>WPCJ01088428.1_pt1 | contig 24809 bp, 25 predicted proteins | sample 5399831 | NCBI WGS metagenome assembly WPCJ01 (sample SAMN12869470, study PRJNA574797) | sludge metagenome | isolation source: wastewater treatment of pH10 | place: China:Beijing | collected 2019-05-20 | reverse complement strand
ATTTACAGTGCTTCGGGTCAGTTAATCTCAAGCGGAATCATCTTAAACAATAAGATCGACGTAAGCAGACTAATCAACGGACTCTATGTAATAGACATTGATGACGTAAAAGGTACTGCTCAGAAAAAATTCATTAAGGAATAATCAAAATTATTCTTCTCTTGAATTTAAAAATTGAATAAGCTCTCAGAAATGAGAGCTTATTTTTTTTACCATCTGTAGTTATTATACAAAAAAAGTCACTGAGAATTTTCAGTGACTTTATTAATTAAATTGTGGTTATTCTATCTCGAAAATGACTTTCTCTGTTTGTTCTTTCAGATCATCCAAATTTCCATTATTGTAAATGACATGATCAGCTAACTTAATTTTTTCTTTTTCCATCATTTGATTTTCCATGATAGACTGTACTTCCCTATAGGTTTTAAGGTCACGATCCATCACTCTCTTTATTCTGATATTATCTTCTGCGGTTACTAAAATAGATTGATAACATTCTAAATGAAGCTTTAGCTCAAACAGTAAAGCAGTTTCTTTGAAGATCAAATATTTGGTTTGATTTTTTACCCAATTCTCAAAATCAATACGAACTGCGGGATGAATAATCTTGTTTAACTGGTCTAATAGATTTTCATTCTCAAAAACTTTTTTAGCAACAAATTTCCTGTTGTAGAGCTCATTTTCATTATAAGACTCATCACCCAATAGTTCTTTTATTTTTATCTTTAATTCGGTATTATCGTTAACGATTTCTTTGGCTCTGTCATCCGAGTAATAAACCGGAAATCCACAGTTTTCTATAAATTTTGCTACAGTAGTTTTACCCGAGCCAATACCTCCTGTAAGACCAATTATTTTTGAGCTTGATGAGGGATAGGGTTCTGTTTTTTTTGATTCCGAATTCAATAAATCTTCCATAACTAAAATTAATATCCAAAAACATCATTAAAACTAAAAGTTTCATCAAGACGAACTCCTTTTTCAGTCATTTTCAGACTTGCAAGTTCGTGATGAGCATCATGTTCTAAGAACAGAAGATAATCATTTTCTACACATTGTTTCAGAAACTTAGCTTTTTCTTCTATCGTTAATAAAGGTCTTGTGTCATATCCCATTACATACACCTGTGGAATATGTCCTGTTGTTGGAATTAAGTCAGCAGCAAAGACAATGGTTTTTTCCTGATATTGGATTACAGGAAGCATTTGTTTCTCTGTATGTCCGTCCACAAAAATTACATCCATTTTTAAATCTGGTGCAAAGCCGTAATTTCCGGTTGTAGGAAGCGGTAAAAAATTCAATTGACCACTTTCCTGTATTGGAAGGATATTTTCCTTCAGGAAGCTTGCTTTTTCTCTCGCATTCGGTTCTGTTGCCCATTTCCAGTGGTTTTCATTAGTCCAGAACTGTGCATTTTTGAATGCAGGTCTGTATCCTGTCCTGTCGTCATTCCATCCTATAGCACCACCACAATGGTCGAAGTGCAGATGAGTCAAAAATACATCGGTGATATCTTCTTTAACAAACCCATATTTCTGAAGATTTTTATCTAAAGTATCATCTCCCCAGAGCGAATAATGTCCAAAGAATTTATCATCCTGTTTGTTCCCGAGACCGCAGTCAATTAAAATTAATTTTTTTCCATCTTCTATCAGGAGGGAACGCGTTCCCAGTTCAATTAAATTTCTTTCGTCTGCAGGATTTGTTTTTTCCCACAAACTCTTTGGGACGACTCCGAACATGGCACCTCCGTCCAGCTTAAATTTTCCGCATTGTATAGGATATAGTTTCATTGATATATTTTTTTGGTTTTCATTGATTTTAATTCACTAGTGATTTAAAAAAGTTCTCCCGGATTTTTCGGTTTAGCAATATTCAAATGTTTATATGCTTTTTCTGTTACCTCTCGTCCTCTCGGAGTTCTGATGATAAATCCTTCCTGTATAAGAAAAGGTTCATACACTTCTTCCAAAGTTTCAGGATTTTCTGCGATAGAAGTTGCCAAAGCTGATATTCCTACAGGTTTTCCTTTAAAGTTTTCAATCATGACACGCATAATTTTGTTATCCATTTCATCTAAGCCAAATTCGTCTACATTCAATGAATTTAAAGCGTATTTTGTAATTTCAATTTCAATTTCTCCATTTCCTTTAATTTCAGCAAAATCCCTTACTCTTCTTAAAAGAGCATTGGCAATTCTGGGCGTTCCGCGGCTGCGTCTTGCAATTTCAATGGCGGCATCTTCATAAATTTTTATTCCTAAAACACCGGCACTTCGGATAATGATCATTGATAATAATTCAATAGTATAATATTCCAGCCTGCTTTGAATTCCAAATCTTGCGAGCATAGGTTTGGTAAGCATTCCGCTTCTGGTAGTTGCTCCCACTAAAGTAAAAGGATTCAGCCCGATTTGAACACTTCTTGCATTCGGACCGGTTTCCAGCATAATATCTATTTTATAATCTTCCATTGCAGAGTAAAGATATTCTTCTACAATAGGAGAAAGCCTGTGAATTTCGTCAATGAAAAGCACATCATTTTCTTCAAGGTTGGTCAGTAAACCGGCTAAACTTCCGGGCTTGTCCAAAACCGGACCTGATGTAATTTTACAGTTTACACCCAATTCATTCGCAATAATATTAGCTAAGGTAGTTTTGCCCAAACCGGGCGGACCGTGCAAAAGAACATGATCCAGCGCACCGCCACGCTTTTTGGCTGCAGTTACAAACACTTCTAGATTTTCCAGTGTTTTTCTTTGACCGGCAAAATCTTTAAAACTCTGAGGACGTATTTGCTGCTCCTGCATCAGCTCTTCGCTGGAATAATTGTCTTTATCTGGATGTAAAAAATCTGGCATTTATTCAATTTCATTTACTGTAAAGATAGGAATTTTAGTCTAAGGTTTAGAATGAGAAATGGATGAAAAATTAAGATTTGAGAACAACAGATATTTTAAGTATTTTTGATAAAACTTTAGGATAAACTTCTTAACAAGGGATTTTACGAAATATTCGTTTTTATAGAAAGCACCGAATATTCCATATAGTGGGTGTCATATTAAAAAATTATCCAAAAAAAAAGATTGTACATTAACTTTTAAATGAGAAAGTAATTGTCATGATAATTCAACAAATAAGATGATTAAAAAAAAATGAAGAACAAATTAGAAAAACTGTTAGATCAATTAGAAGATAAAATTCCATTTTGTAGAGAATTAAATCAGGAAGTTTCTCAAGCAAATGTTGGATGGCATATAGAACATTCGTTGTTGACATTAGATGAGATTATAAATTTTCTAATTCAATCAAATCCAAATGACTATAAATGGAAATTTAACTTTATTAGAATTGTATTTTTGACAATGAAAAAAATACCGAGAGGAAAGGCTAAATCACCAAAAGTTGTTCAACCAAAAGAAAATATTGATAATAACGATTTATTGATGCATATATCGAAAACGCGGGATAAAATTAAAGAATTAGAAAATTTATCTGCAGACAAATATTTTGAACATCCATTTTTCGGAAAACTTAGGCTAAGGCAGACTAAAATTTTTCTTGAAACACACACAAAACATCATTTAGAAATAATTGAAGATATTATAAAATAATTGAGAAAATAAAAAAAATGAACTTCCAAAATTGGTTTTTATACTACATTTGGGAATTAGAATTCTATCCACCAAAGTATTTAGTATCAATCTACAGAGAAAATAAATGAAATTAATAGGTCCCTTCAAGCAAGTTGTAACGCTTGCCAATCTTCCGTTAAGAGGAAAACTTTCTGACGAACAGCTTCAAATAATTACTGATGGTGGAATTTTAATCAATGACGATAAAATTCAGCAGGTAGGAAATTTTGAAGTATTAAAATCCAAGTACCAAAATGCAGAATTAGAAATCATTGAAGGAGAACAAATTGCTCTTCCGGCTTTTGTAGATTCTCACACCCACATTTGTTTTGGCGGAAATCGCGCGAACGATTTTGCAATGCGGAATGCAGGAAAAACTTATCTTGAAATTGCTGAAAGCGGAGGCGGAATCTGGAGTTCTGTGCAGCATACAAGAGCTGCTTCGGAAAAAGAATTACTGGAAACTTTATTGCAGAGGATTGATTTTTTAATTTCTCTTGGAATTACAACCATCGAAGTAAAAAGCGGTTATGGATTGGATGTTGAAAACGAATTGAAAATGCTTCGAATCATTAAAAAAGCACAAATTCTGACAAAAGCAACCCTAGTTCCGACGTGTCTTTCTGCTCACTTGAAACCAAGAGATTTTGATGGAAGTAACGAAGAATATTTGGCATATATTGTAGATGAAATTCTTCCGAAAGTTAAAGAAGAGAATTTAGCAAAACGTGTTGATATTTTTATTGAGAAATCAGCATTTCAGCCTGAAGAAAGTAAAGGTTTTTTACTTAAAACTAAAAATTTAGGATTTGAAATTACCGTACATGCAGATCAGTTTACACCCGGAAGTTCGAGAATTGCAGTAGAAGTTGGCGCAAAATCTGCTGATCATCTTGAGGCAACAATTGATGATGATATTGATTTTTTAGCAAATTCAGATACTGTAGCGACAGCTTTACCCGGAGCCAGTTTAGGATTGGGCGAAAAATTTACTCCGGCAAGAAAACTTTTGGATGCAGGAGCCATTGTCGCAATAGCAAGTGACTGGAACCCAGGTTCTGCGCCGATGGGAAATTTGATTACGCAAGCTTCAATTTTAGCAACATTTGAGAAACTTACAACTGCGGAAGTCTTGGCCGGAATAACTTTCCGATCGGCTTTCGCTCTTGGTCTGGAAGATAGGGGAAAACTGGTAGAAGGATATAAAGCAGATTTTATATGTTTTAAAACCAATAATTTTCAGAATGTTCTTTACAATCAGGGTAGTTTAAACGCTGAGAATGTATATATTGATGGATTAAAAGTCTAATAAAGTTACACTACAAGTTAAATAACCGAAACAATGAATACTATTTGGCAGGGAAGATTAGACGGAGAAGAGCTCCTTTACCACAGAATATTTCAAAGAGTAATACAGGAAAGCAATTACGATCTGATTTCAAAAAATAATTTTGTTTTGCACGGTTTTGCTGTGGATGAAGGAGTTCGTAGAAATAAAGGCAGGCAGGGAGCAAAAAAAGCACCTGATGTAATAAGGAAAAATATGGCTAATTTTCCGGTAATATTTCCGGATTTTTCTCTTCTTGATTTTGGAAATATCACTTGTGAAGATACAAATCTTGAAAGTACTCAAAACTTATTGGCTAAAAATGTGTCAAAGGTTTTACTAAAAGGTGGTAAATCATTAGTTTTTGGCGGTGGACATGAAGTTACCTTCGGTCATTATCGTGGAATCAGAACAGCTTTTCCTGAGCATAAAATCGGGATTATTAATTTTGATGCTCATTTCGATAACAGACAGCCGGAAAGTGGAGTAGGAGCAAGTTCAGGAACGGGTTTTTGGCAAATTGCTCAGGAAGGTGAAATCAACTCATTACATATCGGAATTCAGAGAAATTCCAATACATTAAAACTCTTTGATACGGCTCATCAGCTTGGAATGAAATATATTTTGGCAGATGAATTATTTTTTGAAAATCTTCCTTCTGTATACGAAAGAGTGAATGAATTGGCAGAATCTGTTGATATTCTTTATATGACTATTTGCATGGATGTTTTTAATGCTTCAATTGCACCGGGAGTTTCAGCATCCGCTTATAACGGGATTTTTGCAGATGCAGCTTTTATGCATTTATACAGGCATATACTTAGAAATGAAAAACTGGCAGCGCTGGATATTGCAGAAGTCAATCCTGATTTTGATATTCAGGATCGCACATCAAGACTTGCTGCAAGCTTAGCCAATGAGTGGTTTATGATTTAGATCTTTAGCAATTATCATTTTACCATTATTTTTTTGACTGATAAGAAATATTTATTTCATAGAATTAATCATTAGCTAGACAAGTTATAAGGAACAGCATTTGTAATCATAATAATGCTTTATGTAAAGCAAAAGACTCATTGTCTTTAATACAAAATTAACATGGAAGATTTAATAGAAAATAAGCTATTAAAAGCTGAAAAGACTTTTCAGGAATGGAAGACAATTCCGTTTGAAAAGAAACAGAAACTTATTGCAAAAGCTGCGGAAATATTTAAAACCAAATCTGAATTTTTCGGTGAAATTATAACAAATGAAATGAATAAGCCTATTTCTCAGGCTGTCGCAGAAGTCGAGAAATGTGCGTTAATGATGAATTATTATGCCAAAGCTGAAAATATTCTACTTCCTGAAAAAATAGAATCTGAGTATAGTATTTCGGAAATACATTATGTTCCCAAAGGGGTAATTCTTGGTGTTATGCCATGGAATTTTCCTTTCTGGCAGGTTTTAAGGTTTGCAACACCTGCAATTCTGGCAGGAAATACAGTAGTGCTAAAACATGCATCAATTTGTTTCGGAAGCGGAAATGCTATTGAGAAAGTTTTTATTGAAGCTGGCTTTCCTGAAGGTGTTTTTCAGAATCTGGAAGTAGGACATCGTGATGTGAAGGAAATTCTGGAACATAAAGTAATAAAAGGCGTAAGTCTTACCGGAAGTGAAAAAGCAGGAGCGGAAGTAGCATCAATTGCCGGAAAAAATATTAAGAAATCACTTTTAGAACTAGGAGGAAGCGATGCTTTTATTGTCTTGGATGATGCTGATTTGGATGAAGCAGCCAAAGTCGGAGCTTTAGCCAGACTGCAAAACTGCGGGCAAACCTGTGTTGCCGCAAAAAGATTTATCATTCAGAAAGATGTTGAATCTGATTTTCTTCCGAAATTCATTGAAGAATATAAAAAATATGTTCCTGCCGATCCTAAACTGAAGGAAACGAAATTGGGTGGAATGGCAAAATCTGATTTGGCAGATGATCTTGAAAAACAGTATCAGAAAGCATTAGCTCACGGTGCGGTAGTGATACTTCCGCTAGAAAGAATTTCAGATAATGAATTTAATCCGGGATTAATAAGAGTTCAAGAAGGAAATCCGATTTTACAGGAAGAACTTTTTGGTCCTTTAGGAATGATTATGATTGCTGAAAACGATGATAAAGCACTGGAAATTGCAAATAATGTTCCTTTCGGGCTGGCTAACTCGGTTTGGACTACAAATAAAGAAAGACAGCAGTTTTATATTGAAGGATTAGAATCGGGAACGGTAAATATCAACAGAATGACAAGTTCTGATCCTCGTTTTCCTTTTGGAGGCACAAAATCTTCCGGCTATGGAACAGAGCTTTCTTTATTGGCTTTGAAAGAGTTTGTCACTGCAAAAACTATTTTAGTAAAATAAAATAATTACAAAGAAACCTCACAAAATTTGTGAGGTTTCTTTATATTAAACTGATTGTATCAAATCGTTGTTAATCTCAATGTATTTGTTTTACCACCTTCATAAGATGGAGTAGCATTGATATTGATGACAAAATCTCCGCTTTCAATGTATCCGTAATTATGTGTCAGCATATTTACCTGGATGATGGTTTCATCAGTTGGCTTGTTCATATCATAATAATATGCTCGAACTCCCCAAAGTAAATTCAGCATCGTAATTACTCTTTTGTTTCCGCTGTAAACAATAATATGGGAATTCGGACGGTGTGCAGAAAGCTGGAAAGCGGTATATCCTGAACTTGTAAGGGTAACAATCGCAGTAACATTGGTGCTTTTAGCAATTCTTACCGCAGCAAGACAGACTCTATTGGTGATAAATCTGTCGTCAATACAGTTAAAATCCTTTTCGATAGGCTCATTTTTATGCTGATAAAAATGTGTCGTCTCAATATTTTTTACAATTTTTGCCATGTTTTCAACCACCTGAACCGGATATCTTCCAACAGAAGTTTCCCCGGAAAGCATCACTGCATCTGCTCCGTCTAATACAGAATTGGCAACGTCATTCACTTCTGCTCTTGTTGGAGTTAAGCTATTGATCATTGTTTCCATCATCTGAGTGGCAATGATGACAGGCTTAGAATAAAATCTCGCTCTTTCTACAAGGTTTTTCTGAATAGCAGGAACTTCTTCCATTGGAACTTCAACACCCAGATCACCACGTGCAACCATTAATCCATCACATTCAAGCAAAATTTCTTCAATATTTTTTACACCTTCCGGCTTTTCTATTTTAGCAATAATAGGAGTTTTAAAATGACCTTTTGGATGTTTAGAAATTAATTCTTTAAGGTCAATAATATCCTGTGCGTGACGTACGAAAGAAAGCGCAATCCAGTCAACTTCCTGATCAAGCATATAATTGGCATCCTGAATATCTTTTTCAGTAAGAGCGGGAAGAGAAACGTTGGTGTTAGGAAGATTTACTCCTTTTTTTGAACTCAATGGTCCACCCTGAATTGTTTTTGCTTTTACGGTATCTATCTTGTTAGTTTCCAGAACTTCAAGTACAAGTTTTCCGTCGTCAATTAATATTCTTTCGCCAACATTTACATCTTGCGGAAACTGTTGATAGGTCATGTAAACTTTGGTAGAATCACCTTCTATCTTTTCGTTGGTAAAAGTAAGAATATCTCCGGGATTAAGATAAGATCCTTCTTTTACAACGCCTACTCGTAATTTCGGACCCTGTAAATCTCCTAAGATACCTACCGAATAGCCATACTCTTTGTTGAGTTCTCTGATAATTTGAATATTTGAACTAACTAGGTCGTAATCTGCGTGTGAAAAATTTATTCTGAAAATATCAACACCAGCTCTCATAAGTCCTAGCATAACCTCCTTCGATGACGAAGCAGGACCAAGTGTTGCAATAATTTTTGTCTTCTTTAAATACTTATTCATAATATTGTATTATTTGATAGAGTTCTTCTTCCGAACTCAATTTATAATCTTGAATTGGAAATACAAGATTTTCAGCCAGCAAAATTACGGAAAAATCAGGAAATTGTTCCGAACTATGCAGAATATATTCTACTTCTGGGTGATTATTTAATAAAAATTTAATGTTATCTTCTTCTGAGAAGAGTTCGGTCTGTAGCTTTTTTTGTTTGCTTTCCGAAGATTTATTGGAGATAAATGTGAAGCATGTTTTGGTGTATTTATGATATGCTTCGTATCGAGGAAACGAAAAATCGTAGTACAAACCATTATAAACAAGATCGTTTATTCTTGAAAATGTTAAATCATTGATCTGATTAATCCTGAAAAAAAACTCATGATCGGGAATATGTTTGGCTAATCTTACCAAGCCTATGGTAATATCTTCAAATTCAGTTTCGTCAAAATCATAAAGTTTTTGGACTTCCAAGTATATTTTCTTTTTTATTTAAAATATAAAATGCTCTTTGTGCTGCTTTTTCTTCAGCTTTTTTCTTTGAAGTTTCTGTGGCATTTGCAATCTTTTCTTCACCAAGCCACACATGGCAGCGGAAAACAACAGATTTGTTTACCTGAATTTCTTCGCAGGTTTCATATTTTATATTAATTTTCTTCTTCTGGCTCCATTCCAGCAAAAGACCTTTGTAGCTTACAATTTTATTCTCAAGCTTATTGATTTCCGTTGGGGTGAGCAGTTTTTCTAAAACGATTTTTTTGCAGATTTCGTATTGGAAATCCAGATAAACTGCACCAATTAACGCTTCAAAGAGATTCCCTGAAATGTTTTCGCCTAAAGCAACAGCATTGTTGTTTTTCTGTAAAAGATCGGTAAGCTTTAAATCTTCCCCTAGCTTATTGAGATTTTTTCTGTTTACAATTTTAGATTTCATCTGAGTCATATATCCTTCATTAGCTTTAGGATAAGTATGAAACAAGTGGCAGGAAATAATTGTACCCAAAACAGAATCTCCTAAAAACTCCAGTCTTTCGTAATTGCTTTCCTGATTTTTAGAAGAGTTTTTAGCTGAAAAAGCTTCTCTGTAAAAGCTGATATTCTGAATTTGAATGCCTAAGATTTTGCTTAGCTCTGTACTCAGAAAGTAATCTCTTTCAGTAAGTTTTCTTTTTCTTTGTTTGAGGAGGAATTTAGAAAAATATTTCTGTAACTCCATTCAGTAATAATTAGATTTTTTTAAACAGAACACAGGCATTGTGTCCACCAAATCCAAATGTGTTACTCATGGCAACTTTTACATCTTTTTTTGCAGCTTCGTTGAATGTGAAATTCAGTCTGCTGTCGATGTTCTCATCATCAGTAAAATGGTTGATTGTGGGAGGAACGATACCATGAATAATTGTTCCCAAAGCAGCAATTGCCTCAATGACACCGGCAGCACCCAATAAGTGACCTGTCATTGATTTTGTAGAATTGATCTGAATGTCATAAGCGTGCTCACCCAATAATCTTGAAATTGCGTTAGACTCCGCAATGTCTCCTAATGGAGTAGATGTACCATGCATATTGATGTGATCTACTTCATCAGCAGTTAGTCCTGCGTCTTCCAGGCAATTTTTCATTACCAGATAAGCTCCTAAACCTTCAGGATGGGGTGCGGTCATGTGATGTGCATCAGCACTCATACCGCCGCCTAATAATTCTGCATAAATTGTTGCTCCACGCTTCACAGCGTGTTCGTACTCCTCAAGAATGATGCAGCCAGCTCCTTCACCTAATACAAAACCGTCTCTGTCTTTATCAAATGGGCGTGATGCTGTTGTAGGGTCGTCATTTCTTGTAGAAAGTGCCATCATTGCATTAAAACCTCCGACTCCGCTTGCTGTAACAGCAGCTTCAGATCCTCCGCAGACAATAACATCTGCTTTACCAAGCTGGATAAGCATCTTAGAATCAATTAATGCATTTGCTGACGAGGCACAAGCCGAAACTGTAGTGTAATTGGGACCATGGAAGCCATATTCAATAGAAATATGCCCCGGTGTAATGTCCGCAATCATCTTAGGAATAAAGAAAGGATTAAATCTCGGAATTTCCGTATTTGCCCAACCCAAAACTTCTGTTTCAAAAGTTTCAAGACCTCCTATTCCTGATCCCCAAATTACGCCGACTCTGTTTTTATCAACATTGTCTTCAATAATTTTAGAATGACTTACTGCTTCTCTTGCAGCGACAAGTCCTAGTTGAGTATTCCTGTCCATCTTTTTAGCTTCTTTCTTGTCGAAATGATCCAATGGATTGAAATTTTTAACCTCACATGCGAACTTAGTCTTGAAGTTTTTGGCATCAAAAAGAGTAATAGGAGCGGCTCCGCTCTTGCCTTTTACAAGACTTTCCCAGTATTCACTCGCATTATTACCTATTGGTGTTATTGCGCCAAAACCAGTTACAACTACTCTTTTTAATTCCATAAACTTTTAAAATTTTCCTTTGTTGAAGATATTATTTATTTACTACTTCCTCTATATACGCGATAGCGTGCCCTACAGTAGTAATTTTTTCAGCTTGATCATCAGGAATCTGAATGTTAAATTCTTTTTCGAATTCCATGATTAATTCAACTGTATCTAGTGAGTCTGCTCCCAAATCATTAGTGAAGCTAGCCTCAGGAGTTACTTCTGTTTCTTCAACGTCAAGCTTATCAGCGATGATAGCTTTTACTCTTGATGCAATGTCTGACATAGTAAATTATTTTTTTAATTGTTAGATGGTGCAAATATATAAAATTCTTTACGATAAAACATTTTTTTCCTCTTTTTTGTGGAAAGAACACGCATTATTTAATCTGAATAAAGGTAGTCTTTTAGTTATCAATTATTTATGACTGATGTGGTCTTGAATCTTATTTTTTTTAAATAAAAATATTTTTTTTACCCGTGAATTATTTCAAATGAAGTAACTCGTACTTATTTTGATTTATTTTAAACTAGATTTTATGGTTTTCGGCAGGCTTTTAAAACTATATATTTGCTAACTGATTTCATAAGAGAATTAGATATGCCGGTTTTTGATCAGAGATTAATTCCAATGACGGATTTTGTGATTGAATATTATTCTAATGAAGGATATGCAGACCTTCATACACTCAATCTGATGAATAATTATGCAAAATTTCTCAGAATGCCTCTTCGTCTGGATATGTTTGTTCCTGTAGACGAGAAAGGAAATGTTCTTAAGGAACCTAAAAATTATCAAATTTGGAAATCTTTACCACACAATCAGGAGATAAGTACTGATGAAAATTCAGGAAATAAAATTTCAGATGAGAAAAGGTTTTTTCAAAGAGCTGAAGCAAAGATATTGTTTGAAGGTTTCGCGTTTGCCTATAACGGATTTTCTGTAGCAAGGCTAACGGCAGCGTATAATTCTTCAATAGAACTGTCCTTTAGTAAAAACGAACAAATTTTTCAGGGTTTTGCAGATATTGAATCACTTGTTTCACTTGGAGAAATTTATCTCAGCCAGTCTGCTTTAAATTTAATTGGATTAAAAGCCAGTCTTTAATTATATGAAATTCAGGAATTTGTAAAACTAGCATTCATTAAAGTACATGACCCGCAAAATTATTAACAGGTCATGTTGATTTTTACTTAAATCTTAAATTTAACGAAATAATATCAGATTTCATCCCGATGGATTTCGTGTAATGTCCGTACCGTATTTCCAGCATATTCAGTCGTTCTACGCCAAATAATCCGTTCTTCGGACTGATTCTGATTCCTGCTCCGTAAAAATGGCTGTTGAATTTTGACAGATCATAATTGCTGGTGTAAAAATCGTCAAATGCCGTATGCTGCTGATAAGGCGCAAAATATTTAGCCGCAGTCTGAGAATAATAACGATAGAAAGGACTCACCGAAACAAAAGGTGAAACTTTCACCGGTGTCTCTAAGCTGAAAGTATTGGATTTCAAGCCCCAATCGTCGTTATAATAACGGTAATATGCTCTCAGAATCACTTTGTCTCCCAAGAAATAATTAGCTCTCACTCCCAAAGGTATTTTAAATCTTTTATCCGGCAAAGCTTCCTGATGAACAGAATTGTCATTAAAATATACCCTATGGAATGGCAGACTTAAATATCCTGTCTGCTGAACAGCATCCCCCAAAATTTCAATTTGGAAATTTTGATTGATGATCTGTGAGTACGCCAGAGACAAGGCAAAAGTATTTCTTCCCTGTGTTCCCGAACTTTGCACCGAAGGATCATTTCGGAGTTCAATTGGGACGATCATTTTTACCTGATCCAGAAAAGCTTGAAATTTAGCGGTAAATTCTCCCATCTTGTTAGGTGTTTTTTTTGCAAAACCAATATTGGCACTGTATGATTGATAATCATATTCGCTGGAAGAAGAAATTGCAGCAAGCAGGGTAGTTCCTTTTTCTTCGTTCTCGCGGCTCCAGCTTAATGCAGGATAAATTCTGTTGTCTGCGTGGGAAGCCGATGAATTCGCTTTCAGGTCAATCATATCCGAAGAGGCGGAAGTATAATGATCAATCCCGACACTTACATTGAATTTATTTTTACGGTCTTTTTTATCGTATTTCACCATCGTTACATCGATCGTGTTGGAAACATCGGTCAGTTTTTCTGAGCCGATTCCTCCTGTAACGGCAGAATTATTTCCGTCCTGTTTGTAGTAACTTGAGACTAAATTAGCTTCTTCAAAAGTCAGCTTTTTGGGCTGTTCGTTATTTGTGTTTTCCTGTGCTTTTGCATTAAATATTCCGAAAAGAGCAACAACACTTATGATTATTTTTTTCATTGTAGATCACATTAAATTTTTACCATTCTCTTTTCTTAATTGCATCCGCAGCCACCGCCCACTTTTCCGGCATTGGCTCCTGAAGAACCTTCTCTGTAAGACTGAAAGCTCAGCTCGGTCTTTTCAATGGTTCTGTTTCCGAGCACCATTTCGGCATCGTTGAGCTTATTTTTTTCGTATTCTTTTACGGTGGTACAGGAATTCAGCAAAGGAATTGTTACTATCGAAAGAACTGCAATGGCTTTGTAATTTAAAACGTTGAATCTTCGCAGCCCGGCTTGAACGGAGCTCTTTTTGTGAGGAACGAGCAAAAAAGCGGGAGTGGAAGACGGAGAAAGCTGCCCAAATAAATATCCGAAAAGCTTCTGACTGTGTTTTATAAGGTCTGTCATTTGTATTGATTTGTTTTTAAAGTTGATTTAATTGCTTTAGTATGAATCAGATACTGAGGATTTTGTTCTGATAAACAAAGCATTTTATTTTAAATTAATGTTTTGAGATGAATAAATTCTGTCCTCATCGTCGATAATGATACACTCCAGATGATTGATCTGGTTGATCATACCGAGTGCGGCATCGATTCCCATAATACTGACGGGAGTCGCCATTGCATCGGCAATTTCTGCGTTGGGACAAAATACAGTAACACTTTTCACGCCCGAAACAGGCATTCCTGTTTTGGGATTGATGGTATGAGAATATTTTTTACCGTTGATGACCACGAATTTCTCGTAATTTCCTGACGTTGCAACCGCCATATCGGTGATATTCATATAAGAAAAAGGCTGTTTTGCATTGTCGGGATCGGCAATTCCTACGGTCCAGGGTTTTCCGTCCGCCTGATTTCCCCAAGTTGTCAAATCGCCGGAAGCATTTACAATTCCGGCATTCACATTTCTATCCTGAAGAATTCTTTTTGCCATTTCTGCGGCATATCCTTTCCCAATTCCTCCAAAACCGATGCGCATTCCTTTTTCTCTGAGAAAGACGGTCTGATTGTCGCGATCGAGAATAATATTCTGATAATTAACCAGTTTCAGATGATCTTTTATTTTTTCGGGATCGGGAAGCTCTTTCATTTCACGGTCGAAATTCCAGAAACTTTTATCGATTCCGCCGTAAGAAATATCGAAGTAACCGTCTGTAATTCTGCTGATCCTTAAACTTCGTTCAATAAGGTCAAAAATTTCCCAATCAACTTTCACGGGTTTTAATCCCGCATTTTGATTAATGAGATTAGTCTGACTGTCATCGCTGAAAGTAGTCAAAAGCTTTTCGATTCTTCGGATTTCGGCAATGGCTGTATCAATATGATCGTAAGCAAGTTTTTCATTATCACTTACAACAGTAATTTCAAAAGCGTTCCCCATCAGTTTCTGAGGTCTTTTGAATTCTCTAAGCATCTCTATTATTTTATTTTTGATTTTCCCTGATTTCCCTGATTTCCTTACTGAAAGCCAGTGCATTTTCTGAAGGCAGTCCTTCCCAGCTTTTCAGAATTTTCCCTTCTGAATTTAATAGAAGCGTATACGGAAACAAGCCTTTTTTATTATATGCATCGGCAAGAGAAGCGTTTTCTTTTTTCAGATCAGCAGAAAGCTGATTTTTCTTATTTCTCGGGAAATCTGCGTTGATGTACACAATTACTTTATCGGATTCCAGTTTTTTGAAATCTTCTGTTTCAATGATATTTTTATGAAGCTTGATACACGGAATACACCAGTCTGAACCGGAAAAGTTAAGCAGAATCAGTTCTTTGTTTTCTGCAGCCGTTTTTTTTGCGCTTTCCAGTCTGTTTTGTGCTTGGAAACCAACGGATAATACAACCATAAGAATGGCTGATAATAATGTTTTCATTATTTTAAATTTTATAATGATTTTGAAAAATAAATGATGTGTTTTGATTAAAGTAAAATCAAAATTTTTAAACGGATTATGCAAGATTTTTCGGTGGTTCCCAGACAGACCCGGTAAATCCTTTGTAGCAGAAATCTTCGTCTTTTGAAGGGATTTTGTGAGACACAGAAATTTTGAAAGAGTTATTCTGAAGTTCCAACCGAAAACCTTGCTGAAGTGTAAAAACAAGGTTTAATGGTTTTGCGTGGATAATAAAAGGCAGTTTTCTGTCTTTACCGTAATCTCCGTCTTTTGCAGGATGATCGTAATGTGCTTTGAAAAATGCGATCAGCGGCATTTCCGGATTAAGATGTTTATGTTCCCAATAATGTTCCACCAAAGCTGGAATCTTAAAAAGCTGATACAGCTCGGTTGTAGAAACCAAGAATAAGGATAGTAACAATATGGAAACCAACTTTTTCACACAATCAAATTTATTAAATTTCCCGTTAAGAATGATTTTAAATTAATCCGGATTATAACGCTAAAATGTTCAATAAATTGTTCAGCTTTAGTTTATTGTTTAAACTATAAACTTGTCTGAATTAATTCTGAAATTGGTTCAGACAGACTTTACATTTTTAACTGACGAATAATGATATCAAATTACTTTAAACTTAATATTTATTCTTCTTCCTCCGTATTTTTAAGCTTCATCAAAAGCGTATAAGCATTTTTGGTCACGATCTTTTTATTCTTAAAATCATCAAAATTGAGGATCTGGATAAATCCGTTTTCCGTTTCCCCCAAAGTAACCGGAGTCAATCGGTACGTCTGCTTTTTAACCTCAACAAAAACAAAGTCTTTGCCTTCAAAATTCACGATGCTTTCTTCCGGAACTGCATTGGAAAAGGAGGTGCTGGTTTCAATTTCGGCATTCATATACATTCCCGGAACAAGACTGTGATCGTACTGATCAAAATGGCAATGAACTTCCGCTAAACCGCCCTGACTGATATCTTTACTGATGAGAAGAATTTCCCCATAATATTTTTTGCCCGGATCTGCATTGGTATATGCTGCGAAACGCTGTCCTTTTTTCAGGTTTTCCAGGTCTTTTTCGTACACTTTAAGATTCAGGTGGATGTCATCGGGATTGATGAGCTCAAAAAGCACATCCGAAGGATTTACATATTTCCCGATATTCACATTCACTTTGCTTACAAAACCATTGATTGAACTGTACACAGGAACGCTTTTCGTAATGCTTCCGGATTTTAAAGATTCCGGATTGATATTGATGAGTCTGAGCTGCTGCGCCAATGAATTCATTAAAATTCTCTGGCTGTTCATTTCAGACTGAGCGAGCTGCATGGCTTTATTACTGCTTGCCTGACTTTGGTTCAGTGTTTTCTGACGGTTGTAATCCAGTTCTGCAAAATGTGCTTTGGATCTTGCCAGTAAATAATCCTGCTGAAGCTGAATGAACTGCGGATTTTCAATCACGGCAATCACCTGACCTCTGGAAACCGGCATTCCCGGAAGAAGATTACTGGATTTCAGATAACCGCCAAGCGGAATGCTTACAGAAACCAGATTTTGAGGCGGAACATCGATCATCCCGTTTAATTTCAGGGTGGAAGCGATATTCTGTAACGAAAGTGTGGTTGTTTCTATCGGTGCATTTCTTAACTGAGCATCCGTTAAAGTGACTATATTTTCGTCTTTCGGGATATTTTTTTCCTGTTTGGGAGCTTCTTCTTTTTTACATTGAATGAATACAAAAAAGCTTATTAATAAGGTATATATTGAAATTGATTTCATTTTTTTACGGATTTAAAGTAAGGTATTCCAGTTCAATGGCGCTTTGGTTAAGTTTCCAGACTGCATCGGTGTAATTGTTTTTAAGCTGTACTGCCTGATTCACGAGGATCACAAATTCAAGGTAATTGATTTCTCCGCCGATAAACTGTCTTTTCGCCGTTTCGGTAATAACATCTGCATTTTTCAGGTCGGAACTTTCATATTTTGAAACAATTTCCAGATTGGACTGATAGATTTCTCTGGCTTTTTTAAGCTGATTCTGAAGGTTGAATTCAGCGTTTTTCAGTTCACTTTCTGCAACAGACTGCGCAACTTTTGCAGCTTCAATTCTCGCTTTCTGACCTCCCGAAAATATCGTAAGCGAAACACCGACCTGAACCGAATGAAACTGAGGTGTTGCATTGTAGAGTTTATCATCCGGACCTAATCCTTTAAAACTGTTCAGGTTGTACGCCAATTGCAGACCGGGAAGCATTTTTGCTTTTTCCAGTGCAATCTGTTCTGTGGAAATGTTTTTCTGCTGTTCCCAGATTTTGAGCAAAGGATGATCCGCCAGTTTTTCGTTTAAAGAATTGGCAAAAGATTTTGAATCTTCGGGAATAAAATCGGTTTCCGTATTCAAAAGCCACTGAAACTGGATCTTTAAAACGGCTAATTCCTGCTGCAATTGTTTTAACTGAATTTCTATCGCCGATTTCTGGCTGGAAGCGGTTGTTTTTTCCAGAATATTGCTTTCCCCGGCTTTCAGTCTGAGGTTCGCTTTGTCTGAAAAGTCGGTGTACAGTTTCAGGATTTCATTCAGCAGTTTTTCTTTTTCCTTCCAGTACAGAATGTTGTAAAAGGTAAGGCTGACTGCCTTTTTAAGTTCATATTCTTTCAGGGAAACATTCAGTAGAGATTTTTTCCATTCCTCGGTGTATACATTTTTCTGTTTTTTATACACTGTCGGAAAAGCAATGTTCTGCGAAACGCCAAATTTCGTATCGTTGTACGCACTGTTGATCTGTCCGTAGTCGAACGTTACACCAGTCTGCGGAATATCATTTGCCGATTTTATCAAAGCTTTGGAATATTCAGATTTCAATTTTTCGTTTTTAAGATTTCTGTTGTTTTCCAGTGCGGTATTGATCGCAGTCTGAAGATTGATCGGCGTTTGTGCCTTCAATCCAAATCCTGCAAAGTTGAATAGCAATATGAATACAGCCGTTATATTTTTGTGATTATTTTTCATATGTAGATATTTATTGTTTTTTAAAGGTCATATGTAATTGCGTTTTCTTCATAGGCGTTTGCGTTTTCCAAATGATGGCGATTTCATTTTAAATCCTTTTTCAATGGTTACATAAAGAAGCGGCAGTACAAAAAGAGTAAGGAAGGTTGCCACGAGCAGACCTCCGATCACCACGGTTGCCAACGGACGCTGAACTTCCGCTCCTGCTCCGTTGCTGAGCGCCATCGGAATAAATCCTAATGATGCCACGAAAGCCGTCATCAAAACCGGACGAAGTCTGGATTCTCCGCCATCAATTACGATTCTTACGATATTCCGGATTCCGCTTTTGTATAATCTGTTGAATTCTGAGATGAGAACGATTCCGTTGAGAACTGCCACTCCGAAAAGGGCGATGAATCCAACACCTGCACTGATGCTGAAAGGCATTCCTCTCAAAGCCAGAAGAAATACGCCGCCAATAATTGAAAGTGGAATTGCGGTGTAAATCAGCAGACTTTCTTTTACTGAGCCGAATGCTAAAAACAACATTACAAAAATAAGCGCCAAAGCAACCGGAACGGCAATCATCAGACGCTGTTTTGCATTGTTCAGGTTTTCAAAAGAACCTCCGTAAGTCATATAATAACCTGTCGGAAGTTTTATCTCTTTGTTGACTTTAGTCTGAAGTTCTTCCACGATGCTCTGAACATCTCTTCCTTTGATATTAAATCCAACGACAATTCTGCGTTGTGCATTTTCTCTCTGTATTTGGTTGGGTCCGTTTTTTACTTCAACTTTTGCAAGCTGGGAAAGCGGAATCTGGTTTCCGAAAGGGGTCGGAACGAGCAGATTTTTAATATCATCCACATTTTTACGGACTTTGGAATCGAGACGAACAACCATATCGAAACGTTTTTCACCTTCGAAAACGAGACCTGTACTCTGACCTGCGAATGCAGCATTCACAATCCGGTTGATGTCGGAAATCGATAAATGATATTGTGCAATAACAGGACGGTTGTATTCTATGGTTACCTGCGGCATTCCTGCAATCGGCTCGATATAAAGATTCTGCGCTCCGTCTACAGTTTCAATAATTTTACCAAGTTTCTGGGCATTTTGGGAAAGAATGTCCAGATCATCTCCAAAAATTTTCACCACGACATCCTGTCTTGCTCCTGTCATCAGTTCATTGAAACGCATCTGCACCGGAAACTGGAAACTTACCGTTACACCGGGAACATCCTGCAGTTCTTTGGTCATTTTATCTGCCAGTTCCGGGAATGTGGAGGCAGAAGTCCATTCTTTTTTGTCTTTCAGGATCACCATCAAATCGGCGGCATCCATCGGCATCGGATCTGTAGGAACTTCCCCGCTTCCAATTTTTGTAACGACTTTTTGTACTTCAGGAAATCTTGATTTCAGAATATGAGCGGCTTTCTGTGTACTTTCAATGGTTGTAGTAAGATTGCTTCCCGGCAAAACTCTGGTTTCTACTGCAAAATCTCCTTCTTCAAGGGAAGGAATAAATTCTCCTCCCATTCTGCTGAGAATGAAAATTGCTAAGACAAAAAGTACCGCTACGATGGAGAATACCATTTTCGGAACTCTTAAAATTTTAAGTAATGTTTTCAGATAGATTTTCTCTACTTTTTTCATCATCCGGTCAGATAAACTCGGCTTTGAGCTTCTTTTTCTCAACAGCAAAGAACTCATCATCGGAATGTAAGTTAGCGACAATAAAAATGCGCCTAATAAAGCGAAAGCCACAGTCTGAGCCATCGGTTTGAACATTTTCCCCTCAATTCCCTGTAAGGTAAGAATGGGAAGATAAACAATCAGGATAATGATCTGACCGAAGACTGCACTGTTCATCATTTTTCCGGCAGAATCAGTAACAATGGTGTCCATTTCTTCTTTTCCAACGGAGAATATTTTTTTGAATTTTGAATTATGGCTGAACTGATGCAGGACGGATTCTACAATAATCACCGCCCCGTCGATAATCAATCCAAAATCCAGTGCACCGAGACTCATCAGGTTTCCGCTGACTCCAAAAAGATTCATCATACAGATGGCAAAAAGCATTGCGAGCGGAATTACGGAAGCCACGAGCAATCCGGCGCGTACATTTCCGAGGAATAAAACCAATACAAAAACAACGATTAATGCACCTTCTGTAAGGTTTTTCTCAACGGTTCCGATGGCGTTGTTTACCATTTTGGTACGATCCAGGAACGGTTCTATCACCACTCCCTTCGGAAGGGTTTTCTGGATCTGGGTGATTTTTTCTTTTACATTTTTAATGACCTGATTGCTGTTTTCGCCTTTCAGCATCATCACCACTGCTCCGGAAACTTCTCCCTGATCGTTGAATGTCATTGCACCGTATCTTGTGGCAAAGCTGGTTTTCACTTCTGCAACATCTCTAATGAACAACGGAATTTCATTGGTTTTGGAAGCAATTGCAATATTTTTAATGTCTTCGATATTGCCAATCAACCCTTCGCTTCGGATGTATAAAACGGTGGGACCTTTTTCGATATAAGCTCCTCCTGTGTTCTGGTTATTGGTGTTTAATGCATCGAAAACATCGTTGATGTTGATTCCGTAAGCATTCAATCTGTCGGGATTTACAGCAATTTCGTACTGTTTCAGTTTTCCTCCGAAACTGCTGACTTCGGCAACACCTTTTACACCGAGAAGCTGCCGTCTTACGATCCAGTCCTGAATGGTGCGGAGTTCTATAATGTCGTATTTTTTCTCGTAGCCTTTTTCGGGACGGATCACGTACTGGAAAATTTCTCCTAACCCTGTGGAAATAGGACCTAATTCCGGGGTTCCGATTCCCTGTGGAATCTGGGTCTGAACCTGCTGCAGCCTTTCTGAAACCTGCTGTCTAGCCCAGTAAATATCGACGTCATCCTCAAAGACGATGGTAACGAGTGATAACCCGAAACGGGAAAAACTGCGTATCTCTTTTAATCCTGAAATGTTATTGTTCGCCTGTTCTATGGGAAATGTCACTAATCTTTCGATGTCTGTTGCTCCAAATGAAGGAGCAATGGTGATGACCTGAACCTGATTGTTGGTGATATCCGGAACAGCGTCAATCGGAAGTTTGGTAACCTGATAGGAACCAATGCCTATCAATCCCAAAATCAACAGCGCAATGATGAGTTTATTCTTTACAGAAAACTCAATGATTTTTGTAAGCATAATGTTTTGTTGAGCTTATTAGCAGATGATAGATAATAGATGATAGATGATAGATAACTAGTTTACAGATAAGTATCTCTATTTGAATTTACAATTCTAGCAAATGCTTATGAATAAATAATAATGGTCTGATACCAATCAATGCCTGTTTAAGCACTGGAATTTATACTTTTTTGCAGCCCGACCTGAGTGGAGCTCTTTTGTAATTTTTCGGTTGGAAAAGCTTTGACAAATTACAAAAAGCGGGAACGGAGGGCAGATTAGCTGCCCAAATAAAAATCTGTATAAAATTGACCAATAAGTATCAGAAATCTCCCAAAGTGATATTTGAGAGGAATTCAGAAAAAAATCAACAAGATTTCGGCGGCTGCCAGATGGAATTGAGAATATCTTTATTGTAAAAGATGCTTTTATAAAAAGTCTGTTTGGATTTAATAATCGGGTTGGATTCTTTGTCGGACAACTGAAACGTAAAAGGTGTTGCAGGAGTACATACAACCACCAAATGCGCTGCGTGTGATGCAAAAGGAAGCTGCTGATCTTTGGTATAATCTGAATCTTTTACCGGATCGTCGTAATGAATTTTAAAGAATGAACCAATCGTGAGTTTCGGATTCTGTTCTTTATGTTCCAGATAATGCTCTATAAGCACCGGAACTTTCAAAAACTGATACAGCTCGGTTGTAGAAACCAAGTATAAACTAAGCAATAGTATTGATATCAGTTTTTTCACTTCTGCAAAATTATAAAATGTTTCGTTAAGAATGGTTTTAAATAAACAAAAAACCATCCTGATTGGATGGTTTGTACATTGTGGAGTTGGAGGGATTCGAACCCTCGTCCAAACAAGCAATACATAAGCTTTCTACATGCTTATTCTGCTATTGGTTTTCGACGGGAAGCAGAGAGCAGACGCCCAACTTCCAGCTTATCTTCTGAGGTTTTCGAGCTTTAGCCGAAGCATCTAAAGCCTTATTTCCGCATTCCTATATCCCAGAATCAAACGCCGCAGAACAGAGCATTTGTGGAATATCTTGCTTCCCTACTAACATCTTCGGGAAAACGCTTGATCTACTATACTTCGATATTAAGCTGCAAGAGCGAACTCTTCGTTGCCAGTTAAAATTTTGCAGCAAAAGATTTAAGAGATTGCGCTGCGGTTCTCTGCATGCTTACTTATCCATTGGTCTTGCTGTCGAAACCAGTCAACCCCATGAATTGTTCTGCAAAGATAGGTTTTTTTGTTTAAAAAGTAAGATTTCGTTTAAAGATGAAAAAATAATAAACGATAATTTTGTCGTTTAATTAAAAATACATACTTTTGCAATCCAAAATGAGATGTAATATATGTTAATAATTCCAGTAAAAGACGGAGAGTCTATCGACAGAGCATTAAAAAAATATAAAAGAAAATTTGACAAAACTGGTACAGTTCGTCAGCTAAGAGCTAGACAACAGTTTATCAAGCCTTCTGTAACTTTAAGACAAGCTAGATTGAAAGCTGCTCATAAGCAAAGAAATCTTAGCAAAGAGGAACAGGCTTAAGATTTTCTTAATACATACAATAATCACTTATTAAATAATTTTATTTAGTAAGTGATTTTTTGTTTTTATATTTACATTATGCGGGATAAATTCTTAGATTACTTACAATATGAAAAAAGATATTCTCCTCATACTATCATAAGTTATGGGCGGGATCTTGATGATTTTATCTTGTTTCATCTCAAAACAGAGGCTTCGGACAATATTATTCAGGCGGATAAGAAAATTATCAGGAATTTTATCGTTGATCTTAATGAAAAAGGAGTTTCTAAAAGAACAGTTAATCGCAAACTGTCTACTTTGCGTAGTTTTTATCTATTTCTTTTAAGGCTGGGTGAAATTGATGTTTCTCCTTTGGAAACAATCAATTCTCTAAAGTTTTATGCTGAAAAACAAATTCCGGTGTCACAGGAAGAAATGGGGATTTTAAATAGTAAAGTCTTTCCGGAAATTGAAAATCTGCTTGACGAATGCATTGTTGAAACGTTATACCAGACCGGAATGAGAAAAGCTGAGCTTTGTGGCTTGAAATTTGAGGATGTAGATTTGTATAAAAATGAATTGAAAATTTTAGGAAAAGGAAATAAAGAGAGATATGTTCCTATTTCCGAAAAATTAGGAAGTCTGTTAAAATCTTATCTGGAAACGAGAAAGCCTAAGAAAGAATTTGAAAATTTATTTTTTGTAAACAGATTGGGAAAAAAACTCACCGAAAAATTTGTTTATATAGTAGTTAATAAGTACCTTAGTATTGTTACTTCTAAACATAAAAGAAGTCCTCATATTTTAAGACACAGCTTCGCGACGCATGTTTTAGACAATGGGGCAGAGATATCGAAAGTAAAAGAAATATTGGGTCATTCAAGTCTTGCAAGCACACAGGTGTACACCAATGCCAATATTGAACAGTTGAAAAAAGTGTTTAATCAGGCTCATCCAAGAGCAATTAAAAAAGAAGAATTATGAAGATTTCAGTACAAGCAATCGGCTTAACTCCACACGAACCGCTCGAAGCGCACGTTAATAAAAAAGTAAGTAAGCTCGACACATTTTATGACAAAATTATAGAATGCAAGGTTTTTTTAAAAGTGGAAAATAATTCAGATAAATCAAATAAGACGACTGAGCTTATTTTGGCGGTTCCGGGAGATGATATCGTTGTTAAAAAGACAAGTGCAAGTTTTGAAGAAAGCTTGGATTTATGTGTAGATACTGCTAAGAAACTGTTAATCAAGAAAAAAGAATTAGCCTCATAAAAAATGTGAAAAAACTTCATAAAAAGTTTGAGAATTCAAAAAATCCGTTCTATATTTGCACACGCAAAAAAGGAACAGCGATCTTTTGAATTCTTTTTTATTTGCTTCCATAGCTCAGTTGGCCAGAGCACGTGATTTGTAATCTCGGGGTCGTGGGTTCGAATCCCTCTGGAAGCTCAATTTAATATAAAATATCTGGGGAGATTCCAGAGTGGCTAAATGGGACTGACTGTAACTCAGTT
>WPCJ01149075.1_pt1 | contig 24824 bp, 26 predicted proteins | sample 5399831 | NCBI WGS metagenome assembly WPCJ01 (sample SAMN12869470, study PRJNA574797) | sludge metagenome | isolation source: wastewater treatment of pH10 | place: China:Beijing | collected 2019-05-20 | reverse complement strand
TGCTGCGCGCGCGGGACACCCGCGCCGCCCTGGGGGCGGAGCCGCAGGCGGTGCTGACCTTGCGGCCCCTGATGCAGGCGGTCGGCCTGGCGGCCTGACCGCTCTTCGGCGTCAGTCGAAGATGTCGAAGATGTCCAGCCGCTTCTTCTTCTTGCGGTAGTGGTAGTCGTCGTCGCGGCGACGGTCGTGCTCATAGCGGTCGTCGCGAGGACGCGGCGGCTCGCGATAGGTCGGCTGGCTTCCCCAGGGTTGTTGGGGCTGCGGCTGGGCCGGTTGCGGCGGCGGGGCGTAGGCAGGGGCGGCGGCGCGCCCTTCATCGCCGGCGGCGGCCATCAGCTTCTCCAGCTCGCCGCGATCCAGCCAGACGCCGCGGCAGGTCGGGCACATGTCGAACTGGACGCCGTGGCGGTCCAGCGTCTGCATGGGCGCATTGTCGTTCGGGCACATCAGCAGGGGCATCTTCATCCTCTTTCGTCGTTGAAGCGGTCCGACATCACGCCGCCTAAGCGCCGCCAGAGGGGCCCGTCCCGCTAGAGCAGAAGAGGTAGGGATCGCCCGCCTGCGCGACAACGCGCCGCGTCGCCGCAGGTTCTGTTTTCACGCCGTCAGCAGTGCTGGCCCGCCGCCCAGCCCGACGACCAGGCCCACTGGAAGTTGTAGCCGCCCAGCCAGCCGGTGACGTCCGCGACCTCGCCGATGAAGAACAAGCCGGGCACAGCCTTGGCCTCCATCGTCTGCTGGTCTAGGGCGGCGGTGTCGACCCCGCCCAGGGTGACCTCGGCCGTTCGATAGCCTTCGGATCCGACGGGCTTGACCGTCCAGGCGTTGATCCTTTCGGCCAGGGCGCGCAGCTTCTTGTCGCCGACCTCGGCCAGCTTGCCCGACAGGTTTTCGCGCGCGCACAGGGCCTCGGCCAGACGGCGCGGCACGACGTGGCCGACGGCCGTGTGGACCGCTTGCTTGCCGTTCTCGGTCTTGGCGGCCAGAATTTCAGCGGCCGCGTCGCGATCGGGGGCCAGATCGACGGTGATCGCCTCGCCCTCGCGCCAGTAGGAGCTGATCTGCAGGATCGACGGCCCCGACAGGCCGCGATGGGTGAACAGCAGGCCTTCGCGGAAGACGGTTTCCTTGGCCGGGCGGCCGGCGCCCGCATCCTTGGGCGCCTTGTGCCGCACCACGGCGTCGACCGACACGCCCGCCAGCGGCTTGAGCTGCTCCAGCAGCCCTGGCTCGAACGTCAGAGGAACGAGCGCAGGCCGGGTGTCGGTGACGCGCAGGCCGAAGCGCCGCGCGACCTCATAGCCCCAGCCGGTGGCGCCCATCTTGGGAATGGACTTGCCGCCGGTCGCGACGACCAGAGAGGCGGCCGTCACCCGTGATCCGTCGTCAAGATCGATCTGAAACCGCTCGCCCGCGCGCTCCACCGCCTTGACGCCGACGCCCAGCGACAGGGTGACGCCCGCCGCCTTCATCTCGTCGGTCAGCATACGGATGATCTGCTTGGCGCTGTCGTCGCAGAACAGCTGACCGAGCGTTTTCTCGTGCCAGGCGACGCAGTGGCGATCCACCATCTTGATGAAGTCGTGCTGGGTGAAGCGGCGCAGGGCCGACAGGGCGAAGCGCGGATTCTCGCCCAGAAAATTGGCGCCGCCGGTCCCTAGATTGGTGAAGTTGCAGCGTCCGCCGCCCGAGATGCGGATCTTTTCGCCGGGGGCGCGGGCGTGGTCGATCACGCGCACGCGGCGGCCGCGCTTGCCCGCCTCGATGGCGCACATCATGCCGGCCGCGCCGGCGCCGACGATCAGGACGTCGATGTCTGAAGACTTCATCGCCCCGCCCTAGCAGGAGGCGGGGCTTGAAGCGATGCCCTACAGGCCCAGCATGGCCCGATAGGTCGGATGCACCTGATCGGCGTATTCCGGGTGCTTCTTCAGATAGCCGGAGAAGAAGGGGCAGGTCGGCAGGATCAGCAGCTCTTTCGCCTTCAGATCGGCCAGCACGTGCTTGGCCATGCGGCTGGCGATGCCGCGTCCTTCCAGCGGGACCGGCACGATGGTCTCGGTGATCAGCCGCCCGCCCGCGACGGGGTTGTAGATGACCACGGCGGTCTCGCCGTCGACCTCCAGCTCGTAACGCTTGGCCTCTTCATTGTCGCGGATTTCGGGGTCCAGGCTCATGTCTCGTCCCTATTCAAAGATAAGCGGATTTAGTGCGCGTCGTCCCAGTTGCCGGCCGCCTTGGCTTCGACGTCCAGCGGCACGCTCAGGTCCACAGCGGGCAGGGCGGCGCCTTCCATGATGCGGCGGATGACGGCGACGGCGCGCTCGGCCTCGACTTCGGGGGCCTCGAACACCAGTTCGTCGTGGACCTGCAGCAGCATGCGGGTCTGAAGCCCGGCCTCGGCCAGGGCGCCCGGCATGCGGATCATGGCGCGGCGGATGATGTCGGCGGCGGCGCCCTGGATCGGGGCGTTGATGGCCGCGCGCTCGCCGAACTGCCGCTCGGCGCCGGACTTGGAGTGGATGGCCGGGATGTGGATGCGCCGCCCGAAGACGGTGGTGACGAAGCCTTGCTCCTTCACCAGCGCCTTGGTCCTGTCCATGTAGTCGCGGATGCCGGGGAAGCGCTCGAAATAGGTCTTGATGTAGGCCCCGGCCTCGCCCTGATCGATGCCCAGCTGGGCGGCCAGGCCGAAGGCGCTGATGCCGTAGATGATGCCGAAGTTGATGGCCTTGGCCCGGCGGCGTGTCTCGCTGGGCATGCCCTCGACCGGGACGCCGAACATCTCGGATGCGGTCGCCGCGTGAATGTCGAGGCCGCTCTTGAAGGCGCGCTTCAGCTCGGGGATGTCGCCGATGTGGGCCAGCAGGCGCAGCTCGATCTGGCTGTAGTCGGCGCTGATCAGCACATGGCTGGGCGAGGCGATGAAGGCCTGGCGGATCTGGCGGCCCGTCTCGGTGCGGATCGGGATGTTCTGCAGGTTGGGGTCGGACGAGGCCAGACGGCCGGTGGTCGCCGCCGCCAGCTGATAGGAGGTGTGGACCCGGTTCGTCTGCGGGTCCATCGCCGCCACCAGGGCGTCGGTATAGGTGCCCTTCAGCTTGGACAGCTGGCGCCAATCGAGGATGGTGCGGGGCAGGGGATGGTTCTGGGCCAGATCCTCCAGCACGCTGGCGTCGGTGCCCCATTGGCCGCTGGCGGTCTTCTTGCCGCCGGGCAGGTTCATTTCGCCGAACAGAATCTCGCCGATCTGGCGCGGGCTGCCGACGTTGAAGGGTCGGCCGGCCAGTTTGTGCGCCTCTTCCTCCAGCTCGGCCATGCGCTGGCCGAAGGTCGAGGACAGCGAGCGCAGCCGATCTGGATCGACCCGCACCCCGGCCCGCTCCATGTCGGCCAGGACGGCGGGCATGCCGCGCTCCAGCGTCTCATAGACATTCGACAGGCCCTCGGCCGCCAGGCGCGGCTTCAGCAGGCGATGCAGGCGCAGGGTCACGTCCGCGTCCTCGGCGGCGTAGCAGACGGCCGATTTCAGCTCGACGTGCTTGAAGCTCTTCTGGCTCTTGCCTGTCCCGGCCACGCTCTTGAACGGGATGGGCTCGTGGCCGAGGTGCAGCCGCGCCAGCTCGTCCATGCCGTGGCCGTGCAGACCGCCTTCGAGGACGTAGGAGATCAGCATCACATCGTCGATCGGGGCGACGCGCACGCCGCGTCGGGCCATGACGGCGAGGTCGTATTTGATGTTCTGGCCGACCTTCAGGACCGACGGGTCTTCCAACAAGGTCTTCAGCCGAGCCAGGGCCGTCGGTTTGTCGATTTGTTGCAGGGGCGGGCGGGCGTCGCCGCCGTCGCCGAAGTCCAGCCCGCCGTCGCCGGTCGGTTCATGCTCATGCGTCAGGGGGATGTAGCAGGCCTCGTTCGGCCCGACCGCCAGCGATACGCCGCACAGCCCGGCGTGGGTCGAGGACAGGGCGTCGGTCTCGGTGTCGAAGCCGACCACGCCCGCCGCCTTGGCCCGCGCGATCCAGCGGTCGAGGTCTTCCAGCGTCTGCACGCATTCATAGCGATCTCGGTCGATCGCATGGGTCTCGGTCGGCGCGGCGACCTCGGTCTGGCCGTAGCGCGGGGTGGCGACGGGCGCGCTCGGCTGGCGGGTGAAGGCCGAGCCTTCCTTCTGCGGCGCCTTGCCGTCGCCGACGCGGCGGGCCAGCGATTTGAACTCCATCGTCTCCAGGAAGGCCGACAGGGTTTCAGGGTCCGGATCGCGGATCAGGAAGTCGTCGATCGGTTCAGGGATCGGCGCGTCGCAGGTCAGCTTCACCAGCTCGCGCGACAGGCGGATCTGGTCGGCGAAGTTGATCAGGGTCTCGCGGCGTTTGGGCTGTTTGATCTCGCTGGCGCGCGCCAGCAGGGTGTCCAGATCGCCGTATTCGTGGATCAGCTGGGCCGCCGTCTTGGGGCCGATGCCGGGGGCGCCGGGGACGTTGTCGACGCTGTCGCCGATCAGGGCCTGAACCTCGACCACCTTGTCGGGCGTGACGCCGAACTTCTCGAATACGGCCTCTTCTTCCAGGCGCCGGTCCTTCATCGGGTCGTACATGACCACGCCGTCGCCGATCAGCTGCATCAGATCCTTGTCGGAGCTGACGATCACCGCCTCGCCGCCCGCGTCGCGCGCCTGACAGGCATAGGTGGCGATCAGGTCGTCGGCCTCATAGCCCGCCATCTCGACGCAGTGGACGCCGAAGGCCTTGGTCGCCTCGCGCACCAGGGGGAACTGCGGCACCAGATCCTCGGGCGCCGGGGGGCGGTGAGCCTTGTACTGGTCATAGAGATCGTTGCGGAAGGTCTTCTCCGAATGGTCGAAGACGGCGACCAGGTGCGTCGGGCCGTCCTCGCCCTTCATGTCCTTCAGCAGCTTCCACAGCATGTTGCAGTAGCCCTGCACGGCCCCCACGGGCAGGCCGTCCGACTTGCGGGTCAGCGGCGGCAGGGCGTGATAGGCGCGGAAGATGTAGGCCGAGGCGTCGATCATCCACAGCCGCAGAGGCGGCCCGTCTTGCGTGAGGGGGCGGGCGGGGATTTCGGCGGGCGCGTCGGTCATGGCGCGAACATAGGGGGCGGCGACGCCCCCGTCATCCGGCCATGTGACGGATTAGGGCTGCCAGCCGCCCGGCGTTTCGGGGATGACGTGTTCGCCCTCGTCCGAGACCTCGCCGCGGGTCTTCTTCACCTCGGCCCAGGCGGCGCGCAGCAGCTCGGTCACGCCCTCGCCCGAGACGCCGGACACCAGATAGGGCCGACGACCGGCGACCGCCTCCAGCTCCGCCGCCTTCTCCTCGCGGGCCTCGGGCGTCAGGGCGTCGATCTTGTTCAGCGCCAGGATCTCGGTCTTGTCGGGCAGGCCCTCGTCATAGGCCTCCAGCTCGTCGCGGATGATGCGATAGGCCTCGACCACGTCGTCCTGCGTGCCGTCGATCAGGTGGATCAGGCTGGCCGATCGCTCGACGTGGCCCAGGAAGCGGGTGCCCAGACCTGCGCCCTCGCTGGCGCCTTCGATCAGGCCGGGGATGTCGGCGATGACGAAGCGTTCCGACGGGCTCAGGTCCACCATGCCCAGGTTGGGCGTCAGGGTGGTGAAGGGATAGTCCGCCACCTTGGGCCGCGCCGCCGAGACGGCGGACAGGAAGGTCGACTTGCCCGCATTGGGCAGGCCCGCCAGGCCGATGTCGGCGATCAGCTTCAGCCGCAGCCAGATCCAGCGCTCCTGGCCTTCCTGGCCGGGGTTGGCGTGGCGCGGCGCCTGGTTGACCGGCCCCTTGAAGCGGGTGTTGCCCCAGCCGCCGTTGCCGCCGGACAGCAGCTTCACCTTCATGCCCGGCTCGTCCAGATCGACGAGCACGGTCTCCTTGTCCTCGTCCAGCACCTGGGTGCCGACGGGCACGCGCAGGACCACGTCCTCGCCCTTGGCTCCGTGCATCTGGCGGCCCTGGCCGTGGTTGCCGGTCGCGGCCTTGAAATGCTGCTGATAGCGGAAGTCGATCAGGGTGTTCAGCCCGTCGGCCGACTCGACCCAGACGTCGCCGCCCTTGCCGCCGTCGCCGCCGTCGGGACCGCCGTTGGGAATGAATTTTTCGCGACGGAACGAGACGGAGCCCGCGCCGCCGTTGCCGGAGCGAATATAGATCTTGGCCTGATCGAGGAACTTCATGGGCGCCTTATGGCCCAGAAGCGCGGCGAATTACAGGCGGCCGAAATTCACGGGTGGGATTTCAGCTGCGCGCCCAGACGCCGAAGGGGTCGCGCCAGTCCATGCCCAGCGCCTGGGCCACGGCCGGATGGGTGATCTCGCCCTTCAGCACGTTCAGCCCCTTGGCCAGATGCGGGTCGGCGCGCAGGGCCTCCAGCCCCCGGTCGGCCAGGGCCAGGCCGAAGGGCAGAGTGGCGTTGTTCAGGGCTTCCGAACTGGTGCGGGGCACGGCGCCGGGCATATTGCCGACGCAGTAGTGGATCACGTCGTCGACCACATAGGTCGGCTGGTCGTGGGTGGTCGGGCGTGAGGTCTCGAAACAGCCGCCCTGGTCGATGGCGACGTCGATCAGGACGCTGCCCTTCTTCATCGACGCCAGCTGGTCGCGCCGCACCAGCGTCGGCGCCTCCGCCCCCGGCGTCAGGACGGCGCCGATCACCACATCGGCCTTGGGCAGTTCCTCCTCGATGGCGTGCAGGGAGGAATAGCGGGTGATGACCCGGCCGCCGGTTACTTCGTCGATCTGGCGCATCCGGGGAATGGAGCGTTCCAGCACCACCACCTCGGCGCCCAGACCCATGGCCATACGCGCGGCGTTCAGCCCCACCACCCCGCCGCCCAGCACCAGCACGCGCGCCGGCGCCACGCCCGGCACGCCGCAGAACAGCAGTCCCATGCCGCCCTTGTGCTTGAGCAGGGTCTCGGCCGCCGAGAAGACGGCGATGCGCCCGGCCACTTCGGACATCGGCGCCAGCAGTGGCAGGCCGCCGTTTCGGTCCGTCACCGTCTCATAGGCCACGGCGGCGCAGCCGGAGGCCAGCAGGGCCTTGGTCTGCTCGGGATCGGGCGCCAGGTGCAGATAGGTGAAGAGGATGTGGCCGTCGTTCAGCAGGGAGAACTCGGTCGGCTGCAGCTCCTTGACCTTCACGATCATGTCGCTGCCGGCGAAGACGGTGCGGGCGTCGGGCGCGATGCGGGCGCCCGCCTTGACGTAGTCGGCGTCGGAGAAGCCCGCGCCGAGACCTGCGCTCGTCTCCATGACGACGGCGTGGCCGTGGGCGACGTATTCGCGTACGGCGGCGGGCGTCAGGCCGACGCGATGTTCGTTGGTCTTGATTTCTCGGGGGCAGCCGACGCGCATCTTCTTTTCAAAGTCCTGGCCCCTTCATGGGGCGTGGCGACGCTAAATGAGCCGCCAAGGTCGCGCCAGTGAAAAATAAAACCCCGCCGAGCGATGCTCTCGGCGGGGTCCAGGCGCAGCCTCCTGATCGGAAGGGGATCAGTTCTTGGCGTCGCGGGCGGCGCCTTCGACGGCCTGGCCGGCGGCCTGGGTGTCCTTGCCGACGCCTTGGATGGTGTTGCAGGCGGCGGTGGTCAGGGCCGCGGCGGCGACGGCCAGGATGATGATTTTGCGCATGAAATGCTCCTGAGACATGGGACGGTCGGGACGGAAGCCCTCAGGTTTTCTGAACGCCACGCTCAAGGTCGGGTTCCACTGACCCGGAAGGCGGCGACCTCGCGCACATGGGCCGATCCGTGGGCTTCGGGCGTGACGAAAGTCAGGCGGGCGATCGAGCCCCCGTCGGGCGCGGGGACGATCTCAGCCTCGCCGCGCAGCTGTTTGGCGAAGGCGATCATCAGGGTGCGGCCCACCCCCGCCCCGGCGGCGTCGGCGACGCCGGGGCCGTCGTCCTGCACCTCCAGCACGCTGGTGTCGCCCTGGACCCGGAAGCGGACCTGAAGGTCGCCGCCGCGCTCGGCGAAGGCGTGCTTCTGGGCGTTGGAGACGGCCTCCACCACCCACAGGGCCAGGGGCGCCAGCTTGTCGGGGTCGATGACCAGGGGATCGGCTTGGATCGTCGTGGTCACCAGAGGGCCGCGCATCGCTTCTCCGGCGATCAGCTGGCCGACCAGTTCGCGCAGGAAGGTTTCGGAGTCGGCCTCGCGGACGTGCTCGCTCTGGTAGAGAATGCGGTAGATCAGGGCCAGGGCGGCGATCCTCTGGCGGGTGTCGCCCAGGGCCGCGCGGGCGCTGGGGTCTGTCACCGCCCGCTGCTGCATCGACAGCAGGGACGAGATGATCTGCAGGTTGTTCTTCACCCGGTGGTGGATTTCGCGCATCAGCGCGTCCTTCTCGTCCAGGGCCTCCAGCAGGGCCTTGTCGCGTCGGGTGATGTTGTCGCCCAGGGCGCCGAGGGTGCGAGCCAGGACGCGGATTTCGGCCGGGGCGTGTTCGGCCTGGACGGGGCGGACCGAAAAGCGGCCGCGCGCATAGATGGCGGCCACCCGCTCCAGATAGATCAGCCAGCGCACGACGATCCGCTCCGACAACAGCATGACGGCGGCGAAGGTCGCCAGCCAGGCCGCCAGCGGCAGCAGCAGGGTGCCGAAGGGGTTCAGCCGCGCCCAGGACAGCAGGCCCGGCGCGGGCGCCGACAGCAGGACGAAGACGTCGCGCCCCGACAGCGGCGCCCCCGCATAGACGTGGCGGCGGCCGCGCGCGTCCTTCGCCTCGAACAGGGTGGTGTCGCCGCGTTGGGCCTCAGCGGCCCAGGCGACGATGGCCTGGGGATCGTTGAGCTGGAAGGATTCGGCGTCGGTCGTGGTCAGCACTCGGCCAGACGCGTCGATCACCGCCGCCTGGGCCCCCAGGGGCAGGGCGGGATCGCGAATGTCCGGCTGCAGCGCAGCCAGCGGCAGAATGGCGGTCATGGCGCCCTGGAAGGCGCCCATGGGCCGTTCGGAGCGGACCGCGACCAACAGGGCGTTCGGCTTCCCGGCGGTCCACTCCATGACGACGTTCTCGCCGCGCCTCAGCCGCTGATACCAGGACCGCTCGCGCACCTCGGCGCCGGAGGGCGGCGGATTGGAGCGGGAGGCGCAGACCGGCTCGCCCGTGGCGCTGAAACGGGCCAGGGCGGCGATGCTGTCCATCCGTTCGACCAGGGTCGTCAGCCGCGGTTCGCAATAGAAGCCGACGCCTTCGGGGGCCAGGGCCTGCAACAGCACCACGGCGCTGTCGATGTTGTTCTTGGCGTGGGCGGCGCTGCGGTCGGCGGCCAGTTGCAGATCGATGCGCTGTTCGGCGGCCTGGCGGCGGAAGCCCGCCTCGGTCTGGATCATGGCCAGCAGCAGGATCGGCAGCAGGGCGATGGCCATGGCCACGCCCAGGCGAAAGCGGATACCCTGCACGCTGGGCCATCCGAGCTTTCGCCCCAGAACCCGGCCGATCCGCCGCACGACTATCTCCGCCCGGAGCCGCTCAGCCTGTCGGCGTCGGCCAGGATGGATCGCATCGCATCCCCGGCGGACTTTCCGTCGCGGGCGTAGCCGCCGCGCTCCAAGGTGGCCTGCAACGCCTTGCGGGCGCGCGACACGCGGCTCTTCACCGTGCCCACGGCGCACTGGCAGATCTCAGCCGCCTCCTCATAGGCGAACCCTCCGGCCCCGACCAGGATCAGGGCTTCCCTCTGCTCTTCGGGCAGGGTCTGCAAGGCCTGACGCAGTTCGTCCAGGGCGACGGGCGCCTCGGGATCGTCGACGGCGATCAGGGTGCGTTCGGCGGCTTCCTGGTCAAGCTGGGTCTGACGCCAGGAGCGGCGCTTCTCGGAGTAGAACTGGTTGCGCAGGATCATGAAGGTCCAGGCCTTCATGTTCGTGCCCATCTGATAGCTGGCGCGGGCGTCCCAGGCCTTCATCATGGCTTCCTGCGCCAGGTCGTCGGCGGCGGTGGGGTCGCCGGTCAGGGTGCGGGCGAAGGCGCGCAGGTGGGGGATCAGGGTGACCAGTTCGGCCTTGAAGGCGCCGTCATCGGCCGACGGGGGCCGGGATGGGGTGCTGGTCACTGTCCCTCCTTGGTGGACGACGCTTGGTCGGCGCGTCTGAGAATCTCGAGGAACTCGTCGGGAACGGGTTCGTTCACGACCTCGTCGAACATGTGGCGCAGCTTCACGCCGATTGCCTGCTGACGCAGGCGGACCTCTTCAAGCCCTCGCTCATTCGACGGTGTCCCGTCGGGGTGAACGGGGGTGTCCTTGGTGTTGATCATCGAGTTTACGGCTGCCGCCCAAGCCAGTTGAAACGCCTGTAGAAACGGAAAACGCCGCCTCTCGCATAGAGTTCCTAACGCCGGACGTTTTTATGCTCAAGCTGGCGGACGGTGCGGGAACCGCGGCCCATTTGGCACGTTCAATCCGCTGGTGCGCCATTAGACATGCGGCGCGAAGATTGTCGGGGAACGAACCAATATGAGCCTTCTGGCCAGACTAGCGCCTCATCTGCCCTACGTTCGTCGTTACGCCCGGGCGCTGACCGGCGACCAGGCGACGGGCGACAACTACGTCCGCGTGGCCCTTGAAGCCCTCGCGGCGGGCGAGCGCCAGCTGCCGACGGACATGACGCCGCGCGTGGCCTTGTATCACGTCTTCCACACCATCTGGGCGGCCACGGGCGCCCAGCTCGAGGACGGCGCGGCGGCTGAGGGCGACGACGCCGCCCATCGCCTGATGCGGATTTCGCCGCGCTCGCGCCAAGCCTTCCTGCTGACCGCGCTGGAAGGATTCACGCCGTCCGAAGCGGCCCAGATCCTGGCCGTCGATCCGCGCACGGTCGAACGCCTGATCGCCGAGGCCCAGTCGGACATCGATGCCGAGCTGGCTACCGACGTCCTGATCATTGAAGATGAAGCGATCATCTCGGCCGACATCGAAAGCCTGGTGAAGGAGCTGGGCCATCGCGTCACCGGCACCGCCACCACCCATGACGAGGCCGTGGACGCCGTGTCACGCCACACGCCGGGCCTGGTGCTGGCCGACATCCAACTGGCCGACGGCTCGTCGGGCATTGATGCGGTGAAGGACATTCTCAAGAAGTTCGACGTGCCGGTCATCTTCATCACCGCCTTCCCCGAGCGGCTGCTGACCGGCGAGCGCCCCGAGCCGACCTTCCTGATCACCAAGCCCTTCCAGCCGGAGACGGTGAAGGCGGCGATCAGCCAGGCGCTGTTCTTCCATCCGTCGCGCCAGAAGCAGGCCGCCTGATCGGGCTGAATTTCTTCGGTTAAGATCAAGGGCTCCGCCGCAGCGGAGCCCTTTTTCGTTCAGAACCGCATCAGGGCGCCGGAGGCGGTTCGACAGGCGGCGGCGCGGCTTCCGGCCCCGCGGGGCGGACCGCAGGGTCGGTCTGCACAACCGGCGAGGGTTCGGGCGTCGCGTCGGTGGCTTCCGAGGTGCGTTGGAGCCCCGCGTTGTTGATCGCCCACCACCCCAGCAGCAGGATGGCGGCGGCCCCGGCCGAAACGATCAGCAGCACCAGGATGCGGCGTCCGCTTCGGCCTTGGCGCACATACTGAGCCTCCACCGCCTGGTGCTCGTGCACGGCGTCGGCGGAGTGGGAATGCGGGTCTTGGTGGGTCATCGGCTCGCCTCCTTTTTCGCGGTCTGGAAACCTCTAGGGCCAACGCCGCCCCCGCTCCGCCGTTCCGACGGGGAGGAGCGCCGGGCGGTCCGCGCCCTTTGGAACCGAGTTTCGCGTTCGCCGTTATCTGATTGTCGAGGGTCGTTCCCCCGGACCGGCTCGGCCGGTCTTCGCCCTCGCCTCATTCTCGATGATGCGACTCCTAGGCGGATCCTGAACGGGTCCGCCTTCTTTTTTGTCGGCAGGCCGGGGCGACCGGTCGATCCGTCGCGCTTGCCCTCTGGCGGCGAGGCGCCACTATGGGTTCTGAAAGAAAACGCTTTGGGAGATCGATTGATGAGCCTGCGCAACAGACAATGGATCCTGCGTCAGCGGCCGCACGGCCTGATTCAGGACGGCGATCTGGAGTTGGTCGAGAGCGTCCTGCCCGATCTGAAGGACGGCGAGGTTTTGGTTCGCACCGTCTATCTGTCGATCGACCCGACCAACCGCACCTGGATGAATGATTCCGAAGGCTATCTGCCGCCCGTCGGCCTGGGCGACGTCATGCGCGGCCTGACCCTGGGCGTGGTCGAGCAGTCGCGCGGCGAGCGATACAAGGAAGGCGATCTGGTCATGCCCCTGTCGGGCGCCTGGGCTGACTACGCCGTCGTGCCCGAGGCGGGGCTGCGGCCGGTCCACCGCGCGCCGGGCCTGCCGTTGACGGCCAATCTGTCCGTCCTGGGGATGACCGGCATGACCGCCTATTTCGGCGTCACCGACGTGCTGAAGGCGAAGGCTGGCGAGACCCTGGTCATTTCGGCGGCGGCGGGGGCGGTCGGCTCTATCGCCGGTCAGGTGGCCAAGCAGCGCGGCTGCCGCGTCATCGGCATCGCCGGGGGCGCCGAGAAATGCCGCTGGCTGACCGAGGAGCTCGGCTTCGACGGCGCCGTCGACTATAAGAACGAGGACGTCGGCGACGCCCTGGACCGCCTGGCCCCCGACGGCATCGACCTCAATTTCGAGAACGTCGGCGGCGACATCATGATCGCCGTCTGGAACCGGCTAAAGGTGCACGGCCGCATGGCTGTCTGCGGCCTGATTTCGGCCTACAACGCCACGCGGATGCCGCCTTCGCCCAACTTCGCCCGCATCATCACCCACCGCCTGGACGTGAAGGGCTTCCTGGTCCTCGACTACGCTCACCGCGCCAAGGAGATGGTCGCCGAGATGGGCCCGTGGCTGGCCGACGGGAAGATCCACTGGAAGGTCCATGTCGACGACGGGCTGGAAGGGGCGGTCGGTTCGCTGAACCGCTTGTTCACGGGCGACCATGACGGCAAGCTGATGGTCAGGGTGTCGGAAGAACCGGCCGCCTGACGGAGGGAAGACCGCGCATGACCGAGCCGCTGAACGTCCATTTCGAGGATCTCGAGATCGGTCAGGTCATCCCCCTGGGCGCCTGCGCCGTGGATGCGGCGGCGCTGGACCTGTTCGCCGAGCGGTTCCAGCCGGGCTGGGACGTCGCCTACGGCGCGCCCGAGGCCATGGTCTACGCCTTATGGAGCCGCCTGGCCGCCGACCGCACCAGCGGTTGGGCGGGCGCCAAGACCCTGGCGGTCGACGGGCTTCGCTTCCTGCGCAGTCCCCCGGCGGGCGAGCTTTTGCGCGGCCGTCTGACCATCATGGGCAAGGATCCGGTCGGGGACGAAAAGGGCGTGGTCATCGCCCAGCAGGACTTGCTGGACGAGGCGGGGCGGCTGGTCTTCTCCTGCCTGACCCGCGCCCTGGTCGCGCGCCGCTAGAATCCTTCTCCCCTTGGGGGAGAAGGTGGACGGCGAAGCCGGACGGATGAGGGGTTTCGCGCCCTTGACCGTCAGCCGGCGTCAAACTTCGGAGAGACCCCTCATCCGGCCCTGGCGGGTCACCTTCTCCCACAAGGGGAGAAGGATAAAAAACGCCCCGCCAGTTTCCTGACGGGGCGTTTGCCGTTTGGTGTTCCAAAGGCCTCAAGCAGCGCGAACGCGCGTTAGGCCCTCAAAAAATCAGGCGTTGGCGGCGACCGGCTGCTGCTTGGCGGCGCGGGTCAGAGCCACGGCGATCAGGCGATCCCAGCCCAGCAGCGACACCAGGTGGGCGTAGATCTGGCCCAGGGCGCCGTTGTCGCGCAGTTCGGCCAGCTTTTCGGCCGGCAGGGCCTTCAGCTTGTCTTCCGAGACGGCGAAGTATTCGGCGATCTTCTGCGGCGTTCCGGCCGTGCCGTCGGCGTTGCGCGGGGTGTAGTTGGCCTCGCGCACCTCGAACAGGTCCAGTTCCTTCAGTAGGGCGACGAAGGATTCGCTGCGCACGCGCTCCTGCTCGAAGTTGTTGCAGAACTCCATACCGAAGTTGACGTAGCCGCTGGGCTGGCCGTTCTCGAACAGGGGGGTCTCGCCGCCTTCGACCACGAAGGGGGCGGCGCGGTCGATGCACAGCACCAGACGCTTCTGCTCTTCGTCATTGGCGAAGACGAAGGGGTAGCGGCGGACGTAGGCCGGGATGTAGGCGTCGGGACGGAAGTCGCCGTCCTCGATGAACAGGTTCTCGCCGGCGTTCAGGCCCATGGCGGCGACCGGCTGCTTGGCGTCGCCGACGAAGATGCCCGGATAGGACAGGGCGGCCGGGGCGAACTCCGTCACCGTCAGCGGCACCACATTGGTCTGGGCGACGAAGGCGTAGGGCTTGTCCGCCGGGGTCACGCCCAGCTTGCCGTGAGCCTCGGCCGACAGGGGTTCGGGCTGGGAATAGAACAGGACGTTGCCCGACAGGGGGCTGTTCGCTTGGATGGCGTCGGTCATGAAAAACGGATCTTCTGAACAGAAAGGACGGTTCTTCTAGCCCATGGCCGGGGCCGCCGCAAACGCCGCTGTTTGGCCACATTGCGCCGGCTGCGGGCGGCGGCTCGAGCGGGTGCGACCGTCGATGCGGTTGCAGCGGCGGCCCTGACCTCCTAGCTGTAGGCCATGGGTCTGGCCTGCGATCATGAACACGCTGAACACGAGCTCGGCGCCGCCGAGGTGATCGAGCGCGAGGCATTGTCCGGCCCCGCGCGGCCGCTCGGCAAGGAGCGCTGGGCCGGCGGCATCGATTCCGTCGGCAGCCACACGCTCGCCAATGTGCTGTCCATGACCGCCTATGGCGGCGCCGTGGCCGCCTGCGGGCTGGCCGGCGGCATGGACCTGCCGGCGTCCGTCGCGCCCTTCATCCTGCGCGGCGTCTCCCTGCTCGGCGTCGATTCGGTGATGGCGCCGAAGGAATTGCGGATCGAGGCCTGGCGGCGCATCGCCAGCGACCTCGACCTTGGCAAGCTTTCCGCGCTGTCGCGCACCATCGGCTTCGACGACATCACCGAGGCCGCCCGCGACATCGTGGAAGGCCGGATAAGGGGGCGCGTGGTGGTCGATATGTAGCGCGCTTTGCTCGTTTTTATGCAAACGCTAAAATGCGAGCGATCCGCCGAAATCTTCCCTAACGTGTATCTGCCATGGTTCCCGGCATGGTTGCGGAGATCGCCACGAAACGAACGAACCCGGACGACTGGGGGGCGAAAGCCGCCCGGCTGTTTCCCGCGCCTGTCGGGCCGGCACCTCTGCCGGCGGAACAGCAGGCACCGGGGGCTCTTGCCCCGGCGATTCCCAGAGGGCTGGCCTTCGTCACCTATGCGGCTGTCCTGCTGCTGGCCGGGCTTGCGCATCTCACCGGCGCGCCGGCCTTCCTCAGCCTCGGCATATTGGCGGCCGGGCTCAGCGGCCTTTTCCTGCACCAGCATCTCAGGACAAGCGAACGCCGTGCCGAGCGCCAGCATGGCCATGACGTCGCCCTTGCCCGGGCCGAGCTCGAGACGCTCTCCGATCGCATGTGGGAGATGCAGGAAAGCGAGGAGCGCTTCCACGGCCTCATCGACGCTTTGGGCGACCTTGTCGTCCATCGCGACCGTCAGGGCACCATCGTCTATGCCAACAAGGTCTTCGCCAACCTGATCGGCATGGACGTCAACGACCTCACCGGCCTGATGCTTTCCGATCTTGGCGTCGAAGTGGGTGTCGTGCCGGATGCCGCCTTCGCCGACAGCGAGTGCCTCAGTTCCACCGATGTCGCCATCCGCACCGCCGGCGGCCTGCGCTGGTTCTCATGGATCGAACTGTCGGTGCGCGACAAGGACAGCGGCACCGTTTCCCATCGCGCCATCGCCCGCGACATCACCGCCCGCAAGCAGGCCGAGGCCTCGCTGATCTCCGCCCGCGAACGGGCCGAATTCGCCAATCAGGCCAAATCCCGCTTCCTTGCCACCGTGAGCCATGAAATCCGCACGCCCATGAACGGCATCATGGGCATGGCGAGGCTGTTGTCCGACACCAGGCTGTCGCCGGAGCAGCGAACCTATGTCAACGCCGTCTCCACCTCGGCCAGCGCCCTGCTGGCGCTGATCGACGACCTTCTGGATTATTCCAAGATCGAGGCCGGCCGCTTCGACCCGGAGCCGCAGCCCGTGTCGATCCGCGAGCTGGCCGACAACGTCGTGGAGCTTCTGGCCGCCCGGGCCTACGGCAAGAACATCGGCCTCGGCTGCCGCGTCGGCCCCGACGTGCCCCAGATGATCACCGCCGATCCCGGCCGGGTGCGGCAGGTGCTGCTCAACCTGCTCGGCAACGCCATCAAGTTCACCGACGACGGCGGCGTCGCGCTCACCATCACCCGCCAGCGGCATCGCGACATCGACCGCATCCGCTTCAGCGTCGTCGACACCGGCCCGGGCATGCGGCCGGCCGACCTCGAGCGCATCTTCCTCGAATTCGAGCAGGTCGACGGCACCTCGACCCGCAGGCATGGCGGCGCCGGGCTGGGGCTTGCCATTTCCAAGCGCCTCGTCGCGGCCATGGGCGGCACCATCTCGGTGGCGAGCACGCCGGGCAAGGGCACGGAATTCATCTTCGAACTGCCGGCGACCGAGGCGACCGACCCGCCGCACGACAGTGACGACATGCTTGCCGGCCGCAAGGTGGTGATCCTGTCGCCGAACACGGTGGAGGCGGAAGTGATCGCGCAGTCCATCCGCGTTCTCGGCGGCGTCGCCGAGGTGGCCGACACGCCCGCCCGGGCGCTCGCGCTGTCCGCCGATTGCGACACGCTGATGGTGGACGCGGTGCTGGAAAGCGGCGAAGGTCGCCTGCTGCAAAGGCTGCGCAGGGACGGCTTCGCCACCAGCCAGGCCATCACGCTGATCGCCTCGACCGACCGGGGCAAGCTCGCCGAATACCGCGCCAGCGGCTATGTCAGCTTCCTCGCCCGCCCGGTGCGCGGCGAAACCCTGCTTCGGGTACTGATCGCCGGCAGGTCCCTGATGCCGGCCGCACCGCAGCCGCAACAGCCCGACGGAGGCCGCGTCGCCCGCGTCAGCGGCGGCGGGCTCTCGGTGCTGATCGCCGAGGACAACGAGATAAACGCCATGCTGGCCCGCGCCAGCCTCACCAAGGCCGGCCATCGCGTCGAAGTGGTGCGCACGGGCAAGGAGGCAGTGGAAGCGCTGGCGGCGGCCGGCGGCGGCCGGCGCCACGATGTCGTGCTGATGGACCTGCACATGCCGGTGATGGACGGCATGGACGCCATCGCCCACATCCGGCGCCAGGAAGAGGCGCGCGGCCTTGCCCCCATCCCCATCCTGGTGCTGTCGGCCGACAGCCAGGAAAAGACCCGGCACGCCGTGCTCGCCCATGGCGCCACCGGCTTCCTGACCAAGCCGCTCGACCCGCACGCGCTGATCGCCGCCGTGCAGGAGCAGGCCCCAGCGTAAATGGACATGTCAAGACCGGCTTTGTTGCCGATCACGCCATATCACGCTACTGTCACAATCCTGTTGCACCACAATCGTATCCCCGCGCCACGAGGGATGGCTCGAAGGAGAATCGCCCGTGCAGACAGCGATGCCGCAAGGGCAGACCCGGTCGCCCGTTTCATCCGTTTCGGGAACCGCCACCGGGCCGCAGGCGCCGACACTCGCAGCGCCGCTCGGACGAATCGGCAATCTCGAAGTGCGGCTGGCCCGCAACCAAGCCGAAATCGACTACGCGCAGGAAATCCGCTACCGCATCTTCTACGATGAGCTCGGCGCCCGCGGCGGCATGCACCGGTTCGGCGGCCGCGATGCCGACCGCTTCGATCCGCTCTGCGACCATTTGCTGGTGTTCGACAACAGCCTGACCGGCCCGGAGCATCGTCGCATCGTCGGCACCTACCGCCTGCTGCGGCAGGAGAGCGCGGCAGCCGCCGGCGGGTTCTATTCGCAGGACGAATTCGAGTTGCAGGGCCTCGTCGCCCGCCACCCGGAGCGCCGCTTCCTCGAACTGGGGCGGTCCTGCGTGCTGCCCGAATACCGCTCGCGGCGCACCATCGAGGCGCTCTGGCAAGGCATCTGGACCTATCTCAACCATTACCGGATCGACGTGATGGTCGGCTGCGCCTCCTTCCCCGGCACCGACCCCGCAACCCATGCCGAGGCGCTGACCTATCTGGCGCACCATTGCCGCACCACGGCCGACTGGGACGTGCGCGCCGTCACCGGCCGCTACCATCCCATGAAGCTGATGCCCCTCGATGCGGTGAACCCCAAGTCGGCCATCGCCGCCATGCCGCCGCTGGTGAAGGGCTATCTGCGCGTCGGCGCCCGCATCGGCGAGGGCTGCGTCATCGACCCCGACTTCGCCACCGTCGACATCTTCGTGGTCATGCCGGTCAAGGAAATCGGCGCCCGCTACATCAGCTATTATGGCGGCGAAGGCCAGGACTACGCGGCCTGAGGCGATGGACGGCGATCTCGCGGCCGTACTCGGCAGGCTGAAGGCCGCGACAAGCCACCTCCCGCAAGTCCTCGAAACCACATCCTACGGAACGCCCGCGCTCAAGGTCGGCAGGAAGCCACTCGCCCGTGTCAAGGATGCCGCCACCGTCGTGCTGTTCGTCCCCTTCGACGAGAAGGAGATGCTGCTCTCCTTGTCGCCGGACATCTATTTCGAGACCGACCATTACAAGGGCTGGCCGGCATTGCTGGTGAGGATGGACCGCATCGGCGATGAGGAACTGCGCCATCGTCTGAAGCAGATCTGGATGCGACAGGCTCCCGCCAGACTGGTCAAGGCGTGGCAGGCCGCCCGGGCTTAAGGCTTATCGTCATGCCGAAACAGGTTCCCATTTTCGGGCGACATGCTTCAGGGAATGTCCTCCGGCCGTCGTCCGGGCCGGCTCTTGTAGACAGGAATGCGCCAGCCGAAGCGAAGCGCCCCTCCCCTGACGGCCAAAGCGACCACGAAGCCGCCAAGCTGCGAGACGATCGGCGCCAGCCCGGCGAGATCGCAGATCGTATAGACGCCAGCCCCCGCCAGCGCAGCCGTGACATAGACCTCCGGCCGCAGTAGCACCGAGGGCTCCCCGGCCAGCAGGTCGCGAAGGATGCCTCCGAAAGTGGCGGTCAGCATGCCCATGATGATGGCAACGACCGGCGATCCGGTGATCGCCAGCCCCTTGACCGCGCCCATCACCGCAAAGGCGGCGAGACCGACGGCGTCGAGCCACAGAAGCAGCTTGTAGCGCGATTCCACCCGATGCGCGGTGAAGAACACGAGAATGGCGCTGGCGGCGCAGACCAGCACATAATCATGGTTGCCGATCCAGAACACCGGGGTGTTGAGAATGAGGTCGCGGAACGTGCCGCCGCCGATGCCCGTCACGCCGGCAAGGAACAGGAAGCCGATGATGTCGACCTGCTTGCGCGAGGCGGCAAGCGCGCCGGTGGCCGCGAACACCGCGACGCCGGCATAATCGAGGATGGTGACGAGGTTCATGGCAGGCTTCGATCCGATGGCAGGCGGCGGCAACAGTAGCAGCCGCCCGGCAAATCGGAAGGGGACAGGTCCCTTGCCCGCTTCCTTGCTGGACTTGCTTTAGCCCTGCGCATCCCCACCGGCCGGCTTGGCCGCCGGCTCCGGTGCCTGTTTCGGCCCGTCCTTGGAGACGCCGACCTTGGCCGGGCGCAGCACGCGCTCGCCGATCGAGTAGCCCGGCTGCACAACCTGCACCACCGTCCCGGCAACCACCTGCGGGTTGGGCACTTCGAACAGGGCTTCGTGGAAATTGGGATCGAACTTCTCGCCTTCCGGCACCAGCTTCTTCACGCCGTGCCGCTCCAGCGCCGCCAGCAGGCCGCGCGCGGTGATCTCGACGCCCTCGATCAGGGCCTTGAAGCCGGCATCGCCGGAAGCCTTGGCCTCGGCCGGGATGGCATCGAGCGCACGTTGCAGGTCGTCGGCAACGGTCAGCATGTCGCGGGCGAAATTGGCGATGGAATAGGCGCGCGCATCCTGCACGTCCCGGGCAGCCCGGCGGCGCATGTTCTCCACCTCGGCAGCGGCACGCAGCGCCTTGTCCTTCAGTTCCTCGTTTTCCTTCAGCAGGCGCACAAGCGCCTCGTAGTCGTTCTCGGTGCCTTCGCCGGCGGCTTGCGTGGTCCCGGTCTCGTCGGGCATACGCTCGTCTTTGGCCTGGTCACTCATGGCGGATTTCCATTCTTTCGAAGTTTCGGAGTTGGGCCCGATATCGAGGTTCGACGGCCAAAAATCAAGGGGTTCGCACTGCGGAACGCTTCCGATGGCGTCATCTGCATTTAATTCAAATTTTACCCTGTTCGACGGAGCTGTTTGCAATCGCCCGGCTTTAAGGGAACCATCACCGGATACAGGGAGTTTCGAAACCGGAAGGATTTTGGAACGATGACCCGAACAGGCAAGGAAATGCTGCAGGATCCGGTGCGCCAGAAGCTGGCGACGACGATCCGTCAACAGGTCCGCAGCCATGGGACACGGGGCATATTGCACTCCATGCCGGCGTTCAAAGTCGTCAAGGACGTTCCCGAACACCTGCAAGCCCTTCTCGACCGTCTGGAAGCGGTCGAACTGCAAGCGGACGAAGGCTCCGCAAGCTAGACCGCGACAGCCGTGCCGCTAGGACTGCGGCACCCGGCGCCAGGAATAGCTGCCTGTCGCGGCCGCGGGCTTCGCCGCCGGCTGGTAATAGACCGGCAGGCCGCCGACCTCGCCTTTCTCCAGCCGCCGCAGCAGGACCGGATTGGAAATCGCGAATTCGGTGAAGCCGACGCGCAGCATGTGGGCAAGCTGGTCGACCAGCACGTCGCCCACCGCGCGCAGCGTCCCCTCGAATCCGTGCCGGCTACGCAGAAGTTGCGCCTTGGAATAGCTGCGGCCATCGTTATACGCTGGGAAAGCCAGCGCAACCAGCGCAAACCCGTCCAGCAGTTCGACAAGGGCGTCGATCTGCTCGCCCGGCTGCACCAGAACGCCCAGCCGCTCGCGATTCAGCGCCCGCTCCTGTGGGTCGAGGTCGAGGAAAGCCTGCAGCGGCAGGATGACCCGGCCATTGCCGGCCAGCGCCTCCGCCGTTTCGGCATGCGCCCATTCATCCTCGCGGAAGCCTTCGGGCGTCCACAGGCGGATTTCAGGCGCCGGTTTCTCTTCGCTCATCATGTCTTTCCTGGCTCAGGGACTGTTCCAGTCCTGTAAGATGAATGCCGCATTCGGTCTTGGCCTGACCGGCCCAGCGCCCGCTGCGCGCGTCCTGTCCCTGCTCCACGGGCCGGGTGCAGGGGAAGCAGCCTATCGACAGGTAGCCATAGGCGACCAGCGGGTTTTCCCGCAGCGCATGGGCCCGCATATAGTCGGCCAGATCGGCCGTCGTCCAATGCGCCAACGGGTTGATGCGCACGCGCGGCCCCACCGCCTCGAACATTGGCAGGGCGGTCCGCGTTTGCGCCTGATGGCGCTTGCGGCCGGTGAACCACGCCCGGAACGGCTCGACGCCCCGCGCCATCGGCTCCACCTTGCGCACATGGCAGCAGGCCTCCACGTCGCTTTCATGCAGCCGCCCGCCCGGATCGACCCGCTCCAGCGCCGCCGCATCCGGGTGGACCACCCTGATGTCGGTCAGGCCGAAATCGTCGGCGAGCGCGTCGCGATAGCTCAGCGTCTCCTCGAAATGCTTGCCGGTGTCGAGGAAGACAATCGGCAGATGCCGGTCCACCTGCGCGATGAGATGCAGCAGCACCGCCGAATCCGCCCCGAAGGACGAGACGGCCGCGATCTCTCCCGCAGCAAACAGATCGGTTGCCGCAAGCTCGATGACACGGGCGGCCGGAAGCTGCCCGTGCCGTGCCTCGAGGGATGCCGCGTCCTGTGCCTCCACCTCAGGCCGCCTTGGCCTCGGCTCCATAGAGAGCCTCCTTGAACGGCGCGGCGCCGAGACGGCGATAGACGTCGAGGAAGCGCTCCGAACGGTCGCTGCGGATCGCCAGATAGGTCTCGACCAGCGTCTCGATCGCATCGACGATCTCGTCCGGCCCGAAACCGCGCCCGATGATCTCGCCGACTGTCGTGTTCTCGTCGGCGGAGCCGCCCAGCGTGACCTGGTAGAGTTCGGCGCCCTTCTTCTCCACGCCCAGTATGCCGATATGTCCGACATGGTGATGGCCGCAGGCGTTGATGCAGCCCGAGATCTTGAGCTTCAGCTCGCCAATGTCGCGCTGGCGCTCCAGCGAGGCGAAGCGCGTGGCGATCTGCTGCGCCACGGGGATCGAGCGGGCGTTGGCCAGTGCGCAATAGTCGAGGCCGGGGCAGGCGATGATGTCGCTGATGAGGCCGGCATTCGCCGTGGCAAGCCCGATCTCGACCAGCGCGTCGTAAACAGCCTTGAGGTCGGCGCGCGCCACATGCGGCAGCACGAGGTTCTGCTCATGCGTCACCCGTACCTCGTCGAAGGCATAGCGTTCGGCGAGGTCGGCCACCGCCTCCATCTGGCTGTCGCTCATGTCGCCGGGCGTATCGCCGATACCCTTGAGCGAAATGGTCACGGCCGCATAATCGGGATTGCGGTGCGTGGTCACGTTCTGGCCGAGCCATTCGGAGAAGGCGCGCGAATCCAGCCGGGCAAGCCGCACCGTCTCATCACCCTCGGGCCGTGCCGGCAGTTCCGGTGGCGCAAAATAAGCCTTGATGGCGGCAACGTCGGCTTCCGGCAGCTTCAGCTCGCTGTCCTTCAGCGCCTGCCATTCGGCCTCGATCCAGCTTGCCAGCTCCGCGGTTCCGGTCTCATGGACGAGGATCTTGATGCGGGCCTTGAACTTGTTGTCGCGCCGGCCATGCAGGTTGTAGACGCGCAGGATCGCCGTGACATAGGACAGAAGGTGCTCCTGCGGCAGGAAATCGCGGATCTTCTTCGCCACCATCGGCGTGCGGCCCAGCCCTCCGCCGACATAGACGGCGAAGCCCAGCTCACCCGCCTCGTTCCTCTTCAGATGCAGGCCGATGTCATGCGTCTTGATAGCGGCCCGGTCGCGCTCCGCACCGGTCACCGCGATCTTGAACTTGCGCGGCAGGTAGGAGAACTCCGGGTGGACCGACGACCATTGCCGAAGGATTTCGGCATAGGGGCGCGGATCGGCCACCTCGTCCGCCGCGGCACCGGCGAAGTGATCCGCCGTCACATTGCGGATGCAGTTGCCGCTGGTCTGGATGCAGTGCATCTCGACCTTGGCCAGATCGGCCAGGATGGCCGGCACATCCGACAAGGCCGGCCAGTGGAACTGAAGGTTCTGGCGGGTGGTGAAGTGGCCATAGCCCTTGTCATAAGTGCGCGCGATATGGGCCAGCACGCGCAACTGGCGCGGATGCAGCGTGCCGTAAGGGATGGCGATGCGCAGCATATAGGCGTGGAGCTGGAGATAGACGCCGTTCATGAGCCGGAGCGGCTTGAACTGGTCCTCGGTCAGTTCGCCCGACAGCCGTCGTTCCACCTGGTCGGCGAACTGCGCCACCCGGGCCTGAACAAATTCATGGTCGAATTCATCGTAGCGGTACATCCGAGGTCCTCCGGCTTACGCCGCCTGCTGCGTACGGGCCTGCTTGCCCAGATCGTTGCGAATGGTGGGACCGGCGGCGCGGATGCGCTCGCGCAGCCTGATGGGGCGGGCGACGCCATCGACGATCTCCACGTCGATCAGGTCGACATCGACCACGATATTGTCCGCCAGACCCTTACGGCCGGCGGCCTCCAGAACGGCCTCGGCCTCTTTGTCCTGTGCGATCTCGGCCTCGCCGATGGTCTCGACCCAGCGCCCGTGCGCGTACCACACGACCTCGCCGTCGCTGAGCCGGTTGGCGGTCAGAAGCTTCATGCGGCGACTCCCTCGATCATGTGCCGGTTGACGGGAACAGAGGCCAGCGCCTGCGACCGGCTGAAGTCCGCGCCCGCCACGGCATCGCCGATGATGGTCATCACCGGCCCGGTCAGGTCGTGGCGCTGCTCCAGCGCCGGCAGGTCGGTCAGCGTGCCGTGAAAGCGGCGGCGTTCGGCCAGGCTGGCGTTCTCGACCACGGCGACCGCCGTGTCCGGCGACAGGCCGGCCTCGATCAGGCGGCCGGCGACTTCCGCCGCGACCGAGCGACCCATATAGACGGCGACCGTCGCGCCCGAAATGGCGAGCTTCGCCCAATCCGGCAGCGAGCCGCCCTTCAGGTCGTGGCCGGTGGTGAACACCATGGACGAGGTGACGCCGCGCAGCGTCAGCGGCAGTTCGAAATCGGCGGCGGCGGCGAAGGCGGCGGTCACGCCCGGCACCACCTCATAGGAGATGCCGGCATCGCGAAGTGCGGCCATTTCCTCGCCGGCGCGGCCGAACACCAGCGGATCGCCGCTCTTGAGGCGCACCACCCGCCTGCCCTCGCGGCCCAGCGTGACCAGCAGCGCATTGATCTCGCCCTGCGTCTTGGAATGGCAGCCCTTGCGCTTGCCCACCACGACGCGCTCGGCATCGCGGCGGCCCATGGCGACCACGGCCTCGGGCACCAGCGCGTCATAGAGGATGACGTCGGCCTCCATCAGGAGCCGCTGCGCCCTGAGCGTCAGAAGGTCTTCCGCCCCCGGCCCAGCACCGACCAGCGCGACATGGCCGAAGGTGCGCTCCGGATCGGCAAGCAGCCCGGATGCGGCCTCATGACCGGCCGCTATGTCGCCACCGGCGACAGCCCGGGCCGGCGCGCCCTCGAAGAACTCGCGCCAGAACCGGCGGCGCGGCGCGCCCTTGGGC
>WPCJ01002010.1_pt1 | contig 24855 bp, 22 predicted proteins | sample 5399831 | NCBI WGS metagenome assembly WPCJ01 (sample SAMN12869470, study PRJNA574797) | sludge metagenome | isolation source: wastewater treatment of pH10 | place: China:Beijing | collected 2019-05-20 | reverse complement strand
GGCGCGGCCCGCGCGCGGTGATGCGAGTTCGGGTTGCGGTCGCTCGGGCTGTGGTCGCTCTCGTGCGAAGGCTGCGAGCTACGGGAGTTCAGACCCCGTGTCGAGGATGTGCGCGAGCTTACGCACCCCGCCTGAAATCTGCGCCGTCGTCGCCGCCCCAAACGAGAACCGCAAGAAAGGCGCCGGTGGCTCGTCGACAAAAAAGTGCCGCCCGTTCCCCAGCAGAATCCCCTCAGCGTAAGCCGCAGCCACCACCGCCGAGGTGTCACTTCCATGCGGCATGCGCGCCCACAGATGCAAGCCACCGCCGGGCACCGCCGGGATCCGCAATTGAGGTGCTACCCGCCGAAGCTCGCCAATCAGGGTGTCGCGCCGCTGCGCGAGTTCACGACGTAAGCGCGCAATGTGTCTCGGCCACACCGATGAGGTCAACAGATCGTGCGCGATCTCCTGCATCATCGGCGCCACACACAGCTCATCGCCCGTGCGCGAGGCGCGCATCCGCTCCCCCGCTGGACCACGCGCGACAAGCGCTCCAAGGCGAAGCCCAGGAGACGCGGATTTAGAGAGCGTCAAGATCGTGACCACATGCCCATGCTGATCCCCCGAGAGCAATGGTGCAGGGGCGCCACCATCAATAGCAAGATAGTGCGCCCAGTCATCTTCAATCACGAAGGCACCGTACTTCGCGGCGAGCGCGAGCACTTGAACTCTGCGTTCAGCACTCAACACCGCACCCGTGGGATTCGCGAAACTCGGCTGCAGATAGATCACCCGGGCGCGAGTGCGCGCGAGCTCATCTTCCAAACGCTCAACCACAATCCCGTCACGGTCGGCAGGCACCGATGAAATCGCAAGCCCCGCACTCTGCGCGGCCAGAATCGCACCCGGATAGCTCGGACTCTCGGTGATCACAGTCTCACCGGGCTCGGCGAGTGTGCGCATCGCAAACACCAGCGCCTGCTGCCCGCCAGAGACCACCAGCACATCACTCGGATCGACGCGGTACTCCGCAGCAAACACCCGACGCAACTCGGGCGTACCCGCAGCCGGAGCCATCGCCCACGATCGAGCACGCTTCGCCGCCCGCGCACCAATTCGCTGCAGCTCTTCACTCGGCAACAGCTCAGGCGCGAGATACCCCCACGACAGCGGCACATGCTCGGCCGTGCCATATCCACCAAGGCGTGAAGCGCGTTCGGCGTCAACCCTGGCCGGACCAAGCGCCTGCGACTGCCAGGTGTAGTCGGGCTCCGCTGCCCGCCGTCGCTCGGCGACGAAGGTTCCCCTACCAGGCTCGGCACGCACAAGTCCGCGGGCACTCAGTTCTGCCAATGCGGCAGAGATTGTTGCGGCACTGGCTTGAAACTCGCGGGAGAGTTCACGGACGCCTGGAAGTTTCTCGCCGGGGAGCGAATTGGCGATCCGCTGCTGTAACAATTCGGCAATTGCAGCCGCTCTGTTATTGTTGAACATGAAGCCAGTAGATAACGTTACTCACTTTTTTGCAAGTCCGTTACTGGCTGCTGCGCCCGTGCGCCAGTTGCACGAGGCCGCTTCCTCGCGCGGGCCACCCGCCCCGCTCCTTCTGCTCGCGAAGACACCTGCGCGATCCCACTCGCGCGGCAGCCCTGCGCGATCCTCGCGCGACAGCCCTGCGCGATCCCACTCGCGACACGGCCGCGTTCAGCGCCACGCGCGAGATCTCTCCCCCAACAACAGCTTTTCCAATCATCTGGAGTACACAATGACAACTTCCCCGACCGTCCGATTCATCGAAAGCGCCGACGAACAGCAGTGGCGCGAACTCTTCCGCGCCTACCGAGAGTTCTACAAGCTCGAAGCATCAGAAGAAATCGTTTCGCGAGCTTGGGGCTGGTTCATGGACCCCCAGCACGAATGCAAGGCGCTCGTCGCCGAACACAACGGCACCGTGCTCGGATTCGCACACCACCGACGATTCTCATCGCCCTACACCGGGACCAGCAACATCTTTCTTGACGATCTGTTCACTCACCCGGAATCACGCGGCCAAGGCATCGGACGCGCCCTTATCAACGAGCTCACCGACATGGCCGCCGCTGAAGGCCGCGCCTGCGTGCAATGGATGACTGCGGCAGACAATCACCAGGCACAGGCGCTCTACAACACACTCGCCACAAAAACCGAGTGGTTCACCTACGAGGCTGCGCCGACTCCACGGGCATGATCCAGCGCTCGCTGAGGTGAGGGCCGCACGCGTTCACCTCAGCGAGCCCCTCACGGCAGATGCACTATCGATAGGCTGATTCGGTGCACAGTAGATCAAAATATCGCAGCAAGGGAGCGAAGCCCTCGCTGCTCGTCTCACTCTTGATCGTCATCTTGCTCGTCGTGATCGGAGTGCTCACCTCTGAACGCCAATCCGCTGCGCCCAGCTCAGGCGGCGGCACCGGCGGCAGCAGCGGGGGCGGCACAAGCAGCCAAAGCGAGCACCACACCGACGGGGCACACGACACAAACGAAACTGGTGACGTAGCGCTCACGGCCACGAGCACCATCTTTGAATCGGCCATTGACGGCGACACCATTCGAACTACTGCGGGAAAAGTGCGGCTGATCGGCATAGACACACCCGAATCCGGAGAGTGCGGCTACGAGGCAGCCACCGATCTCGTCAGGGCACACCTCGTGCGCGGCGACCAGATCACGCTGCTCTTACCTGAGGGCCAAAACGAACAAGACAACTACGGCCGGCTGATCCGCTATGTAGAAACCAGTGACGGCAGCGATCTCGGCCTTCTGCAATTGCAGGCAGGAAACGCGATCGGGCGCTACGACTCAATCGATGGGTATCCATCGCATCCGCGCGAGCGCGACTACCGCGCCGCACAGACGGCGACGATGGGACCCGGAAAGTCTGTGCACACGGTCGCCTGCACCGCCGGGTAACCGGTCACTGACGCACTCACCTCACCGCCGGCGCGCCCACCCGGCTGCGGTGCCGGTGCCGCCGGACTGCGTCACGGTTCGCGCACGGCTGCGAACAGTATCGCTGCCTGCCCGGGCGACTGTGATCGACATAGATTGACTCGCACTCCGCGAGGGCGCAGCGGCCAAGCCGGTGAACTCCGTGGGCGGTCAGATGCACCGCGAGCGCGACCGTGGTCGCGGCCGATAGCGCTTCCGCGAGGCTGGCAGTGTCTGGTCGAAAGTGCAGATGCCAGCCGCTGCCGTCGTGGTTCGTGATTGTGGGCGCACTCGCGTAACGCTGCAACATCGCATTGAGCAACTCGATTCGCTCTGGCTCGATGGAGGTGCTGACAAGGCCCTCCCAATCGGCCAGATAGCCCGCAATCAATGCTCGGTCAGAGCTTCGCGATGCATGCTCCATTGGCATGCCTGCCCCGATCCAACGCTCATGAAGTTCACTCTCGTGTCGGATTGGCCGGTTCAGCAATCCAACCGTCAACTCAATCAGCTCTCGGTCGTAAGGGTTTACACGCACAAGAACATTACAACAGAGTGGTCACATGAGCGTCAACGAGCACTCCCCCAAAGAACTCGCGCAAGCGAGCACCCCCGCACACTCTTGGTGGCCACTCATCGCCTGCTCACTCGGCACCTTTCTGCTCTTGCTCTACACCTCAATCGCCACCGTCGCACTCCCCGACATCGGCGCCGACCTCGGCGCAAGCTACGCCCAACTGCAATGGGTCGTTGACATCTACACGCTCGCTCTCGCCGGGCTGTTGCTCGGCGCAGGATCCATCGGAGACGCCTTCGGAGCACGCCGGGTCTACCTGATCGGCATCACCGTATTCACCTTCGCCACCCTCGCCGCCGGACTTGCACTGACCCCGCATTGGCTCATCGCCGCACGCGCAGGCCAAGGCATCGCCGGAGCAGCAATGTTCGCCACCATCCCGGCGCTCATCGCCGAAGCGTATCCAGAAGCGCAACGACGAGCCTTCGCATTCGCCGTGTGGGGCGCCGTCGCAGGCGCCGCCTCCGCAGTAGGAACCGTCGCAGGAGGCGTCTTGACGCAACTGCTTGGCTGGCAATGGCTGTTTCTCGGCGCAGTTCCACTCTGCGTCTGCTCGCTGCTGCTGATCCTGCGCAGCTTGCCAGCCCCCGCACGAACGCATGCTGCACCGCTGACACACACGGGGCGCACACCCCGCCGCGCACTCGAACCCGAGACACCCCGCCGCACACTCGAACTCGAGACACCCCGCCGCACACTCGACTGGACCGGAATGATCACAATCTCGCTCGCCATGGCGGCCTGCGTGTATGCCGTACTCTCTGCGAGTGAAGTCTCGTGGACCTCGCCACGCACCCTCATCGGCTTCGCCGTCAGCGCGCTTGCGTGGCTCGCCTTCGTGCGGGTTGAGCGTCGAGCCACCACCCCCATTCTGCCCGGCAGCCTCTTGCGTTCAGCGGCATTCTTAAAGGTGCTGCTCGCTGCCTTCGCCTACTACTTCGCGGCCTTTGGAGCGCTCCCCGTGCTCGCACTCTGGCTGCAAGACCGGCTCCACCTCACCCCGAGCACCGTCTCGCTGATCCTCGTCTCTCAACTCCTCGTGTTTGTCGCCGCCTCCGCCTTGCTCAGCCACCGGATCAGTCGCGCCTCGCTGAGTTGGACCCTCGGCGCACCCCTCATCTTGATCGGAATCGGTGCCGCCACCGGCATTGCTGCCAGCGGCTGGAGCCAGTGGTGGTCATTGCTCCCGTTTCTCCTGCTCAGCGGCTTTGGCGCCGGGATCATCTCACCGGCGCTTCCCCAGCTTGCGCTCGAAGCGGCGCCCAAAGGTTACGCCGCAGCGGCATCAAGTGCCCCCAATGCCGCCCGACAGCTCGGCCTCGCGCTTGGCGTTGCGGTCTGCGCAGTGCTCGCTCGCGACGGCAGCGCCTCAGGGATCGGGGTCGCCCTCGTCGCCTGCGCCGCCGTCGCCCTATGCGCAGGCTTCGCGGTCTGCATGCCTCATCGACGACCGGCGGCAGCTATCGGCCAATAAACCAAATCAGCGCGGCGCGAGAGCATACAAGCTGGCATAGGAACCGCCCGATCCCAAGAGCGCAGCGTGCGAACCGCACTCGATCAACTCGCCCTGCTCAAACACCGCAATCAGGTCTGCGCGTGCCGCCTGCACGAAGCGATGCGCCACCACCACCGAGGTTCGGCCACGCACCACCGCGGCAATCGCATCCTCACACACCGTTCCGATCCCGCTGTAGGCAGTCACCTCATCCAGCACCACCACAAGCGGATCAGCAAGCAGCACCCTCGCAAGCGCGATCTGCTGCAACCGCGCGTCATCAATCACCGAGGCCGCGGCAGGCTCCATCGAAGTGGCAAGACCCTCTGGCAACTCCGCCACCCACTCAGCCCCGACCGCGACGAGCGCAGCAAGAAGTGCGGCGTCGTCGGCATCGGGTGCCACCAGACGCAGATTGTCGGCCAGAGTTCCCACGAATCGATGCGTCTCTTGCGTCACCAGCATGACCGCACGGCGAGAGGCCGATCCAGCGCTCTGTGCGGGCACACCCCCGATCAACACCGAGCCATCGCTCGGCACGAGCACCCCAGCAATCAACTGCGCGAGTGTGGATTTTCCCGACCCTGATGCACCTACGAACACCGTGCTGCTGCCAGCGGGCAATTGCAACGTCACATCGCGCACAACCGCCTTGCCGTCGGCTCCGTAGCGATACGTCACCCCGTTCACGGCGATGCTCGCATCTTTCGGAGCCTCACGCTGGGGCTGCCGCCGAGGGGCAAGCAGCACACCCGTGAGTCGCCCCAGTCCAGCTGCGGCCCGCTGCAAATCATCTACGCTCGACAGCAACGCTCCAATGGGATCGAAGATCCGGTGAAAGAACAGTGCCGCAGCCGTCACCGACCCCACAGACAGGCCGACCGTGACGCTCAAGAAATACCCGGTCACCAGCACGGCGGCAAGACCCACGAACTCAGCCGCGTTCAACCCCGCGTTGAAGCTATTGCGCGCCTTCGCTGCGACTCGCCCCGTCTCGACCGCGGTGAGACTTCGCGTCGAAATGCGACGAAGATGTCTGGCATCGTCGCGATAAGCGACAATCGTGTCGGCTCCGCGCACAGATTCAATGAGAGACTGGCCGCGAGCCGACTCCTCGCCGCGCAAACGATGGTAGAGAGGCTTGGATCGCCGCAAGAACCTGATCGTCGATACGCACTGCACGGGCACCGCCAATAGTGCGGCACACGCAAGCCAGGGATGAAGCGCAGCGAGTCCGACAAACGTCAACGCGATCACGAATCCCGCCTGCACCGTGCGCGGAAGCACCCCAGAGACGGCTGCACTCACCGCGTCAACATCTGCGGTAACCCGAGACACCACATCGGCGCTCCCTGCCGCCTCAAGATCGCTGCGTTCAAGCCGAACCGCAGCAGACAGCACCTCCTCTCGCAGCGACGCCAGCGCCCGCTGCAATCCGCCAACAAGCAGGCCACCGCCCACACGCATCACGACGGCTGCCGACACCCCCGAAAGAGCGATCAATGCGGCCAGCACAAGCACATCAGTGAAACGCGACCCCGCAAGCACCGCGTCAACGATGCGGCCGAGTAGCGCCGGGATCAACATTGCGCAGCCAGCCGCAAGCAGCATCAACAGCGCCGCACTCACAAGCACCCATCGCTCCGTGCGCAGCGCACCGGCAAGGGCACGCCAGCTTTGCGCGGCAGTGCCAACAGGCAACTGGGTCGCGGTCACGAGCGCCCGCTCCGCTCGGTCTCAGCGGCGCGATGAGTGCGCACCGTGGCAGCGTGCGGGGCGCGATGCTGGGCGGGATGCTCGGCGTGCCCCCGGATTGCGCCCTCAGCGCGGATCTGGGCTGCGCCCTCGGCGTACTCTCGAATTGCGCCCTCAGCACGGATCTGGGCTGCGCCCTCGGCACGCTCCTGAGCTGCGCCCTCGGCACGCTCCTGAGCGAGACCCAGGGAAATTTCGGGCGGCTCGACAATGCGGTGACAGGCGGCGAGCAAGATCGGGCTCGTGCTCAACACCACGAGGGCACGCCCGCTCGTCCGCAGCCCCTCTGCCACGCGCTGCTCGGTGACCGGATCGAGCGCAGTCGTGGGCTCATCAAGCACGATCACCTTTGCCGGAGCGTGCAAGGCGCGCGCCAGCAAGACTCGCTGCCGTTGACCCCCCGAGAGATACGCACCTTGCTCGCCGATCGGCGCATCGAGCGAACCGAGACGATCAACGACTTCATCAAGTGCGGTCGCAGTAAGCAGATCGCGACGCAGGTGAAGCGGTTCGGCTACCGCATCAGCAAGACCGCAAATGTTTTCGCGAAGACTTCCGGTGAAGAGTGCGCCACCGTGCGGGGGTGCCACGACGAGACTGCGATACTCGCCCGGTGATAGCAGCGCTGCATCGCGACCACACACGAAGAGCTGACCCGGCGTCGGAACAGAGCGAAGCCCCAGTGTGGCAGCGATTGCGCGTGCGGCTGCCGTATTTGGCACGCGGACCCCCACCATTTCACCCTCGCGCACCTCAGCCATGCGCTGGCGTGCCGCGGCATCCCGCGTCTGCCCGTCGAACTCGCCGCGCGTCGTGTGCCCGCCGTACCCGGCAGACCCAACGTGCCGCCAGGCGAGCAGTGGTGGCGGTGCAGAATCAGCAGATTCAGCACCGGCAGCACCGGCAACATCGGCAACATCGGCCACATCGGCCACACCGGCCAAACCGTCCACACCGGCAACTTGAGCGCCGCGATGCCCGTGCGCATACGGTTCGGTCACTAATCGCTGCACACGCTTTGCAGATGCCCGCTTGTGCAGCCAATTCCCCGCAAAAGTGCCCAAATGCGCGAGCGATCCCTGCAAAAACTGAGCAAGGGCAACCACCGTCACCAACTGACCGGCGGTGATTGAACCAGTCAGCGCGAGCCAAGCCGCGGCGAGCGTGAGCCCGGCAAGATACAGCACAGAAACGGCCGAACTCACGGTCTGATTCGTGAGCAGCCGCCGTGCGGCGGCAATCGATGACCCGAGGGAGGCGCGTGACGCTTCACGATAGCGTCGAACCGCCTCGGTTTCAGCGTCAAGCCCGCGCAATACTCGCAGCCCCAGCATCGTATCGGTGGCCACTTCGCTCGCCGAAGCTGCGGCGTGCTGCTCTGACTGCCCGGCCGCTTCGAGAGGCCGAGAGATCCAGTGCATTGCCGCGAGCGCACACACGGCCCCGCACACGACCCCGATCCCCAGCGGCACCGAAATGACGAGAAGCGCGACACACGCCGACACCAGCGCAGCAACCGTCGCCCCCTGCTGCGCAATACTCCAGCCCACCCCAGCGACACGAGAAGTGTCACTCGTGCTCACGGCAAGCACCTCACCCACGCCCCTCGTCTCAGAGCGGCCTCGCTGATGCAGCACTCGCGAGATCGCGAGCTGCCTCAGGTCATTCTCGCCGTGCCCGAAGGTGCGCACCATTCCGAGCGCTGCCCACTGGTAGCTGAGCGAGAGCAGCAAAAAGACAAGACCGAGCACCGCGATCCACAGCATGAGCGCATGCGGATCCTGTCGCACGACCGCCTGGTCAACGATCACGCCGATGAGCACCGGCACCGCCACCTCGCCAAGCTGATGCGTCATCATGCCGAGTGTGCATGCGGCGAGTGTCCACCCGCGACGCCCGCGAAGCAGCGCCGTGTGCAGCAGCGAGGGGATCGAAACGGTTTCGGGCGCCACCCCTGACCCCTCCCGCATTACAAGCCGACAGATTCGTAGAGCGCTTCCACCGCATCGTCAATGGCTTCTTCGTCGCCACCGCGCTCGCGGATTGCACGCACCTCGGCGGTGAACTGTGCGCCCAGTTCTGCCAGGCGTGCCCGCCGCGCCTCGGCTCGCTCTTGCCAGTAGGCGACGCACTTGTAGTTCGCTGCCGGGAGTTGGCGCTCGTGCCGCAGGTAGCGGCGAATCTCGCGGTTCACCCGCCCCTCGGTTGATACCCACACATAGCAGTCGTCGTCAATGTCAATCTCGCGCAGCGCCGCGAGCACCCCGCTCTCGTGCAGCCCGTTTCCGGCGCGGTCGATCCAGCGATAGTCGACCGCGGCAAGATCTGTGCCAATCCGGTGTGCTGGGCTGCGAACTTCGGCAAGCACGATGGTGCCCACGGTGGCAGAAGTTTCTTCGGCGATACGCAACGCCGCGGGAAGGCCGGGCTCGTCAGCGATCAGGATCTGCGATTGGAGCGCATCGGGTCGCTCGTACAGTCCACACGGCGGGTTCATCCCGACGGCATCGCCCGGGCGCGCCGCCTCGGCCCACGTAGCGGCGACCCCGCCCTCATGCGACACGAAGTCGATCACGACTTCACCCTGGGTGTGCTGCCGAATCGTGTAGACGCGCATCTCCGAGGGGGCCATACCCTCGGGATACTCCCACCCTCGAATCGAGGTGATGACGGGAATGCGCGGCTCCTCGTGCGGGGCGTCAGGAAAGAATACCCGCACGTATTCGTCGCCGATCCCGGTCGTCGGGTAGTCGGCGAGGTCGGCGCCCCCGAAGCGGATCCGCACCATCCCGGCCCCCAGTCGTTCGACCGCCGTCACCTCTGCGCGGTGAATTCTGGCGCGGTAGTGCGCTGGGAATGGAGATGGTGCGGAAATCCGAGACATGAGTCTTCCTCGTTCCTGGGTGCGTTTAGAAGTCGTCGAACTGGGTGACTGACTCGACGATGCCGTTCACGAAACTCGTGTAGGTCAGCGCGAAACCGAAGCGTTCAGCCAGGTTGCCGTCGATCCAGTGCCCCGCAGCGACCGAAGGCACTCGGGCAAGCAGCGGATCGAGGTCGGCGTCGCGCTCAGCCTTGTAGACGAAGAGCACATCAGCGTCTCCGAGTGCGCTGACCGCGCTTTCGTAGCTGAGCATGTGGCCGTGGTTCTGCTGGTTGCGCGGAGCCGAGCTGATCTCTTCGTTTTCGAGGATCGTGAAGCCGAGTGCTGGCAGCACCACACGGTAAATCGAATCCTCGGTAATCACGGTGAAATTGTCGACCGGAGCGTGGATCACTGAGGCGGTCTTGCCTTCGGTATATGCGCCAATAGTGGTGTTCGCGTCAGCGACAGCCTGCTCATAGCCTTCGATCGCTGCTGCTGCTTTGTCGGCACGTCCGAGCAGAGTGAGCTGGTCAGTCATGGAGACGAAGGGGTCGTCAGCGGAAGCTCCCTCAACGTCAATGCCGTCATTCACGGCAAGCACGGGTGCGATCTCGTCGAGGGCGAAGCCCTCATCCTTGTAGTAGTTCCACCAGCCGATCCCGACCACGATCAGGTCGGGGTTATACGAGGCGATTTCTTCACGGTTCAGGTCGAAGGCGCTGTTCTTGAGGTGAGCTGAATCTTCTGACACGAGCGGCGAGAGAGGGCTGTCCATGCCATACGCGGTCGCAACGATCGGGTAGTCAGCGAGCAGCGCCATTTCGAGTCCGGCTCGGCTGTCGAGCACTACCACCCGCTGCGGGTCGGCAGGCAGCGTCGCCTCATAGCCCTCATAGGAGAACTCGATTGTCTCACCACCAGCTGAATCGCGTGCACCATCGGCAGGCGCTGCGGCAGCGCAGCCGGTGAGCAGCGCAAGCGCGGCAAGTCCTGCGGTGGCGGTGAGAAGTGAGCGGCGCAAGAAGCTGCCGCGAGGTGAATGAGTGTGAGACATGGTTTCCTTGGGTGCGTGTGCGCACGATTCAGTGCAGAGTTCGAGGCATTGCTGCCCCACCTTTCAACGTAGGCGCGAGGGGGGCCGCGAGGCAGACGAGTCGCGTCGCATTTCGGACACAGCGGCCCCCTCCGCGTCTCTCGGTTCGCGTTGCCGACCAATCGGCACCACCATCGGGGTGCCGCTCACCGGATCAGCAACCACCATGCAGGGCAGCCCAAATACCTCTTCCACCAGCTCTGCGGTGACGATCTCGTTGGGAGGCCCCTCTGCGACGACGCGCCCGTCGCGCATGGCAATCAAATGAGTCGCGTACCTGGCCGCCTGGTTGAGGTCATGCAGCACGGCAACCATCGTGTTTCCGGCTTGATGGAGGTCGGTAAACAATTCGAGCAATTCGATTTGATGCGCGATATCAAGAAAGGTGGTGGGTTCATCGAGAAGCAATAGTGGGGTGTGCTGTGCGAGCACCATCGCCACCCAGACACGCTGTCGTTGCCCGCCCGAGAGTTCATCGACGAGGCGCGAAGAGAGTCCGGTCACCCCAGTGGCAGTCATTGCTTCCACCACTGCCGTTTCGTCGGCATCGGTCCACTGCCGCATGAACCCCTGGTGTGGATAGCGCCCCCGTGCGATCAGGTCGGCCACAGTAATACCATCGGGCGCGATTGAGGTCTGCGGTAGGAGTCCGAGCCGTTTGGCAACTTCTTTCGCTCGGTAGCTCAAAATATCTTTGCCGTCGAGCAGCACGGTACCCTGCTGCGGTCGGAGCAGCCGCGAGAGCGCCCGCAGGAGCGTCGACTTGCCGCACGCATTCGGTCCGACAATCACAGTGAATGATCCATCAGGGATCGACACTGAGAGTTGCTCAGAGATGATCCGCTTGTCGTAGCCAATAGTGGCCTCACTCACGCGCAGCCGAGCGTCTGCCGCAACACCGGTCTGCGTTGCATCGCTCAGCGCAGCGGCACCTTCGTGCAGGGTCATTGAGTTCTCCTTGCTTCATGAATAAGCAGCCAGACAAGATACGCTCCACCGATAATCACGGTCACAGTGCCAACCGGCAGCATCGCAGGGAGCGCGTGCAGCGCCACGAAATCTGATGCGGCAAGCACAGCCGCCCCCATCAGCGCAGAGGCCGTGAGGGTCACCCCGGCACTGCGAGTGAGACGCCGCGCAAGCTGGGGTGCGGCGAGAGCCACAAACGAAATCGGCCCTGCCGCGGCAGTCACCACAGCAATCAGCGCCACGGACAGCAAGATCAAGACGAGCCGTGCGCCCTCAACTCGCACACCGAGCGCTTTGGCCGCGTCGTCTCCCAGCTCAAGCTGCGCAAGTGGACCAGACAGCAGCACCGTGAGCAGCAAGAGCACCAGCACCAACACGGCTCCCATCCCTGCCTGTTGCCACGTGATGCCGTTGAGGGATCCTGCGCCCCATACGGCAGCGATGAGCGCAGTATCGAGGTTCGCGGTGAGCATGAGCCAGGTGTTGACCGAGCTGAGCATGGCAGAAACGGCGATGCCAACAATGATCAGCCGAAACCCTTGCACCCCTCGCTTGAAGGCAAGCACATACACGAGCGCCGCGGTAACCACACCTCCGATGAGCGCACCAGCCGCGACTTGGAGATACACCCCGTTGAGCACGATGATCACGATCAGTGCCCCCGTATAGGCCCCAGCCGAGAACCCCACAATGTCGGGGCTGGCCAGCGGATTGCGGGTCAGTGATTGAAAAATTGCGCCGCTGACTCCGAGCGCCGCACCAAACACAATAGAGGCGAGCACTCGCGGAGCGCGCCACTCAACAACCACCGTGCGCGTGAAATCCTCGGTGCCGCTAAAGAGCGCCTGAGCTACCTGCGGGAGTGTAAGCGGGTAGTCACCGCTGACGAGCCCGGCAACTCCGACCACCAGACAGATTCCGAGCAGCACGATCCCGGCAGCCAAGGCACGAAGATCAATTCGAGTCCACAGTCCGAACAGTCGAATACGCAGCACACTTCGCCCCACATCGATGCGGCTCGCGCGACGAGACACCAGTGCCGCCCGCACAGGCTTGCTCACAATCCACTCGCTTTCTTGCGCCGAATCAGCGCGATAAGCACTGGCGCACCAACAAATGCCGTCACAATTCCCACAGGAATCTCGGCGGGCCGCATGATGATTCGGCCGAAAATATCGGCAGAAAGCAGCAGAATCGGCGCAAGCACGAGCGTGTAGATGAAGATCCAGCGCTGGTCAGGACCGACGATCCAGCGCGCGACATGCGGCACCATGAGCCCGACAAAACCGATCGGCCCCGCGAGCGCGGTAGCTCCGCCCGCCAGCAACGTGACCGCAAGAATCGTGAGGATGCGAGTGCGCAGCACCTGAGCGCCGAGCGAGCGAGCGAGGTCTTCGCCGAGCGCGAGTGCGTTGAGCGGGCGCGCCATAAGCAGCGCAAGCAGCACTCCGAGAGCGAAGAACGGCAGCACGGGCAGCACGACCTCAAGGCTTCGGCCCACCACTGACCCCGCGCCCCAACCGCGCATCTTGTCGAATGCCTGCGGGTTGAGCAGAGTCATTGCGCCAGTCAGTCCGCTGAGTACCGCGCCGAGCGCGACACCTGCGAGCACCATCCGCAGCGGATCACCCCCACCGCGCCCCACCGAACCGATGGCGTAGACGGCGAGTGTGGCGAGCAAGGCTCCCGCAAATGCGAACCAGATCTCACCCGTCATCGTCTGCACGCCGAATACGCCGATGCCAAGTGCGACAGCGAAGGAAGCGCCGGAGCTGACTCCGAGAATGCCAGGGTCAGCAAGCGGGTTTCGGGTGAGCGCTTGGATGAGGGCACCAGCGAGCCCTAGCGCTGAACCGACTACTACCGCCACCAGGGTGCGCGGGATCCGCAAATCCCAGATGACATAGTGCTCGTCGAGGTCTTGAGGCGCCACCACTGCTTGCCACACGACTCCGAGACTGATGTTTCGTGAGCCGATTGAGATGCTGAGCGCCACGACCAGCACGAGCGCAATGAGACACAGGAGCATCCCAATCGAGCGCGTCGTATTGCTTTTCGCGAGGCCGATCGTGCCCGGTGTGTCGTGCTGCGAAGCTGGCGCGTTGTCCGTGTTCGATGCGGCATTGGTGGTGTGGGTCATGCTCCGGCTCGGTTGTGTACGTCGATGGCAGCGCTCACCTGCCGAGCGCCTCTTTCGAGCGTATGAGCGCGGGATACCGCTCGGCAGACAGCTTGTATCTCGAACCAGACAGTTCGGAGCGTCGCCGTTCTGCGCTCACAATTGCTCGGCAAGATCGCCGGGGGTGCAGCCAGCGGTCTTATGAAAAGCCGCGACGAAGGCACTCGTCGAGCTGTATCCCACGCGCCGAGCGACAACCTTCACACTGTTGCCGTCTGCGAGCTGTGCGATCGCGGCGCGCATGCGAACCATGCGCCGCCAGCGGGCAAAACTCATGGTGAGTTCAGCGGCAAACAGCCGGGTGAGCGTGCGCGATGACAGGTTCAGCATTGCCGCCCACTGTTCGAGGGAGCGGTCGTCGGCGGGATCTTCGAGCACGGCCTCGACGAGTGCGCTCAGTCTCGGGTCTTGTGGCACCGGGACGTCGAGTTGCACGGGACTTGTCAGCAACAGCATGTCGATGCACACTTGCTGAGCTCGGATTCGCTGATCCGCACTCATCGAGGTCTTGCCCAGATGCACGAGAAGTTCTCGCACCGCGGGGTGCAGGCTCAGCCCGGTGGGCTGGTGCCAGGCCTTCGCAAGCCCCTCGGGATCGAAAAACGTCGTGCGAACGACCGCGCCCTCTGGCGCAGAGCCCGAGTGCTCAGCGCCTGCTGGGATCCAAAGCCCGGTGCCTGGCGCGATGGTCCAACGTCTCCCATCAATCCGCATCGTCACGACACCGCGTTCCGACCACAGCAATTCATGTTCGGGGTGCTGATGGGCTGGCCAGACTTGATCGCGTTCGGATTCGTGCGTGCTCGTCGTGAGGAGGAACGGCGAGGGAACCGCGCGAATGCCGTCGACATCGAGATCCGGCATGGGAGACGACTGGAGCGGTGGCGCCAGGAGAAGCATGCGAACCTCAGAACGAAACTAGATTGATGAGATGTTCATTAGGCTAGCCTAAATTTACCTGAAATTGGCCTGTGCAATCCCATTGCATCCCAATCAGCCTCGCAGATCAGATGTGCACCCCGCGAAACCTCAGTCGCTCACAAAAGGCAGAATCTGCTCAATATTGAGCGCGACCGCACGCCTTGCCCACTCCGCATCTCCCGCAAGAATCGCATCGACAATCTCCTGATGCTCCTCGCGTAGCCGAAGCACAATCTCCTCCCATGCGGGGAACGTCCGAGCAGCCCGCAGAAAATACCACTCAATCGATTCGCGCAGCCCCGTCATAATCGCCAGCAACACGTCATTTCCTGAAGCCTGCGCCAGCGAAAGGTGAAACTGAGCGTCAAGCATCAAGAACTCTTCGGGGGTGGGTTCCCCCTCGTTCATCACCCGCAACAACTCCAAAGAACGCGCAAGATCCGGCTCTTCCTCCTGCGCCAATTGCGTCACCACTGCCTGCTCCAAGACCATTCGCACCGACACCGTGTCAGACGCACGAAACCCCTGAGCAGCAACTTGCAATCGCATCAGCGAGGCCATCGCGTCAGAGGGTCGCGCCGTAATGATTGCTCCAGAGTTCGGGCCAGATCCCGTGCCCGTGCGCAACAGTCCAAGAAACTCAAGCACGCGCAATCCCTCACGCAGCGCCGATCGGCTCACCCCCAGTTCGGCAGCGAGGGCACGTTCAGGCAGAATCCGATCACCAGGCGCGAGCTTTCCAGAGACAAGGTCGTCCTGCAGCCGGTTCACCACCACCCGCCAGGCTTTTGTCGAATCAGTCATCCTGGATCCCTCTTTCGCTCACCTCAGAGCCTCGCACAGTGCCACCACAGAACAACCTATACCGCCCCACTCACCCACCTCGCTTCGAACAAATGCGCGGGCAACACACCCGGCAGGTGGTGGCGCACCTCCAGACTTAGCACCTCGCCCAGCTCAGCCCCGCGCGCGAACAGCCTCGCCCCGACCCCCGGGACTGCACACAGCAACCCGGCGCCAAGCGCGCCGACCGACATCAGCCAGTTCGGCAGAGTGGCAACACCACCAAGCAGGGCAATCGTCACCCCCAGCGCGGCAAGCGGCACCGCACACAGCGCATGCACCCGCCGCGAGCGCGTTGACACTCGCACACCGCTGCCAAGAGCACGCACCCCGCGGCTCTCCACACGCGACCACCACTGCGCAAACGGCAACACACACAACCCAATCAACAACAGCCAAGGCACTCTGCTCGCCCACCAAACAAGCGAGTGCGGCTCAGGCATCGGCACCCCGGCCAGCCACATCATCACTACGAGCGCAAGAATCAACGGCATGTGCCAGAGGTAGACGGTCATCGCCAGCGCCCCCGCACGTCGAGCCGCCCCCGCGACACGGGGCACACCCGTTACGCGATCCAGCGCCCCTCGCAACAGGTGCAAGCCGAAGAAGTGCGCCACACCGAGCAGCGCAATGGCCACTGTCGGAGGATTCAAATTCGCAATCATGTCGGGTGACCAGCCGAGCCCGACCAGACACAGCAGCAGCCCCACGGGCAGCACCATCCCCACGACGAGCGCGCGACGGGACCACCGCGCGCACGCGCCGTCGGCAAGAAAGAAACCGAGTTGCTGCATGAGCGGCCACACCAACAGCAGATTCGCGTATCCGATCGGCACACCAGCGCGCGAGTGCAAGAGATCGACCGCCAGCACCCCGGCACCCAGCATGCCAAGCGTCAGCAAGGGAACTCTCACATGCAGCCACACCATCGCGGGCACCAGCGCCGTCACACCAAGATAGACCGCCAAAAACCAGAGCGGCTGGCCGATACGCAAGCTCGCCTCGGCGATCAATACGGCGTCAGCTCCCATGCTTTTCGCGGCAAGCAGGATCGCGCCAATCACCCCAATCATCATCAGCGCAGGCGCAGCGAGTCGCCGCACTCGACCCAGCACGTACCCCGCGGCAGAGCATCCCCGCGCACGCAGCCCTCGCCATTGGGCGAGCGAAGCGAAGCCTCCCGCGATGAAAAAGAGGGGCATGATCTGCAAGATCCACGTGATCGGGGCAAACCAGGATTCACCCGAAAGCGCCACACTCGTCTGCAACTCGTTCTCGGAACCAAGCTGCACCCCCACCATGAGGGCATGCAGCAGCACGACCACAAGCAAACAGCACGCACGAACGGCGTCAATCGTCGCATCCCGGCGGGGTGAACCACTCTCGGCGGCGGAAATTGTGGCGGCGGGCGGCTGGGCGCTCTGCCCGCTTCGAACGAGTGGCATCGGATCTCCTTGTATCGGCTACAAGGGGACGATATGAAGCGCATCACTGCTGCCGCGTCGCCCATCAGGGTGATCCGTGCCGATACTCGCGAGTGAGAGCAGCCAGATGAGCTGGCCCGCACTGACCGAGACGGCGGCGCGCCCGCTTACCCGCGCGGTGGTACGGGTGGCGCGCCCGCTTGCCCGCGCGGAGGTACGGGTGGCGCGCCCGCTTGCCCGCGCGCCTCTACGCCCTAGCTTCCTGGGCTCACCAGCCCGGACTCATACGCAGCAATCACAAGCTGCGTGCGGTCACGCAGGGCAAGCTTGCCCAGCACACGAGACACATGCGTTTTGACCGTCTGTTCCGAAAGAAAAAGCGTCTGCGCAATCTCAGCGTTCGACTGCCCAGTGGCAACGAGTCGCATCACCTCAAGCTCGCGTTCGGTCAGCGGCGACAGCATCGCCGAGTTGTCTTTGCGCACCGGGCGAGCGGCATAGTCGGCAATGAGCTTGCTCGTGATCGAGGGCGCAAGGAGCGCCTCACCGTCGGCGACGATGCGCACTGCCGCGATGAGATCCTCAGCGGTCGCATCTTTCAGCAAAAACCCACTTGCCCCGGCCTGCAACGCAGAAAACACATACTCATCTGCATCAAAGGTTGTCAGCATGATCACCCGGGGGTGCGCAAGACCTGGCATGTCAAGGATCGCCCGCGTCGCTTCAAGTCCGTTCATCTGCGGCATCCTGATATCCATCAGCACCACATCAGGCCGGGATCTTCGAACCAGTTGCACCGCTTCGCTCCCGTCTGCGGCGCTCCCCACCACAGCGAGATCCTCTTGCGCATCCAGCAGAGCACCAAAGCCCTGCCGCACCATCGCCTGATCATCGACAATCGCGACTCTGATGACATTTGCACGCACGTCGCTTTGCTCCATGGCTTCGATCCTAGCGATCCAGCGTCCGGCGAGAGTCACTCCCAAGTAGCACTCCGGGTTCCACCGGTTCCATCCACCGGGTGATGCTCACAGCTCTGCTCGCTCCTAACGTAGAGGGTGCTGGAGCGTGGCCGTTCGCTGCTGAGGCGTCGTCACCTCAGGTGAGCTCGCACCAGCACACCTCACCGTACGGTGCCGCGAAGTAGCGCGGTGCCGAAGAATAGGAGAAGCTGACATGGTGCACGAACCCTCCAGCGACACTCGCCGAGCGCGGCTTTTTGATCTCCGCGCGATCGGACGTGACTATGCGCTTCTTCTTGCGGGGTTTCCCTGGTCGCTGCTCACATTCACCGTGCTCGTACCGATGTTCGCACTCTCAATTGGCACCCTCGTAATTTGGGTGGGGGCGCTGCTGCTGCCCCTGACTCTGCTGACAGCAAGCTTCTTCGCCGAACGCTCCCGGGCACGAGCGCGGGCGTGGGGAGCGGATCTTGCGCCAGTCCAGTATGCGGCCGTCACGCCCGGGCTCGGTGGCATGCTCAGCCGCATGAAAGAAGGCCGCCGCTGGCTCGATCTGGTGTTTGAAACGCTCCTCGCATTCCCAATGCGCACGCTGACCTTTTGTGTCGCGCTGTGCTGGGGAATCGCCGCGGTCGGAGAGATCACTTTTCCGCTGTGGGGCGGATTCCTGCCAAGCGACAATGTTTCGCTGGGGGCGCTCACTCTGGATTGGCTCTCCGGCGGCGCATACTCGCTTGACACTTCAAGCCCGTTCTGGCTCGAAGCCGCATTCAACCTCGTGACAGGCTGCATCCTGCTGCTCACGCTCCCCGCGGTATTGCGCGGTCTGGCGACGCTCGAGATTGCTCTCACCAAGGCTGGACTCGGCGCTGGCAATGAACGGCGAGGGTGGGGGCGGATCACCACCGGCACCGTCGCGGTGATCTCGATCGCTGTCGGCTGGCCAATTCTCTCGGCCCTCTATGGGGTGCCCGTCGTCGTCGCAATGCTGATCGTAGTGGCGAGTGCCACCGCGCTCTGCCTCACCTCGCGCCTGCCACTCCTGGCGATCCTGCTGCAATCGGGATCCGTCGTGGCGACACTCGTGGCGAGTGCACAATTGCTTGACCCTCACGATCCGCTGCCCTGGCCGTGGCCCGTCACGACCCTGATCGTACAAGCACTCTTCACAATGCTCGTTGCGCTGCGAAACCGACTCCCCTGGGCGATCGCAGCCTGGGCCGTGCCTCTGGCCGTCGCACTGATCGGTGCCGCACCTTTTGGCATCTCCGCCACGAATCGGGTGAGCATCATTGTCTCGGCGTCGGTGTCGCTTGGCGTGCTCTTCGTGAGCCTGATCCTGCGTCAGCTTTTCACCAGCCGAGGCGACCTTCAGGCAGAGCGGCAAGTGAGCGCCGACCTCAGCGCACACAGTCGAGAGCTCACCGAACGAAACCGGATCGCGCAAGAGTTGCACGATGTGGTGGCTCACAGCATGTCAGTCATCAGTGTGCAAGCGACCACCGCGAAATACCGCTTGCCAGAGATCAATGATGAATCGGCGCAAGAGTTTGAGTCGATCGCTGCGTCGTCGCGCCAAGCACTCACCGAGATGCGCGGCCTGCTCGCGTTGCTCCGCTCGGGCAACGAGGATCGCGAACTCCAACTCGCGCCGCAGCCCACTGCTGGCGATATTCCCGCGCTCATTGACACGACCCGGCGATCTGGCGTCAGTGTTTCGCTCGCGATGACCCGCGATGGCGAGGTGTGGGCCGACGGGAGCGATCCGCTCGACCCTGAGGCACGCTCGCACCTTCCAGCGGCGACCGGTCTCACCGCGTATCGCATCGTGCAAGAAGCGCTGAGCAACGCCATTCGGCACTCCCCCGGCTCGAACATTGATGTGCGCGTCGATGAGACTGAGCAGGCAGTGAGTATCGAGGTGAGCAACACCGCTCCTGACCGAGCGCGTCCGCAGCCGCCTGCCCCCGGCGCGGGCCTGGGTCTTGCCGGTGTGCGCGAACGTGCCACCGCGCTTGGCGGGTCAGTCCATGCCGGGCCTAGTGAGCACGGCGGATTCGTCTTGCGAGCGGTGCTCCCCCTCGGCTAGGAACCTTGGGCTGGTTCGTCTCTGGGCCGCGAGTGACGCCTTGCTCGCCGCGGGGAGGAATCCTGCTCGGGATGGGCCGTAGTCGGGGGCGGTGTGGGTGGAGTGAGTGCAGGCGCGGGTGGAGTGGGTGCAGGCGCGGCTTCGTTGGTGACCGGCGTGTGCTGGCTGGATTGCGCGTGCCGGCTTGATTGGGTGTGCTGGCTGGATTGCGCGTGCCGGCTGACTTGCGCGTGCTGGCTGGATTGCACGTGCTTGCTTGTCGGCGTTGCTCGTTGACCGGCTTGCGGCGTGCGCTGGCTGGCCAGAATTCCCAGCACCACGATGACACCGCCAACTGGCTCATACCAGTGCAGTGTCTCGCCGAGCAGTATCACGCCGAGCAGCACCCCGATCACCGGAGTGAGATAGGTGACCGTTGAAGCCCTCGCTGGCCCCCACTCACGAATAATGTGCGTATTCCAGGCGTACGCGAATCCTGTGCCCAGCGCACCAAGCGCGAGCATGCTGCCCACAATCGTGGGAGTAAGCGTGACCGGCGCGCGAGAGGTGAACGGTGCGAGCACCAACACGATGGTGCTCGCCGTGGCCAGTTGCACGGCGGCGAGTGTCACAGCGTCATACGGCAACCCTGTCACGAAGCGACGAGTGTAGAGGCCCGCGAATCCGTAACAAACCGGAGCCGCAAGACAGGCAAGATTCGCGGCGAAGCTGCCCTGCGGGTTGCCGATGAACTGCCACGGGGCAACCAGCACGGTCACGCCCGCAATACCGATCAGCAGGCCCACCACCTGAAACCGCCCGAGCCGCTGCGAGCTGAGCACGAGCGGGGTGAGCAGAAGGGTCATGATCGGCGTGGTCGCGTTGTAGATGCTGGCCAGCCCGCTCGGAATGAACTGTTCAGCCCACGCAAACAGCGTGAACGGCACCACACAGTAGAGAATTCCCACGACAGTAAGGTGCCCCCAGAGCCGCAGATCCCGGGGCCACCGCCGCTTCGTGACCGCCATGATCGCGGCAAGAGTCAGCCCGCCCAGCACGATACGAGCAAGCACCACCTGATGAGGGGTCAGCCCGTCGAGCCCGACCTTGATGAACAAGAAGCTCGACCCCCAAGTAACCGACAGCGCAATGAATGCCCAAAGGGTCGCTGCTGGCTTGTGCGTGGTCGTCATGAGCACTAATGTGTCACAGACCACCGACATGAAGAAAATCAAATTTACTCATGTTGTCATGAGGGTAGGTTATGGATCTCACGCTTTCGCAACTGCGCGCGCTCATCGCTGTGCTCGACGGAGGATCCTTCACCGAAGCCGCCGCCAAACTGCGCATGAGCCAGTCAGCCGTCTCGCACGCAATCGCCGGTCTTGAACGGGCGGTCGGTGCGGCAGTCGTGCGGCGCGGAAGCCCCATCACCCCCACCGAGCTCGGCAGCCAGATCATGCCCCACGCGCGAGCAGCCCTCGCCTCCATCAACGCCCTGCACAGCGCCCTACGATCAGACGACACCGCCACCGGAATCGTGCGTTTGGGCGCAGTCCCCACCGTGTGCCAGGGGCTCGTGCCAGAACTGCTCGCCACCTGGGCGGCACGCCTGCCAGGAGTGACCGTGCAGATCTACGAAGGCGACGACGACGAAATGATCGAGTGGGTCGAGGCGGGGGTGGTTGAGGCTGCGATCCTCACCGAACCCCGACAGTCATTTCCAGACGGAACGCTCATCGCCACCGATGAATTCTGTGCGGTGCTGCGCAGCGACCATCCGCTCGCACACCTCGAAGCGATCCCCCTCGCCGAAATGCTCGTGGACGGACTCATCGTCTCCACCGGAGGCTGCGAATCCGAGGTGACACGGATGTACGCCGACGAGCACCTGAACTTCACCTACTCTCATCGCGTCCGCGAAATCAGCACCCTCTTCCACATGGTCGAACAAGGCATCGGCGTCGCAATCGTGCCCTCACTCGGACAAGCCATGATGCCCGACGCCCTCACCATGAAACCCCTCCTCCCGCGTCAGCCACGCCGACTCGTGCTCAGCGGCCCCAGCTCACGCCCCTGGCATCCGCTCGCGCACGCGCTCGTCGACGCACTCGAGTGACGGAACCCTTCGACACCGAAGCCCCCATCACCCTGGCGATGCGCACCGCTTTGGGCATCAGGTGGAAGTAGCCGAGCGCAGAAATGTGTCGCTCAATACTCACGGATTGAAGAGGATCACTGCTGCCTTCAGCTTGGAAGCCAATCTGAGCGCCATATACAACGTTGAGCGCTCAGACCCATTTTGGAGTTCCACGCCATTGGTTCGAGTCGGATTGATTCGCTCACCTTACCATCCGCTCTGCCAGTTAAAGCGGAAGAGGGAGACCAGCATCCGCAGAGGCTCCTGCGCCGAGCAATACAGAGTCCTTGCTCCATCGATTCACCTTGCCGCACGGTTCGACCGACTTCATCCAGAAGCGCACACGAAGTTAGCGTCTACTCAACCCACTCTCGCAGCGACGGCCCTTGAGTAGAATTAAGTCACACTCGAAAGCGAGACTCGGTAATGCGCACCACGAAGCACCTCAGCATCACTCTCCCCAACAGCTTGGCGGACGCTCTCAACGAACGCGTCGCGTCCGGCGTATACGCCTGCGAGAGCGAAGTTGTACGCGACGGCTTGCGCGCACTCTTCGCCCGCGACGAAGCGGTCGAAAGCTGGCTGCGCACCGAGGTAGTCGCCTCTGTCGAAGAGCTGCGCGCTGATCCCTCGCGGGCCATCAGCTCCGAGGAGATGCGCGCCGAGCTTTCCCGTTGGCATGGCGAGCGCCTCGCAGACAGCTCCTCGTAACAGGTCGGATCGTCTACTCACCGCGCGCTCACAAACAGTTGCGCGCAATCTATGACTGAGTCGCGGGCGAAGCTGGACCGGAAATCACACAGCGGTTCCTGCTCTCGATTTATGACTATTGCGAGGATCTGGCAGACTTCCCCATCCGAGGCCGTGCTCGGGATGACCTCACGCCCGGAATGCGAGTGATCGGGTTCCGTCGACGAGCGATGATCGCGTTCCTGATCACCGACGATGAGGTCGAGATTCATGGTGTCTACTACGGTGGCAGCGACTACGAGGTTCTGATCCTCGATAGCCTCGACTGAACACCGATTACAGCCCGAGACCAGGATCATCGCGTCGAGACTGCGCGCCCGAAGACTCCCAGTTGGTTGCGTCGCGTAGCCGTTGCGTTCGGTCTGCGGCGAGCTGCCGCACCTGTTCCGCGGCCCGGATTTTAGTTCGGATCGCAACACCGTGCGAGTTATCCCGAGCAGAACCGGCTTATCACACATGAGAGTGTAGACGTGGCCTGAATCCTCCGCCCTCGAGCAGTGGTCCCGCGGTGTAGTGCGCCAGGTTTCGAAAACCCAGTGTGGAACCGCGAAGGTGCGTGAACGCGAAGGTGCGCAAACCTGCGATTGTTCGCTTCGCTCGGCCCATTCAATGTCCGCGGGTGATCGAAATTGGCGAGGACGCCCGCACGTCTGAAGTCGAGAGCGTGTACGAACTTTCGAAGACCGAAGGACCAGGAGGATGTGGGCGCTTTCACGGCGCAGAACACACGCTCTAGGCATGAACCCTGTCAACGGGTTCCGCTGATTCTCAATCTCCACAGACACAACATCGAGCAAGTAAAGGAACCCCCAAGGGCAGAAGCCTCGTGGGGGTTCAGCAGCGGTGCACTCTCGGCTACGCGGCTCCGACCGGCATCGATCCGGTGAGCTTCATCTCGAGGCAAGCTTTCTAGCTCGCAAGGCACGGCGAAAAACGATGTTACGCCTACGTTGGAGACGTTTTTTCTTTCTGTGCCGAAAGGAAGCCATGCGAATTCTTCTCGCAAGGCCGTATTTTTCCTCAATTTCCGAAACATCAGCACGCCTTAGCGACGACAACTCTACTGTGCTATAGGTGTGCCCGGCGATGAGGGCAAATACCCCAAGAACGGCAATAATATAGGCAGCTAGAGCCCCAAACGTCCAGAGCAATTGCTCAACTGAATCCTTGGGGAATGACTTGGCCATCGCGAACGCGAACAAGAGAAATATGAAGCCGACGATGGCTCCCCCTGTCCCTAAATAGAGCGAGAAGCGTCTACCAGTAACTCGTTCAGCATGGCTCATCTTGGCTGCACAGCGATCGATCGCTTCATCCAAAGACACCCTTGCCAAACTATCCTCAGAAACGCCGCTCCGAAGCTCCAAAAGCTTCTGCATACGCCAGACAGGGCTGAACCTATTAATGTATTGGCCGAAGGCGATCAGCAAAGGAACCATAGCAGCCAACAGTCCAGCCACCCAGCTCATGAACACCCCTTGCATCGTGAAACAAAGGAACCCCCAAGAGTAGAAGCCTCTTGGGGGTTCAGCAGCGGTGTAATCTCCGCTACGTGGCTCCGACCGGCATCGATCCGGTGACCTTTCGATTTTCAGTCGAACGCTCTACCAACTGAGCTACAGAGCCAGGTGCCGAATACATGTATTTGCCACCGGAGATGAAGAAACCCTTCCGGGGAAGGGTTCTTCATCTTGGCGACCCTGACGGGACTTGAACCCGCGACCTCCGCCGTGACAGGGCGGCGCGCTAACCAACTGCGCCACAGGGCCATGTTCTATTCAATTGTCGTAGTGACCCCAACGGGATTCGAACCCGTGCTGCCGCCGTGAAAGGGCGGTGTCCTAGGCCGCTAAACGATGGGGCC
>WPCJ01021378.1_pt1 | contig 24963 bp, 21 predicted proteins | sample 5399831 | NCBI WGS metagenome assembly WPCJ01 (sample SAMN12869470, study PRJNA574797) | sludge metagenome | isolation source: wastewater treatment of pH10 | place: China:Beijing | collected 2019-05-20 | reverse complement strand
CATGAAGATAAATCGACTGTCCGTTATTGAAAATTCCTTCTTTCTGTACCAATGAAATGGTAAAGTTCCCGTTTTGAAAATGTTTTGCACCTACCGGAACCACATCATTGATATTGAAGCTTTCTCTCCCCTGAATCACAAGTTTCTGAGTGCCTGTTAATGTATAAAACGCATCAGAACCTGTTCCGATTGCTTTTGAATCGTACTGATCAAATGAGTTGGATGCTCCGTTGATATAAGCTACTGCAAATGTATTGTTCGTATTATAAGAAGAGTTTAATCTCAACCAGAACTTTCCTTCTGTAGATGAATTATTCTTGTTGTAAAAAGTCGCCGGAGCTGCAGTTCTCATATCATTGTTAAAACTTAGAGAAGTATCTGCTGTATTAGTCGCTTTGACGATGAATCCTTGTCCTATTTTTACGCTGTTTTGCGTAGGAATAACCGAAATATTCGGAGCAGGAGTCCAGATTTGAGATGCAGGGTTATAGGTTGCATATCCTACGTTTGTAGTGGTAGCTCCACCCTGTACCGTTACGCTGTTGCTTGTGTTGTCCCAGAAATAGAAAGTATTTAAGATTCTTGTTAAGTTGGCATTGTAGAACGCTACTAAATCAAGATTTGACGGATAAGGATTTCCTACAAGGTTGTATCCGTTCCCTGCCGTTGACAAAGTAAAAGTCTGCGTTCCGTTGTTGGGTGTTCCCGTGAATTCCGCATTAGAAACTGCAGGAGTTTTAATAGAATATCCTTTTGCAAAAGCAGAAGTTGTAGAAGCTGCGTTCACAAAATAATCAGTCGCTGTGTTGTATTCTGTAATAAATGAAGGGGTGGCACCCGGATACATAGCTGTTAAATTCTGTGAAGCAACCGGTGAAGACCAGAATGCATATTTATCCTGTAAACTTGCTCCGTTTTTCAAAACCTTGAAAGTTCCTGTATGACTCAAAACTCCAGAACCTTTGATCACTAAATTTCCTCCATCTTCTACCGTTACATCTGCTGCATTAATGGTGTTTGTTCCATTGATTTCTAAAACTCCTCCGTTTTTAATAGTTATGTTGTTTGCAGCGAAGGCAGGGTTTGATGTTGTTGTGTAAGCTCCTTCAATTATTGCATCAATATTTGTTAAAGGAATACCATTTGACCATGCTGTGCCGTTCCATGTGGTGGTAGCAGTACAATTTGGAGCAGTGGTATAAATTGTAGTAAGCCCACCATTTACGAGTCTAATATCATCAATATATCTTATTGCAGTTGTACCAGAATAATATAAACGTACATAAACATTTTGATAATTTGATAAGTCTGTTGTTTTTTCAGTCCAACTACCATTCGTAAAATCACTCATTGGATAGGTAACTACAGATGTCCAAGTTAGATTATCTGGAGATGTTTCTACCGCAATATTATAATTATTATTGGTAGATGTTTTTTTCAAAGAGAATGTTATTGAAGATGGAGATGCTACAATATTATCATAGGTAACATGTACATTATTTGTATTTATTCTTCCAGAATGTGTTCCTAATTTGGCTTCAACATCTGATTGTGTCGCATCTGAAGTCCATCCAGTATCATTATTTTCAAATCCATAAGAATAAGTAATAGCTGGTGTACCAGAAGTTGTTTGATATACTGCATAAAGAGTAACATTTCCCGCAGTAGTATTATATACATCACCTCCGGAATAAGTAGGTGCAACAGTAGTATTACTGTTAGTATCCCAGCCAGCAAATGTATAATTTCCACAATTAGCCAATGTTGGCAATGTGATTGTATTTCCTTCATAAGTTACAAAAGGAAAATTAGCATTTGTAAAAGCAGCACCGTCGTTCATCAATGATAATGTATAATTCGGCTTCGCTTCAAAATTAATCTGAACTTCAGTTGCAGCGCTTGGAGTTACTGTGAATTGATTTCCATTTTGTGTTACTGTTGCTGATCCACTAATAATTGTATAAGCAGGTGTAGCATATGTATATCCAGCAGTTGGTGTAGCTGTAATTATGTTACTAGAGACAGACACTGTTCCAAAATTTGTATTATTTGATGTTGCAGAAACAGGAAAAGTTGGTGCTGTTACAGTTAACTGGTAACTTGCATTTACTGCACAACGAGTTCCATCTGCAATTTGAGCCACTGCTATGTTTGTATTACCAATACCAACTATTGTCACTTGTCCATTAGAATCTACAGTTGCTACAGAAGTATTGCTACTTGACCATGTTTGTGTAGAAGTATTGTTAGTTGTAAATACATTTGTAAAAGGAGAATCAGCAGTTGTCTTGCTTAGAGTTGCAGAAGCAAAAGAAAATATTGGTGTAGTACAAGCACTATTTACATTAAAATTATCAATATAAAGAGTTCCCGCTGTTCTATAAATTTGAATTTTATTTATATTAGCGTTATTGATAGTAATTGTTCTTGTACTTTGGGTTTGATTGATTGTAAATGGAGAACCTGATGCAGGAGACCAATTTTGTCCTCCATCTTGTGAAACATTTACCTGATAAGCTCCAGATGAAACAGATGAAACAATATCAAAAGAAACCGTACTTACACCTCCGGAAAAAGTAGGTGTAATGATTTGAGATCCTGTTGCACTTCTTAACTGGGCAGATGTAGTGCCAACAGTAGCTCCTGTGGTTCCGCTAATTACGTTAGCAACCTGCCAAGCACCACTTGACAAGTTTACTGTCGTCAAATTGGTATTATAGGAACTTGGAAGACCAGTTTCGAAACTCTCATTAATCTGCCCCCATCCCAAAACCGAGAAAAGAGCCATCAAAAATGCATACAGCGTCTTTGATTTCGTGTGTAATTTTAATTTCATATATAACTAATTTATTTTTTTAGCAAAACTAAAAAAATTTTTCTATTTGTTAATAAAACTTAAAATTACATATATATTAATTTTCAATTACCCGCAAAATAAGGTCATATTCAAAGCCTCTACTTAAAAGATATTTAATAATTTTTGATTTTTTTTGATAATCTTTCAATCCTTTCAATTTACCTGTATAGTTTTCGCTGATCTTATTTATTATCTTTAAATAATCATTTTCATCAATTTCATCAAAACAGGTAGAGATTAGTTTATCAGTTATGCCTTTTTGTTTTAAATGAATCTTAATTTTCGTCTTTCCCCAATTTTTAATGTAAAATTTTCCGCGGATGTAGCTACGCGTAAATCTTTCCTCATTCAGATAATTTTCTTTCATCAGATACAGAAGAATTTCCTCTTTCGCTTCCGGAATCAAAACAAATTCACGCATTTTCTGCTCTACTTCTGCATGACAGCGGTCTTGGTAAACGCAATAATTAACCAGCTTCTGTTTTGTTTCTTCAAAGGTGAAAAATTTTTTGTCGGGATTCATTTTAGTTGATCATTAATGATTGATGCAAAATTACAACTGCAAAAAAGAGGTACAAAATACTTTGCACCTCTTTTTTGATTTTATTTATTAAAAGCATATTTAATAATTGAACAAAGCCTTACCTTCCATCAGGTTATTTACTTTTTTTCTGACATCAGCAATTACTTCTTCATTTTTGATATTATCTACCACTTCAGAGATCAATGCAGCAATAGTCTCCATATCATTTTCTTTAAGACCCCGTGTTGTAATTGCAGCAGTTCCCAACCTGATGCCGGAAGTTGTGAATGGAGATTTATCATCAAAAGGAACCATATTTTTGTTGCACGTAATGTCTGCTTTTACCAGAGCTTTCTCGGTTTCTTTTCCGTTAACCCCTTTGTTTCTCAGATCCACAAGCATCAAATGATTGTCTGTGCCGCCGCTTACTATATCAAAACCATTAGAAATCATTGCTTTTGCCAAAGCTTGTGCGTTAGATTTCACTTGTTTTGCGTACGTTAAGAATTTATCGTCAATTGCTTCACCAAAAGCAACCGCTTTTGCTCCAATCACATGTTCTAACGGACCGCCCTGAATTCCCGGGAAAACAGCGCCATCCAAAACCTGACTCATCATCTTGATTTCTCCTTTCGGTGTTTTGTGTCCGTAAGTATTTTCAAAATCTTTCCCCATCATAATCATCCCTCCTCTTGGTCCTCTTAGAGTCTTGTGGGTTGTTGTGGTTACAACGTGGCAATGTTCAAACGGATTATTCAAAAGTCCTTTAGCAATTAAACCGGCAGGATGTGCAATATCAGCCCAAAGTGTTGCCCCAATCTCGTCTGCCACCTCTCTGAATTTAGCATAATCCAAATCTCTTGAATATGCCGAAAAACCTGCAATCATCATTTTAGGCTTTTCTCTTAAAGCCGTTTCTCTCATTTGGTCATAATCAATCAGACCGCTTTCCTGCTGAACTCCGTAAGAAACTACATCATACTGAATTCCTGAAAAATTAACCGCAGAGCCGTGAGTAAGGTGACCTCCCATAGAAAGATCCATTCCCATGATTTTATCTCCAGGCTTCAAAACTGCGAGATAGATTGCGGCATTTGCCTGAGAACCGGAGTGCGGCTGAACATTCACATAATCAACACCGAAAAGCTGTTTTGCTCTTTCGATTGCTAAAGTTTCAACCTCATCTACCACTTCGCAACCTCCGTAATATCTTTTTCCGGGATAGCCTTCTGCATATTTGTTGGTCAAAACACTTCCCATCGCTTTCATTACATTTTCAGAAACAAAATTTTCCGAAGCAATAAGTTCTAATCCGTGAGACTGTCTCGCTCTTTCTTTTTCGATAAGGTCAAAAATAATGTCCATTTATTTTTAGATTTAAAATTTCAAGTCCAAATATACGGAATTTCCTACACGATTTCAATAATGATAGGGATGATAAATGCTGTTATTTAATAAAATTTTTTCTTCAGAAATAAGCTGAACTTTACCAGAAAAATCAACACAGGAACCTCTACCAAAGGACCAATGACCCCCACAAAAGCCTGGGCTGAATTGATCCCGAAAACTGAAATCGCTACTGCAATTGCCAGCTCAAAATTGTTTCCGGTTGAAGTAAAAGAAATTGCAGCGTTTTTATCATAAGGCACTTTCATTGATTTGTTGATAAAAAAACTCACAAAAAACATCAGGACGAAATAAATAATTAACGGAATAGCCACTTTTACCACATCCATCGGTAATTCTATAATTTTTTCGCCTTTCAGACTGAACATTAAGACAATTGTAAACAATAAAGCATATAAAGTAATGGGTGAAATTCTAGGAACAAATTTTCGGTTGTACCACTCAATTCCTTTTGTTTTTATTAAAAAATATCTGGTTAAAAATCCCGCTAAAAAGGGAATTCCAAGATAAATCAAAACGCTTTCTGTAACATCCCGCATCGGCACCGAAACACTGAAGTTTCCAAAGCCTAATTTTTGCGGCAGTACATTAATGAACAACCAAACTAAAAAACTGTAAGAAAAAATCTGGAAAATACTGTTCAGGGCGACCAGAAGTGCAGCATATTCACGGTTTCCTTTTGCTAAATCATTCCAGACAATCACCATTGCAATGCATCTTGCCAATCCGATTAAAATCAGTCCAACCATATAATCCGGTTCGTCACTCAGGAAAATTAGGGCAAGAATGAACATTAAAACCGGACCAATGATCCAGTTGAGAATCAAAGAAATTGAAAGTACTTTTTTATCCTTAAATGCTTTTGGCAGCAACGAATAATCTACTTTTGCGAGTGGAGGATACATCATTAAAATCAAACCAATCGCCAGCGGAATATTGGTGCTTCCTACTGAAAGTGAGTTTATTACCGCCGAAATGTTAGGAATAAAATAACCTAAAGCTACGCCAATTGCCATTGCAAGGAAAATCCAGAGTGTTAAATATCGGTCGAGGAATTTTAGTTTCATTTCATTATGAGTTATGAGTTATGAGTTATGAACTATGAATTATGAATGTTGAATGACTCATAGTTACTCGTTCATTGTTATTTTATTCTTTGCTTAACAGTAAGTATGCTGCTTTTAAGTATTTTAAGTATTTCAATTGCATCATTTGAAATAGATTGAAATTCAAGTTCTGTTAGATATTGACTAGCAAATAAAAGTTCTGCCAATATAAACTCTCATCACATTCTTTTGTGCAATGTGAAGCTTATGTACAAAATCCTTTGCCGATTCTGCATTTTTTGCCTCTCTAATATTTGCACCAATTGAAGTGCCGCTTCTCAACAATTGTTTACTTATCACAAATTCTTTTTTCTCATCTCTCAAATATTGATAAACCTTTACAATTCGAATTGCAAACGAAAATGATTTGTCCTTTAAAATATCCTTTTTATCCATTTATGTAAAATCTTCAACATTCATCGTTTATAGTTCAACATCCATCGTTACTAAAGAAAAAACATACAAACATTCCATTGCAATCTGGTTGCTTCGTTCAGTGTATTTTTCGTCCTGAAGAATAGAATAGTCATAAGATTTTGGGTCAAAATAAGTCGTTCCGATACGTAAATCACAACCCGGAATAAACGGACAGTTTTCATCGGCATCGCCACAAGTCATTACCGCAACAAAATTTTCTTTAGGAAGGCTTTCATCCTCAATGGTTTTGGAAAAACAAATATTGGATTTTCCTTCGCCAAAAATCACTTCATATTTTGGATTGTTGGTTTCGTCTAATTGTTGAACTTCAAAACCTGAAGAAATCAAAGCATTGATTGCATTCTGATTGAAAGCTGTCGCTTCTGTTCCTGCGGAAAAAGTATTAATATTAAAACCATAAAAATCAGCCGCAACTTTTGCCCAAACCTGCCCCAGATGACTTCTGCGGGAGTTGTGCGTACAAACATAGACTAAATTAATCTCCTTGTTTTCATTAATTTTCCTCTGAATATGATCAGCTAATTTTTCAAGCAAAGCTTTTCTTTCCGGATTGATTTCTTTAAAATTTTTGCTGAGAATTTCGCAGCGATTTTTGATATTTAAGTTCATCTTTTTAATTTTTTTTAGCAACAACCACTGCCTGGAGTACAAGCATTTGCAGGAGTTACAGTCAATTCGGATAGGTTTTTCTTTTCTTTTAATGATGGAATTCCGCACGCATCCTGAGCGAGACAAGCGGTGGTTTTATTTTTCAGAACAAAATGCTTTCCATTAAATTCTAAATCATATTTTCCAATGGTATCCGATTGATATTCTACTTCGATTTCAGCATCTTCGATAGCCAATTTCTCTTCAGAAAGCTGGATGATGTTCAGTAATTTTGCAGGTTTTAAGCGATGTTCAAAATCATCGGCATTCCAAAGCTGGAAATTCACTTTTTTTTCTGAACGGATCACGCCACCGCAATCAATAAAGTTTTTGGTAATTTGTCCCACTTCCGTAACGTGGAAATGTTCAGGAATCATTGTCCCATTTTCCAGCTGAAATTCAACATTTTTTAATGTAAGAAGAATTTCTTTAATTTCTGTAAGAGTCATATTTTATGATGTTTTATAATTTAATATTGCAATATTGCGATTGATTTAGTCAAAAAAATGTCTAACAACATTTTGATTTGGAAACCGTCTCAATAATTTTTGAGAAATATGCATTGAGAATTTCAATTGTTTTTTCATCAATACAGTAGCAGATAGAATTTCCTTCAATATTTCCTTTGATGATTCCTGCATTTTTGAGTTCTTTCAAATGCTGAGAAACTGTCGGCTGAGCCAAAGGGAGTTCATTTACAATATCTCCACAAATGCATTCATTTACTTTCAGTAGATACTCAATAATAGCTATTCTTGCGGGATGACCTAAGGCTTTGGCAATATTTGCCATTTTATTTTGCTGCTCTGTGAAATGCTCTGTTTTTGTAGCGCCCATTATATTAACTTAATATTGCAATATTACGATATTAAATTTTGAGAAAAAAGTATTTCGTAGTTTTTTCCACGATATCAAACAAAAGTTTTTTATTATTCTTTATATTTTATTGATATTTAGTGTATTATTGGTTTGATTTTTTACGCAAAGCTTTATTTTCAAAACGTTTTATTTTTAGATGCAAAGGCAAATAAATTGCTTCGCAAAGCGTGAAAACATTGCTTTTTTTTCAAATTGTTGATTTATCCTTTGCTCCTTATATAACGCAAAGTTTTATTTTTCAAATCATTTTATTTTTTAGATGCAAAGGCAAATAATTGCTTCGCAAAGCGTGAAAACATTGCTTCTTTTTTCAAACTGTTGATTTATCCTTTGCTCCTTATATAACGCAAAGTTTTATTTTCAAAACGTTTTATTTTTAGATGCAAAGGCAAATAAATTGCTTCGCAAGGCGTGAAAACATTGCTTCTTTTTTCAAACGGTTGATTCATCCTTTACTCTTTATATATAACGCAAAGCTTTATTTTCAAAACGTTTTATTTTTAGATGCAAAGGCAAATAAATTGCTTCGCAAAGCGTGAAAATTTAGCAATTTTCTTAATTATTCGTCATTACTTTATAGGTTGGATCTTCAATGATATTGACATCAATTACACTCTCTGCATTTTTGAGCAATTGTCTGCAATCCGGACTCAAATGTTTTAAATGGACTGTTTTTCCTGCTTTATGGTATTTCTCGGTGACTTTATTCAGTATTTCAATGGCAGACATATCTGCCACTTTACTTTCTTTGAAATCTATAATAACTTCCTGCGGATCACCTGCTACATCAAACTTATCTGCAAATGCTGAAGCAGAACCAAAGAATAATGGTCCATAAATTTCATAATGCTTTACACCTTTTTCATCTGTGAATTTTCTGGCACGAATACGTTTAGCACTTTCCCAAGCAAACACCAAAGCGGAAATTACAACACCAATCAGCACAGCCAAAGCTAAATTGTGCAGAACGATGGTAATAAGTGCTACCAGAATTCCTACAAAAATATCGTGACGAGGCATCTTGTTTATGATTCTAAAACTAACCCACTCAAAAGTCCCAATAGAAACCATCATCATGACACCTACCAAAGCCGCCATAGGAATCTGCTCAATAACAGAGCCTCCTATTAAAATAACAAGCAATATAGTTAGTGCACCTATGATTGCAGAAAGCCTGGCTCTTGCTCCTGCTCCAATATTTACCAACGTCTGGGCAACCATTGCACAGCCTCCCATTCCTCCGAAAAAACCGTTGGCAATGTTAGCCATACCTTGTGCTGCAGCTTCACGATTAGACTGACCTTTGGTATTGGTAATTTCATCAACCATATTAAGCGTGAGAAGACTTTCTATCAATCCAACTCCTGCCATTACTAAAGCGTAAGGGAAAATAATTTTGAAAGTTTCCAGATTAAAAGGGATTTGAGGAATATGAAAAGAAGGTAAAGATCCGCTTACAGATGCAATATCAATCACTTTTTTTGTATCTATATTCAAAAAATAAACAATTCCGGAAACTACAATGATAGCAACCAAAGAAGCCGGAACAGCTTTGGTAAATTTGGGAAGAATAAAGACAATGGCAATTGTAAGCATCGTTAATCCAGCCATGAGGTACAGTGCATTTCCCTGCATCCAGACTTCAGTACCATTTTGAAAAATTTTGAACTGCGCAATCTGAGCCATAAAAATAATTACCGCAAGACCATTAAGAAAGCCATACATTACCGGTTGTGGAATTAATCTTACAAACTTGCCTAACTTAAATATACCAACAAGCAACTGGAATAACCCTGCTAAAATGACTGCAGCAAAAAGATATTCAACTCCGTGTGCAGCAGCCAATGCAATAAGCACAACAACAGTCGCTCCTGCTCCTCCCGAAACCATTCCCGGTCGTCCGCCCAGAACGGCGGTAATTAATCCCATTAAAAAAGCCGCATAAAGTCCGGTTAAAGGGGAAAGTCCTGCCAATATAGCAAATGACAAACTTTCAGGAATCATGGTCATAGCGACGGTTAATCCTGCTAAAATTTCATTTTTGTAATTAATCTTCTGTTTGAAATCAAACAAGTTGATTATTTTTTGCATAATGTATAAATTGTAGAATTTGAAATATTCCTGATCGAAATAATCAGGCACGATTGATAGCCAATAAGTAATTGGTAAAATAACAGTTTGACCTTAGATCAAGGCGGTGTAACTTGGGAAGATGTTTGTACCGTATTTTTCATAGAGCTGCAAAGCTACAAATTTTTAATAAATAGAGAAAACTTGTCGCGCCAGAGTAAAAATGATATTTAAAGACTTTATATAGTAATCGATCAAATCTCAAAATTTTCTTGTTTAAGATTAAAAAAAATCCCTATATTGAAAAATGTAAATTTGTATCATCAGAAAATAGTTAATCTGAAATTATGGGAAAGAAAAAATATAAAAAACAATTAATCAGTACCCTGAAGTCACTGGAAAATACGGAACATTACATTTTGGAAAGTATGACCAATCTGATGCTGTTTGGGGAATTGAAGAAAAGCAAGATTGAATTTAAAAACGGAGATACTTTTAGTTTCAAAGACAATATCTTTGATTATAGTGAAGATAAAAACATCAGGAAACTGGCAAAACTCCGCAGAAAAATGCTCAAAACGATGAATAAGCTGGTTAATAAAAATAAATTTAAGGATAAAGAGATTAAGTTTTTAAGCTGATTCAGAACTTAAATTATAACAATAAAGTCCCATATTTTGGGACTTTTAATTTTCAATTAAAAAAATTGTTACTAATTATTCTTAAATAGCTGAATGGTATAATCTAATAATTCTGTTCCTCCAGCATTTCCGTGACCGGGAATAATAATCTTCGCATCAGAGAACTTTGTTTTAATTTTTTCTACAGTTTCAGACCAGTTTTTTACATTGGCATCTCCAAGATATCCTTTAGTAGCGTTCATTTCTTTAATAAGACAACCGCCAAACATTACCTTTTCTTTCGGAAAATATCCTATGATATTATCTTTGGTATGACCTTCTCCCAAAAATTCAGCATACACATGTTGATTTCCAACATTTAATACCAGTTGTCCGTTGAAGCCATTTTGAGGTATGTTAAAGTCATTTTTTTTGGTTAATTCAATGGTTTTATTATTAGCATAAGAAGGAATTTTGTTTTTATCAAACTCTTTCAGACCGCCCACACAATCATCATGAAAGTGGGTAGCGATCACGGCGTTTATTTTACAATGAAGCTTATCTTTAATCCAAAAAATAAGTTCAGAGGAGCTCTTATCATCTACCGGAGTATCAAAAACTATGGTTTCTTTCTTGTCTTGCACAATCATTCCGTTGCATTCAACTCTTCCGAATGACTCGGTGTTGAGATAGGAAATATGCTGGTAAACATGATTTGATAACTGAATGATTTTCAAATTTTTAGATTGATAAACAATCTTGTTTTCCTGAAAGCTGGATTTTTGCGAATGACAGCTTAATAAAATAAATGCTGAAATTAAAATCCCTAAGATTGGCTTCATAAAAATTATTATTGAACTAATATAAAAAATTTAAACAAAAAGTAAAGTAACCATCAAACTCATATCAAAAAAAAAATCCTGAATTGATCAGGATTTTTTTTAAAATTATAATTACTTACCAGATTTTTCTTTCAGTTCTTCTTTGTCTTTATCGGAAGGATTCCACACTTTTACCTCTCCATTTTTATCAATTCCTGAGAGAACCTGCACATTAATACCGTCACTGGCTCCGAGTTTTACATATACTTTTTTAAATTTTCCATCAGCCTGCTTTACTTCTACAAAAGGTTTGTCTTTTCCGTTGCTTTTCTCGTACTGGATAAGAGATTCATCCAAAAGAAGAGCATTTTTCTGAGAGCTTAAAACAATTTCTCCATTGGCAGAAAATCCTGCTCTGATGTATTCATTATTAGGATTAAAAACGTCACCCTCCACAGGAAATTTGATGGTTCCGTTGTTGTCTTTCCCTTTTGGAGCTATCATCGTAAGCTTTCCGGGAAAAGATTTATTCTGCAACGCTCCGATCACTATGTTCATATCCATTCCCTGTTTTAGCTTTCCGGCCTGAGCTTCATCAATTTCTCCCTGAAAAATTAACGAGTTAAGATCTGCAATAGAGCAAATGGTTGTTCCCGCATTGAAAGAGTTTGCTTCAATTACCTGGCTTCCGACTTTCACCGGAACTTCTAAAACAGTTCCTGAAGCTTTGGAGCGGATCTGAGTGGTTGCTAAACCCTGCAATTCCGGAATAGCACCCGTTTTAGCGATTTGCAAGGCTTTTTGTGCCGTTATCAACTGTTGATTGGCGTTTTTCAAAGCCTGCTGTTGTGTGTATAACTGCTGCTGTGCTGTTAAATATTCCTGTTTTGAAATCACTCCCTGCTTAAAAAGTTTTTCAGACATAGTAAACTGCGTCTGCATATTAGAAACATTCATTTTGGCATTATTAATCTGAAGCTGCGCATTCTGCACATTTTGCTGCGCATTATTTACCTCTGCGATATTCGGAACAATTCTTACGGTTGCGATAAGCTGTCCTGCTTCTACACGATCACCTTCATCTACAAGTATTTTATCAATAATTCCTGCTATATTGGGTTTGATCTCAATTTCTTCCTTAGGAATAATCTTTCCGGTTGCCATTACTTTATCTTCCATATTCTGGACGGTTGGCTTTCGGGTAAGAAAAGTTACACTTTCTTTTGAGTTGGATTTTACGAGGTAGCTGATTCCGGCAAATAATGCAACAGCAAAAATAAGCCCGAGCAGAATGTAAATTGCTTTTTTCCAGGTAAACTTCTTTTTCATATGTTTAATAGTCTATTTTTATTTACAATTTAGAGATTTATATAATCTTATTTAATACTTATTCACTTCTTAATGCTTCAATCGGTCGGATCTTTACTGCTCTCTGTGCCGGAATCATTCCGATAATGAGTCCCAGTAAAATCATCACACCCATTGCTGAAAATACATCACCGTAATTTACTGTGGGATTGTAAAAAGGAAACGCATCCTGATTTTTTGTGGATATATCTATAATCATCAGCAAAATAATTCCGAACATAAACCCAATCAAACCTGAGACGAGAGTAATCACAACACTTTCCAGCAGAATCTGATTTCTTACTTCAGAAGGTTTGGCTCCTAAAGCACGGCGGATTCCAATTTCTTTGGTACGTTCTTTCACGGTGATAAGTAAGATATTAGAGATCGCAATAACTCCGGCAATGATCGTTAATGTTCCTACAATGATTGTTAACAGCTGCATTCCTGTAAGAAAACCGGTCATTTTTTCAAACATTTTCCCTAAATTGAATGTTCCGAATGCATTGGTATCTTCCGGAGAGACACTGTTCTTACTTTTAAGCTCATCTTTTGCCTGATCTTCCACAATTGCCAAATCTGCATCGGGCTTACTTACGATCGCAAAAAAGTCTACGCGGTCACCATCATTAAACATTTTGGTAAAAGTTGAAAGCGGGATGAAAGCGGTGGTATCATTGTTATTCGGACCTCCGGCTTTGGCTACTTTATAAACTCCTATAACGTTGAAAAATATTCCTTTAATGTTGATTGACTTTCCGATAGGATTTTCATTTTTCTTGGCATCGAAAAAGTTTTTGTAAATACCTTCTCCGATGACTGTCACGTTTTTGTTTCCTGAAATATCGGCATCGTTGAGGTAACGTCCGAAAATCAGTTTCTTTTCTGAAATTTTATTTCCTACAGGATAATCTCCGGTTAAGGTATAAACTGCAGTTTTTCCGTTTCTGCTCATCTGCTCGCCCGGATTTCCAAAACTTCCTCTGGAATTCTGAGGAGATATATAATCTATCTGCGGAATTTTTCTTTCCAGCAAATCCATATCCGGCAAATGAAGCGACATTTGTCTGCCTTTTGGAAAACCATTGTAAGGAATTGATGTATTTTGCGCCCAAAGAAATATAGAATTGGTCGCAAAACCTGAAAAAAGCTTATCGAAACCATTTTCCATTCCTTTTGCAGCACCCAAAAGACTCACATACAAAAACATTCCCCAACCCACACCAATCATGGTGAGAAAGGTACGAAGCTTATTATTCTTGAGTGAATAATAAATTTCCTGCCATGTATCTTTTCTGAATATGATGTTCATTTTCTAAATATCAATTTTTATTTACAACGTGAATTTGATTTTTTCCTGAATTTATATTACGACTGCCCACTTCTAATCATGTATAGATTCTTTGAGTATAGCGGATATTCAAAATTATCATTTCAAACTTAAAATTCACTATTTACCATTCACTATTGTCATTCCGTTCTCAATGCTTCAATCGGTCTGATTTTAGAAGCCCTGTAAGCCGGAATAAACCCTGCAATCAATCCCGAAATAACGAGACAGATAAATGCTGCAAAAATCAACCCCCATCCTACACTAGGATCTTTAATGAAATATTTCTCAAGACCGTCGCCTATCAGTTCCAGTGTCAAAACTCCAATTCCTACTCCAATAAAACCTGAAATAACTGTTATGACAATACTTTCCTGCATAATGAGCCCTACAATACTTCTCGGTTTGGCTCCTATTGCTTTTCTTACTCCAATTTCTTTGGTTCGTTCTTTTACGATATATACCATGATATTGCTGATCCCAATAATTCCCGCCAGCAAAGTTCCCATTCCGATAAAACCGACAATCATCGTAATCACAAAAAGGAAAGTGAAAGAATCTTTAAGTCCTTCTGCACGGTTGTTGACAAAAATTGCGTTTTCGTCATCCGGAGATACTTTTTTTCTTGCTTTCAGCTCTTTTTCCAGATTTTTACCGTATTCGATAGCCTGTTCAGGTTTCATATTTTCATCATACGCAATGTAAATACTGCTTATCGTATCAGAACCTTTTTTGATCTGCTGTAAAGTGGAAACCGGTAAGCTGATCATCCGCTCATCCCAGTCTCCTCCGTCGTCTGCAAAAACCCCTATTACTTTGAAGATACTGCCATTGATTTCGACTTCTTTTCCTATAGGATCACCATTTTTTATCAAATCCCGCTGAACCATTCTTCCGATTACCGCCACATATTGATTATTGGCGATATCTCTTTTTGAAATAAATCTTCCGTTTACCAGTTTTCGGTTTTCAATAAATGATTCTTCATCGTTTGCTCCCGATATCTGATAATTACCGCTTTCTTTCCCATATTTCACCAAAAAATTAGTAGAATATCTCGGTGTGGAATACTGTACCTTATCAGGCTGAGAACCAATGATGGCTTCATAATCAGAATTATTCAGGGTTATATCTCTATTTGCCTGCAAACCACCGTAAGCAATATTGGTACGTCCTGTAAAAATTGAGATCAGATTTTGTGCATCTCTTGTAAATCCTTCCTGAAAAGCATTCTGAAGACCGTTTCCGATCCCGAAAAGCACAATGAAAATATACAGTCCCAATGCTACAGTAAAACCAGAAAGTACCGTCCGCAAAATATTGCTACGGATAGAACTAAAGATTTCCTGCCAACGATCTAAGTCAAACATATTTTTGTTTTTTTTACTTTGTAAAAAGTCAATTTTGCTTTGCAGTAAATTTTGCTTCGCAAGTCAATTATTTCAATGTCAATCTTTTACCTTGTTAAATTCACAGTTGACTATTCACAATTGATTATTTCAACATTCCACTTAGCAGAATAAATGTTGTTTTTAATTTACTTCCTGCTTTTTCCAAATCTTTTAAAGCAACATATTCTGATTCTATAATAATATCAAAACATGTATCTAATTCTATTACAGAACCTCGTGAGATTTCAAAATATCTTTTCCTTTCAATTTCTGATTTTCTGGAACAGCCTTCTGTAATATTTAAGATTACTGACGTGGAAGCTCTTCTTATCTGATCTATTAAATTGAATTTTTCCTCATTCGGAAGTTTTTTTAATATTTTATAACATTCGAGTCTCAACTCTCTTGCTGTTCTATAAACATCTAGTCTATAATGATTAAGATTTAAAAACATTTAAAATTCATTTGTGTTTTACATTTGTTAAATATTGTTTTAGAAGTTCATTGCGAAGCAAAATTGACCATTCACCATTCACTTTTACAGCACAATCTGCTCAATAAACTCATCACTCTCAATGATTCCGTCGCGGAGTATTACATTTCTTTTGGTTTGTGCAGCTACATCCGGCTCGTGTGTAACAACAATAATTGTTTTTCCTTCATTATTAATATCCTGAAGGAGCTTCATGATATCATGCGTCGTTTTGGAATCTAACGCTCCGGTTGGCTCATCAGCAAGAATGACTTTCGGATCTGTAATTAATGCTCTTGCAATGGCAACTCTTTGTTTTTGTCCACCCGAAAGCTCATTGGGAAGATGATTTGCCCATTGTCCCAATCCTACTTTTTCAAGATACTCTAAAGCTTTTTGGTTTCGCTCTTTTCTGGGAACATTCTGATAATACAAAGGAAGTGCAACATTTTCCACGGCTGTTTTATACCCGATCAGGTTAAAAGACTGGAAAACAAATCCTAAAAATTTGGATCTGTACTCTGCGGCTTTTACCTCGTTGAGATGCTCAATAGGAATTCCGTCCAGTTCGTAAATTCCGGAATCTTTTTCGTCCAAAATTCCGATAATATTCAGCAAAGTAGATTTTCCCGAACCCGAGCTTCCCATGATAGAGACAAACTCACCCTCGGAAATATTAAGATTTATTCCTTTGAGAACGTGCAGTTTACTCTTTCCTGTATCGTATGACTTATGTAAATCCTGAATTACTAACATTAAGCTAAGACTGTTTTTAATTTTTAATAAGTAGCTTCACAAGAGAATTTGTTACAATATTTCAAATTTCTTTTGTTTTTAGCTTGTTTAATATTTAAAACTTTGATAATCATTTATTTAAATTAAATTGTTTAATTGAAATCATACCTAGACAATTATTTTAATATGTTAAATCGCTCTGATCCAATACCAAAGGGAGTTTCATGTAAATGTGGAAAACTTTTAGGGTTAAAAGTCAGCCAATTAGTCTTTAGCTCTTTCAAAATAGAGGTTGGTTTTCTAACTTTGTACGTAGTTTGTGATATGAATAACAAATTCGTAATGAATGCAAAGTCAAAAGCTAACATTCAGATAAACAATAAGTTATTCAAAAGCGCAATTTTCTAAGCATAATGACCGCCGGTTTTAGTAAATAAAAAATTAAATTTTTAATATGGGAATTTTCGATAAAAGAGTTAGTTATAAGCCATTTGAATACCCTGAAGTTCTGCAGTTTGTAGAAGCGATTAACAAATCATTCTGGGTGCATTCGGAAGTAGATTTTACCGCTGATGTTCAGGATTTTCACTCTCAGCTGGAGCCACACGAAAAAAATGCAGTAAAAAATGCACTTTTGGCAATTGCTCAGATCGAAGTTTCCGTAAAATCTTTCTGGGGAAACCTTTACAACCACCTTCCAAAGCCTGAACTAAATGGTTTGGGAGCTACATTTGCAGAATGTGAATTCCGTCATTCGGAAGCCTACTCAAGATTGCTGGAAGTTTTGGGTTATAATGAAGAATTCCTTCATGTGGTAGAAGTTCCTGCCCTGAAAAAAAGAATTGAATTTTTGTCTAATGTTCTGAAGCATGCCAATTCTGCAACACCGAAAGAGTATGTTTCATCGCTTTTATTATTTAGTATTCTGATTGAAAATGTTTCTTTGTTTTCTCAGTTTGCGATTATTCTTTCGTTCACGAGATTTAAAGGATACATGAAAAATGTTTCCAACATTATTGCATGGACTTCGGTGGATGAGCAGATTCACGCCAACGGCGGAATTTATCTGATCAATAAAATCCGTGAAGAACAGCCTGATCTATTAACGGATTCTGACATCGAAGATATTTATACTTTAGTTGATCAGTCGGTTGAACTGGAAGGCGAAATCCTAAGCTGGATTTTTGAGTTGGGTGAACTGGATAAATTCTCGAAAGAAGATTTGATCAACTTCATGAAATACCGAGTTGACGACAGTTTAAAGAAAATCGGTATGGAACCGAGATATAAAATCTCTCCTGAAGAATACCGTCCGTTGATGTGGTTTGAAGAAGAAGTTTTTGCCAATTCTATGGATGATTTCTTCGCCAAAAGACCGGTAGATTATACAAAGCACGATAAGAGTATTACGGCGAATGATTTGTTTTAAAAATTCTCATTCCTTAAAGGAGGAGCAAAAATTAAAATTTTTGCTGGGTAGTTTATAACGTAAATTATTTTGGCGCCAATTTCCGCCTTCCACTCCCGCTTTTTTGTCATTGCGAACAAAGTGAAGTAATCTATAGAACGGTTAGTGAATCGCAATAACAAAAAGAGCTCCGTTAAAGTCGGGGCGCGAGCGAAGCGAGCGTCAAAACAATTATTATTAGAGATCTCAAGTTGCGTCTATCAAAACATAAAATAGTAAAGTAAAAATTGCTTTATCTCGCAATGCTGAAAAAATAATGCTTATTAAAAACCAATAGAAACGAGCTTTAGCCTGTTTTCAAAAGAATAGAAATTCGTTTGGCTTTAGCCAAAACTTAAAAGAATTTTTTTGCAAAGAACCTTGTCAGGGTTTAAAACCCTGACAAGGTTGATAAAAAACGAAGAACTCAAAAAAGATTGCTTTATTTTAAGAATAAGAAAGCAGTTACGATAACGGTATTCAGAAGTAAAGAAAACAAACCGTCATCTTAGCCCTGATTGAGCGGCATGTCTGAGCTCTTTTTCTTTGCAAAAGAAAAAAGCGAGTAGCGAAAGCAGGTACACAAATGAAAAAGAAAGACTAAATTTTCTGCTCCTAAAAATTAACAAAACAATGCATTTTGCATTTTACAATATAAAAAATGGAAGAACAAAACAACAATATCTGGTGGCTCAACGAAGAATCTGAGCAAATGCTGAACAGAGGCTATCTTCTGAAAGGCGAAACAGTAGACGGTGCCATTGAAAGAATTACCACCGCAGCAGCGAAAAAATTATACAAACCCGAACTGCAGCCAGCTTTTAAGGAAATGATCACGAAAGGATGGATTAGTTTTTCTTCTCCTGTTTGGGCAAACATGGGAACGCAGAGAGGTCTTCCAATCTCTTGTTTCAATGTTCATATTCCGGACAGCATCGAAGGAATTACCCACAAAATGGGTGAGGTAATCATGCAGACAAAAATCGGGGGCGGAACTTCGGGATATTTCGGGGAACTCAGAAACAGAGGAACTGCAGTTACCGACAACGGAAAATCTTCAGGAGCAGTTTCGTTTATGAAGCTTTTTGATACTGCAATGGATGTGGTTTCTCAGGGTGGCGTAAGAAGAGGTGCTTTTGCAGCATATCTTGATATTGACCACGGTGATATCGAAGAATTTTTATCCATCAAAGACATTGGAAGCCCGATTCAGAATTTGTTTACGGGAATTTGCGTTCCGGATTACTGGATGCAGGATATGATTGACGGTGATATGGATAAGCGTAAAGTCTGGGCAAGAGTTTTGGAAAGCCGTCAGCAAAAAGGTCTTCCGTATATTTTCTTTACCGATAACGTTAACAGAAACAAACCTCAGGTTTACAAAGATCTAGGACTGACTGTTAATGCAAGTAATCTGTGCTCGGAAATCATGCTTCCGTCAACCAGAGAGGAGTCTTTTATCTGCTGTCTTTCTTCTATGAATTTGGAATTGTATGACGAATGGAAAGATACCAACGCTGTGAAGCTTGCTATTTATTTCCTTGATGCGGTTTTATCAGAATTTATTGAAAAAACGGAAGGGAATTATTATCTGCAGGGTGCAAGAAACTTCGCCATGCGTCACAGAGCGCTTGGTTTGGGAGTTTTGGGTTATCATTCTTATCTGCAGAAAAATATGATTCCGTTTGAAAGTTTTGAAGCGACTCAGTTTAATGCAAGAGCGTTCAGACACATCAGAGAGCAGGCTGATATTGCGTCGAAAGAATTGGCAAATATTTACGGCGAGCCGGAACTTCTGAAAGGATACGGAATGAGAAATACCACTTTAATGGCAATTGCTCCTACTACTTCAAGTTCAGCAATTCTGGGACAGACTTCTCCAGGAATTGAGCCATTTGCCTCTAACTATTATAAAGCTGGTTTGGCAAAAGGAAACTTTATGCGTAAGAATAAATATCTTGCCAAATTATTAGCCGAAAAAGGTCTGGACAATGAGGAAACGTGGAGAACTATCATGCTGAATCATGGTTCTGTACAACATATAAACGAATTAACAGACGAAGAAAAAGCAGTATTCAAAACCTTTAAAGAAATTTCTCCGATGGAGATTATTTCTCAGGCTGCACAAAGACAACAGTACATTGATCAGGCTCAGTCTCTGAATTTACAGATTCCGTCTACGATGCCTGTAAAAGATGTAAATTATCTCTACATTGAAGCCTGGAAGAAAGGAGTGAAAACATTATATTACCAAAGAAGCTCATCGGTTTCTAAGGAAATGATGGTAAATTTTGTGACTTGTTCGGCTTGTGAGGCTTAATATAAGATCAAGTAAAAAAGTCAAAAGAAACAAGCAAGTTTAACTATAAACATATTTAAACCGCGGAATTTTTTCTGCGGTTTTTTGTTTAATAGAAAGTAAAAAAAACTTTACATAATGTAAAAAATTTATTACATTTGTGTTGTAAAAATTACAAAACATGAATACATTACCACTTTTACCTAACCGCTTCAAAACGATTGGCTGGTTTATTTTTATTCCTTCACTTATTCTTGGATTAATCTCTCTTTCAAGGTTTTTTGATTTTCAGATGTCATTTCCCGTTATCTACAATTCAGGTTTTTTTAATCACGGAGAAACAGGTTTTATGAAAACCACAGAAGTCGATTTATTCCCGAATTTATTTGGTATTTTAATCATTATTGGCGGAATTCTTGTTGGATTTTCGAAAGAAAAAATTGAAGACGAATATATTTCGAGTTTACGCCTAAAATCAGTTTTTTGGAGTCTGATCGTTACTTATACAATAGTTCTTCTATTATTTTTAACCGTTTTTGGAATGTTATTTTTTACCTTTATGATTTTCATTATGTTTTTGCCGTTGGTTCTTTATGTTTTCAGGTTTAATTATTTACTGATGAAAAAATGAAAAATACAATTAAAATCGCACGAGCCTTTAAAAATATTACTCAGGAAGATTTAGCTAAAGAAATAGGAGTTTCTAGACAGACTATTAATGCTATGGAAGCCGGAAAGTACGTTCCTTCAACCGTTTTGGCTTTAAAAATCGCCAAATATTTTGGTAAAAAGGTTGAGGAAATTTTTGAGCTTGAAGAGAATGATTAGTTTAAGCAGCAAAAAATTTATTAATCGTTCGTTATGAATGATGATTTTTAATTTGAATGCAATTAAATAAGTGACCACGGAGATCAATAAATTATAAAAATGAAAAAAGTCATACTTGTTTTACTGATTTTGGCGGCGAATATTGTTTATTCACAGTATAAAATTTATGCTTTTGTTGGAAAGAAAATTTCTGTAGAAAGAGTAAAATCTGATGACAGCTTTTATTTGAAATATAAAAACATTTATAAGGTTGAGCAAAGTTTCAATGACGAAATAAAAACAGATACGATTGTTTTCAATTCTTTTACTCACATGAATCAGATTAGTTATTCTGTTTACGATTATGCAATTATTTATGTAGTAAAAAATGATAAAGGAGAGATTGTTCATAAAAGAACCTATTTTACACCAATTGTTTTAAAAGAAAACGGAAAATGGTACGGATTTGAACTAAATGAAAGAAAACCTGAAAATTATTTACCGATAAAACCACATAAATTACGGATAAAAAATAGCAGAAAAACTGCAAAAACCATTATTCCTGAATTTAAGAAAGAAAAACATATTGTAAAAGCATTTTATCCTCCTAAGTTCTTTGAATACGTTAATAAAAACACTGTAAAAGCCAGATTCCTTCAATCTGCTGAGAATTTAGTCAAGCAAAAATTTTAATTTAAACTTCCTCAATAGATTCATATTGAGGTATTTTAAAATCAAAATAAAAACACTGTAATGTGATTTTTTTGTAGCGGAGAAAAAATATTTGTACTTTTGCCCTGTTGATTTTATCTCTAATTTCAATCTAAAAAAACACAAATGAAAAAAACTCTCATTGCTCTTTGTGTAAGCTTATTTTCATCGGCTTACTCTCAAAATCTGAATTTCACAGATTCCAAATTCAAAAGTTTAATCTTAAGTTCCAATTCAGGCAACAGTATTGCAAAAGACGTTAACGGAAATTTTATTGCTATTGATGCAAACGGCGATGGAGAAATTCAGCTCTCGGAAGCTCAACAAGTAAAAATATTAAAAGTACAGCTTCCCACATTTGCAAGTACCTTAGTCCCGGATAGTGTTTCTGATGCAACATTATTTGCCAATGTTGAAGAACTTTACATTTATCATGCACATTCTGTAATTCTGAATTATTTAAATAATAATAGCATCAGAAAAGTAAAGTATATGCCATCAATAGACGTTAATCCAAGTATTGTTGCATTTACTTTTGATAACTGTTCCTCTTTACAAACATTGAATGATGTAATAACCTCACCTGTAAATAGCCAATATGCCACTATTACTGCTGAAAAACTGAGTATTAAAAATTGTTTTCAACTTATTCCCAATCAAATTATTGAAGGAATACTTAAAGAACTTACCATTGAAAACAGTCCTGTAAGCGATTTAAACATAATAGTTGATGGTGGTTTTGAAAAACTCAATGTTCCAAACTTGTCATCTTTAGTTAATATAAAAATATCTTCTTTAGCTTATGGAAATTTTGCATCCATTCCTGTAGAAGTGGTGGCAAATAACTGTATCAACTTACAACAACTTACAACACAAGATATCTTACCATACATATCATTACTCAACGTAAACGGATGTTCTTCTTTAAAGAAAATAAAAGGTCTTAATGCTCCGAATATTGATTTATCATCTGCAGGTTTAGTGAATCTTGAAGAATTAGACTGCGGATTTTATAACAGATATATTTACACGTCATCCTCACTGGGTTCTGTTACTTTAGGAAATGTAACTACATTAAATCTTGCAGGGCTTCCTAGTTTAAAAAAACTTGTGGCTTTTAATCAGCCTATCAGTACTGTCAATTTTTCTCCGACACCGTTATTAGAAGAGATTGATATTGTAAATACGGCTCGTTTTATGCCGAATCTTAATATTAGCAATTTATCTCATCTACACACTTTAAAAGCATTTAAACCGCATGATAATAATGATGGTTTACCTCAAAATCTTGAATTGGTAAATGCGCAAAACTGCACATCGTTGGTTAATTTAAAATTAGGCGGTAATGCCGAGTTGAAAGAATTAAACTTAAATAACTGCTCTAGCTTAGTTAATTTTTTTATAGGATATAATAATGATTTGGAGATTAGCTTTGGGAGTAATTTAAACACTTTAAATCTTCTAGGTTGCACAGCCCTTAAAGATTTTATCGTTCGGGGTACACAACTTAATACCTTAGATCTTTCGCAATGTAGTTCTTTAGAAAATTTAAGCATTGAATATTGCTCAACACTTACTAGTGTTACTATGCCTAATAATTCATTAGCATTATCAACAGTAACATTAGTATATTGCCCATTAATCACCCAGTTTGACGTTTCCAATGCTTCAAATTTATACGGAATCAGTGTTATAAATATGTCAGGTTTAGTAAAGCTTAATATTAAAAATGGAGCATACGAAGGTCCTTACTTTTCAGGTTCCTTAAACAATAACTTATCTGTATGCATAGATGATGTACAATTAGCGGATGCACAAGCGGAATATCCAGATATATATTTCTCTACAGACTGCAGTAATTTAATTACTACAGTCTGGAACGGAACATCATGGAGTAATGGAGCACCTACAGCAAATATAACGGCCATCATTGATGCACCTTATTCCACTGTTTCAAATCCTGCATTCACCGCTAAAAACATCATTGTTAATAAGGATGCCGTACTGGAAATAACTTCTGGAAACACAATCAATGCAGGTGATGTTACAATAAAAAATGATGGAAATCTTATTCAGAGAGATGGATCTGTTTTAAATTATTCAGGAGTGTTTACCGTAAGAAAAAAGGGAACAAGCTACGTTGATCAATACGCATTCTGGTCATCTCCTGTTATGTCTCAAAATCTAAGTAACATTTACGAAAGCGGAGGTACTCCGCAATTCATCACAGAATATAATACAGCGACTGATTATTTTGTGAACGCAGCTTCTACAACTTCTGCTTTTGCAAAAGGATATTCTATTAAAACACCTATGTCTAATTATTTTGAGACATCTTTAAAATTTGTTGGAACACCCAACAACGGAACGCAGACTTTTACTTTGTCAACGGCAGGGAACGGATACAACCTTGTAGGGAATCCTTATCCGTCAAATCTTGATTTAATAGCGTTCTACAATGCCAACTTAACAAGAATCTCAAATACGTTCTACTTCTGGGACAACACCAGCAACAGCGTAACGGTACAGGGTGGAGCTACCACTACAAATGTAGGATATGCAACCTATAACCCTGCATCTCAAATCTGGACTCCGGCTCCGAATATTTCGGTTATTCCTACGGAAAACAGCGTAAAAATAGGACAGGGATTTATCGTAAAAGCGACTAATACAGCAGATACTTCTCTAAGTTTTAACAATGATATGAGAACTGCAGCTCCGGCGACTTTTTACAACAAGAACAATTCATCTGCGGAAGGAAAATTCTGGTTGAGATTAAACTCTTCTTATAATACGAACAATACATTTGCAGTAGCTTATATCAACGGAGCATCCAATTCTTTTGATCAGTACGATTCAAAAGCAATCGGAACAGGTTCTGATGCGTTTTATACATTAACAGGCACTCAGAAAGTTGTGATTCAGGGGAGAGAAAGCTTCAATATCAATGATGTGGTTCCGGTAGGTGCAAAACATTTTCAAAACGGGAACTTTACCATTTCATTGGTACAGAAAGAAGGAATTTTCAATAACGGACAGTCGATTTATCTTCATG
>WPCJ01115762.1_pt1 | contig 24978 bp, 22 predicted proteins | sample 5399831 | NCBI WGS metagenome assembly WPCJ01 (sample SAMN12869470, study PRJNA574797) | sludge metagenome | isolation source: wastewater treatment of pH10 | place: China:Beijing | collected 2019-05-20 | reverse complement strand
TGCTGCGTCGCCGCGCCCGTGACGACGAGATGCGGCGGCGAGGTGCCTGAGACGGGGATCGCCCCCTCCCGCCCCCGCCGGCGCTCGCGCGGGCGTCGCGGTCTCGTGCTGGGCGTCGCGCTGCAGGTCTTCGCGATGGTCGGCATCGGTCTGCTCGTCTACCCCGACGCCGCCGACTGGTTCGCCCGGCTGAACCACAACGCCGAGATCTCCGGCTACATCGACCGCGTCGAGCAGACGCCGTCTGCCGAACGCCAGGCGATCCTCGACGCCGCATACGTTTACAACGAGCGGCTCGAACCCGGCCCGCTCACCGATCCCTACATCTCCCAGGCCGAGGACGAGACGCTGCGCAGCGACGTCTACCTCGCCTACGAGGAGATGCTGCGGGTCAGCGGTACCGACGCGATCGGCACGCTCAACTATCCCGGCATCGACGCGGCGCTGCCGATCTTCCACGGCACCGCCGACGCGATGATCTCGAAGGGCGTCGGCCACCTCTACGGCACCTCCCTGCCCGTCGGCGGGCCCTCGACTCGCGCCGTGCTCACCTCGCACTCGGGACTGCCGCACGCCAAACTGCTCAGCAATCTGCATGCCGCCGAGCTCGGCGACACCTTCTGGATCAGCGTGCTCGGCGAGGATCACCACTACCGCGTCGAGCGGATCGAAACCGTGCTGCCCGGCGACACGGAGTCGCTCGAGATCATCGAGGGGGAGGACTGGGTGACGCTGTTCACCTGCACCCCGATCGGGGTCAACAGCCACCGCCTCATGGTGCACGCGGTGCGCATCGCAGAACCCGAGGCCGGCGGGCTCGAGGCGATCGCCGGCGACGGGCTGACCGCGGGCTTCCCCTGGTGGGCCGTCTGGTTCGTCGCCGGATCGGGCGTCGTGGCCTGGATCCTGTTCGCGCCTCCCCGCAAGCGGCCGGGCTCGCGCACGGGCGGCGACGAGGATCGCCCAGCGCCGGGCGCATAGACTGAAGAGCGGCGTGCGACCCTCGCCTGCGCCCTCGACACCCGCCCACAACGAAAGCCGAGCTTCATGAGCCCGACCATCCGTCTGTTCGCGCAGGCCGAGACCGCAGCAGAATACGAAGGGTTCATCGGCTGGGTGCTCAGCCTCATGGAGACCCTGGGAGAGCTCGGCGTGGGGCTCGCCGTGCTGCTGGAGACCTTCATCCCGCCGATCCCCAGCGAGGCCGTGCTGCCCGGCGCCGGTTTTCTCGCCTACGAGGGGCGCATGAACTTCTGGCTCGCCTGGGGGGCCGCGACGCTCGGCGCGCTCGTCGGGGCCTGGATCTGGTACGCGATCGGCTACGCGTTCGGCCGCGACCGCACCAGACGGGTCGTGGGCGCCATCCCGCTCATGGAGGTCGAGGATTTCGACAAGGCCGAGGCCTTCTTCTCTCGCTGGGGCGGCACCGCGGTGCTGATCGGGCGGTGCGTGCCGCTCGTGCGATCGTTCATCTCCATCCCGGCCGGCATCGAGCGCATGCCGATTCTCAAGTTCACCGCGTACACCCTCATCGGCTCCGGTGTGTGGAACGGGATCTGGGTGGGCCTCGGCTTCGCCTTCGGACCGGCGATCAAGCCCGTGCTCGAACAGTGGAGCGGGGTGATCAGCGACATCGTCGTGATCGTGGTGCTGCTGGTGATCGTCTGGTTCATCGTCGCGAGAATCCTGCGCAACGTCAGGCGTCGCCGCTCCGAGGCTTAGAGGTGCTTCGGCGTCTCCTTGCTTCCTGCTTCCTGCTTCCTGCCGCTCGACGGATCGACGATCCGGCTGCCGGCAGAACCGGTACTCGCGTATTCCGTCGCATCCTGACATGCTGGGCGCATGAGAACGAAGACATGGATCGCGCTCGGCGCGACGGCACTGCTGGGGCTCGGCCTGACCGGATGCGGCGGCGGCTCCGCCGGTGACGAACCGATCGGCGGCGACGTCATCGCGCCCGTCACCATGACCGCCAACGAGCTGCAGGGCGCAGAGGTCGAGCTCGTCGTCGGGCAGGTGCTCAACATCGACACCGAGTCGCTCGCAGTCGACAGCTACAGCGGCGAGGTCTCCGACCCCGCCGTAGCCTCGTTCACCGAGGGGCGCGTAGACGGCAGCGCCGAATACAACCCGGGGGTCACCGCGCTCGCAGAGGGCACCACCGAGGTGACGATGACGAACGAGCAGGGCGGCATCCAGCCGCTCCAGTTCACCGTCGACGTGGCCGCCCGCTAGTTCAGCGCGCGTTGCGATCCGCTCGCGTGCCGCTGATCGGGGTCAGCCCTCGAGCACCTCGATGGAGGCGTCGAGGTTGTCGCCGACGAGCGTGAGGGCGAAGGGGACACCGGCATCGTCCGCATCGTCCGCATCCTCGGCGAGCTCGCCGAACTCGATCACGGTGGCCCGCGGAACCATGTCCATGGTGCAGGGGCGATCCTCCGTGACGAAGGTGATGGTGGCTGCGCTGCCGCTCGCCTCGATCGAGTCGACGATCGGCAGGCAGGTAGAGGAGCCCCAGGTGAGGAGCACGAGCCCGTCGTCGTCGAACCAGCCGGCCGAAGGCAGGTAGTCGGTCGGTTCCCCGGGAACGCCGGTGAGCTTCGCGTTGCCATCGAGCCCGGTGTCGCCGGTGAGCTCTCCGAGCGTGACGAGCAACTCGACGTCCTTCGTCGGATCGACACCCTCGGGGAGGGAGACGATGCTCGCTCGAGCAGTGAGATCGGCCGTGCAGGCCTGAGCGGGATCCCCCTCGTCGAGCTGCACCGTCACAGTCTGACCGTTCGCCTCGACCTCGGCGGCGGTAGGGATGCACGTCGACGAACCCTGGGTCACGAGGGCGACGGCGCGCCCGTTGTCGAGCCAGGCGGCGTCGAGGTCGAGGTCGTCGACCGCGGGAGCGCCGGAGCCCGAGTCGCCCGGGGTGCCCGAGCCCGACGAGCCCGGTTCTGCGCTGTTCGGGGAGGAGGCGCATCCCGCGAGCAGGAGCGTCGCGGTCAGCAGAACCGAGGCGGAGGCGATGAATCGGCGAGAGGGGCTCATGACCATACGGTACCCGAGAGAGCTGTGGTCGGGCACTGAATATCCGACTCTTGCCGTTCCCGTCTCAGCCTGCTCCGTCAGCTTTCGGCTTTCCCGCTTTCCGGCCTTCCCCCTTTCCGGCTTTCCCGCAATACGACAGTAGATGCGAGTTGGATGCGCTCGAAGCCGCATCTACTGTCATATTGCGCTTCAGGATGGCTCGCCGGGCGAAGCGTCGTGCGCGCGTCGCGCGTGTCGAGCCCCGGAACCGGCGCCGCGAACGAAGTGAGTGGGCCCGGCGGGCACGTGTGACTTGGGGAGGAACGCATCGCGTTCCGCGTCGCGCGTGTCGAGCCCCGGAACCGGTGCCGCGAACGAAGTGAGTGGGCCCGGCGGGCACGTGTGACTTGGGGAGGAACGCATCGCGTTCCGCGTCGCGCGTGTCGAGCCCCGGAACCGGTGCCGCGAACGAAGTGAGTGGGCCCGGCGGGGCTCGAACCCGCGACCCGCGGATTAAAAGTCCGATGCTCTGCCAGCTGAGCTACAGGCCCGCAACTAATCTACAGGGTCAGCATCGGTGTTCGCTCCACGTAGGCCGGCTGCGAGGAACGTAAACTCTAATATCTGTCGAGCCGGACGCGCCGCGTCCTGCGGTGAGGCCGCGAACGAGAGGAGCTCCGGTGACTGCTGAACATCGCCGCCCGGTGATGCAACCGCCTTCGAGCTTCGAGTGGATCATCGGCAGCGACGATGCCGGGGCCTCGCACCGACTCGCTCAGGAGACCTCATGGGCGCTTCTCGATCGGGTGAGGAGCGTGGCCGATCACGGGGTGGTCGAGCGCGTGGTGCAGCTCGCGTCGGGCGACGGTATCGACGATATCGCCGAGCTGTGGGCGGACGCAGGTTCTCATTCGCTCGCCGGTCAGCTCTGGCGGATCTATCTGCTGCGTCGCGTCGTCGCGTCCGATCCCGAGGGTGCAGCTGAGATCTTCCGCTTCGGCCTGGTCGCCGCTCAAACCATCGATCCGGTGGTCGCCGGCGTTGCCGAGCCCATCGAACCGGAGTCGATCGCTGCGCTTTGCGACACCATTCTGCGCGGTGTCTTCAGCGGAGATCTCGCGGTCGCTCTCGAGCGCGCGTCGAGCTATTGCCGTGTGATGTCGCTGGGGGCTGCGGCGATCGCGGACGAACGGGATTCGTTCGACGACGAGCATGCGGCGGAGCTCACCAGGCGCGCTTTCCGCTACGCCTCGTTCGCGGATGATCTGCGGGCCGGGGCGCGCCGTTGGCGTGACGGCACGCTGGGCTGAGGGGTACACTTGGTGCTGCCGGGCCGCAGTAACCCCGGGCTCCATTTTCAGCCGCTTCGAGCGGCCTTCCGCCGAGAGGCGTTCTGCGGCTCGGTTATTCGCATCGTCCGCGAAGCAGCCACTCGTGTTCGAACGGGGGTCGGTGGCACACCATGACTTTCAACGACAACGCACGCATCGACACGAGCAAGGTGCAGCGCCGTCGAGGCGGCACTCGAGGCCGTACCGCGATGATCGGGGGCGGGGGCCTGCTGGGCGTGCTCGTGCTCGTGCTCGCCTCGCAGCTTCTCGGTGTCGACCTGAGCCCATTGATGGGCGCGGTCTCTGGGAGCGGAGGAGCCTCCTCGAGCGAGCAGTTGGTGCCTCTGGAGAACTGCGAGACCGGTGCGGATGCGAACGAGAACGACGAATGCCGCATGGCGGCTGCTACGGACTCGCTCGACGTCTTCTGGGCCGGTCAGTTCGAGAGCGGGTATGTGCAGCCCGGCGTGATCCTCTACTCCGACTACACGGACTCCGCTTGCGGTACGGCGTCGGCAGCGGTGGGGCCCTTCTACTGTCCGAGCGATCAGTCGATCTATCTCGATACGGCGTTCTTCGCGACCTTGCGCAGCGATTTCGGGGCATCTGCGGGCCCGTTGGCGCAGATGTACGTGCTCGCTCATGAGTGGGGCCATCATGTCTCGAACCTCACCGGCGCACTCTCTCAGGTCGGACGGGAGACCGGGCCGGCGTCTGGTTCGGTTCGGCTCGAACTGCAGGCCGACTGCTATGCCGGCGCCTGGGTGCGGGAGGCGTCGACTGTGACCGACTCCCAGGGGGTTGCCTTCATGAAGCCCGTCTCTTCGGAGGAGATCGCCGATGCGATGAATGCGGCTGCGGTTGTGGGCGACGACTACATTCAACGCCGTTCGGGTCAGGGGGTGAACCCGGAGGGTTTCACCCACGGCACCTCTGAGCAGCGGCAGCGCTGGTTCGACGCCGGTTATCGATCGGGTGCCACGGCTTGCGACACCTTCTCGGTCAATGCGGGTGAGCTCTAGCCGGCGCGTTCAACGTCGCTCTGCGCTCGGCCATGTCCAGCGGCCTCGCGTCTGGGGAATGCTGATCCCTCATCATCCCCCGGGGGGGTACTCGCCTTTCATTGCTCGGTGGCTTCGGTTCCGTCAAGCTCGTCTTGCGAGGTTCGCTCGTCGTAAAGGATCGGTTCGAATGCGGGTTCGGCCAGCTCGATCGGCACTCGACCGACGAGAAAATCGAAACTCACGTGAAAGCGATCGGTGAGCTCGACGAGTTCATCCGCTCTCCAACTGCTGCCGCCGTTGATCTTCGTATTGAAAGCCGAATGCGAGATGCCGAGTTGCTCGGCGGCCTTGCGTCGAGTCAGCTTGTTGATGAATAGCAAATGATTCACGCGCTGCGAGATGAGCTCATCGCTGCTGTAGCGAGGGGTGTCTTCATTCGTGGTCATATGCTGCGCGCTTTCTTTGCCGAACGTTCGGCTCTGCCTGTACCGCATATTATCACATGACACTTTTTGTGATCTATGTATTGAAATCAGTACAGACGTGATATCGTCGCTTGCAATCCCGAGTTGAGGAAATGCGAAGGAGTCGAGCATGGGCCGCGTACTCAGACATGAAGTGATCGCCATTCGCTGCGAGTTGCGCTCATGCGGCGCATCCCGGATGGTGAGCCCATTCTCGATTCATGCCAGTCGTCGAGAGCAGATGGTTCAGCTGGAGCCGGCTGTCATGCAGGGCTGGAGCCTCGTGCTCACTCCTCAGCTCAGAAGCTACTGCCCCCTGCACCGCGACCGCGCAGGAGTATGCAGTTGCCGTACCAATCCTGATCGGGCGCACCTCTGCACCGTCCATGATCCCGAGGCGGCGCTGTTGATCTGGCGGGCGGGAGAGCAGGCGGACTCTGCCGATGAACCCGACGCGTTCGGTGAGCGAGGGGCGGCATGAAGACGTGGGGTGAGGCCGCGATAGTGCAACGGTGGATGCCCATAGCCGTCGATGCGATCCGCGTCGATGAGAGCCGACGGCCGACCTCGGCCGAGCACGTCGCAGGGCTGCGTGAATCATTTCGCAGGCTGGGCGGCCAGTTGCAGCTTCAACCGATCCTGGTGGATGGGGACTTCGCGCTCATCGACGGAGCCCATCGGCTCGAAGCCGCGAAGCAAGCCGGCTGGAGCCATATCGGAGCACTCGTCTTCGAAGGGGCCACGCGGGAGCAACGGCCGTTGCTCGAGATCGAGGCCAATCGTGTACGTAGAACCCTCACCCCGCTCGAACTCGAGGAGGTCTGGCGCACGCACTACGCACCTGACCTGAGGGCCCGAGCACGGCAGCGGCAGCTCGCCGGATTGCGTCAAGGTGAGCAGAGGCCCGTTCTCGGTAATTCCAATAACAGAGAGACCGAACGAATATCGATCTCTCGGGTCGCGAAGCAGGTGACCGGCCTTTCCATCGACACTTTGAACAAGATCACGGAGATCCGCTCCACAGCGGCCTCCGAGGGTGCTCCCGAAGAGGCGCGGGCGTTCGCGCGGCGTGCCCTGCGACAGCTAGAGCAAGGAAGAGCGAGCGTGGATGCGCTGCACCGCACCCTACGAACACGACTGCAACAGGGCGACGAGCTACAGCAGGGCTCTGAATGCCTACGGGCGCGAGACCTCGAACGCGTACTCGAGCGTGCGGTGTCGGAGACGACGCTCTTCGCGGAGCAGATCTTGAGAGAACGGGGAGACCAGTTGGAAGAGGCCGCACGGATGAGTCCGGCGAACCGCGAACATCTCCGAGCCATTCGTATCGCCCTCGCCAGATCCTTGGCGACGGTGGTCTCCAGGGAGTGCCGGCTCGAGGCCGAGCCGATCGTCGCTCTCCGTGCCCTCGGTGCCGAGGTCAGCAAACTGCTATCGACCACGTCCGTATCGCAGCTCGAAGCTCAGTAGACGATGATCGAAGTCACCCGCTTCGAGGAGCAGAGGCAGCGCTCAGCCCTGCTCTCGCTCAGGCAGTCGCCGCGGTTTCTCGAGAGCGAGGAAGGCCAGGCTTTTCTGGATCAGCTCGGGATGATCTTCGTCCCGGGAGTTCTCCGTACCGCTCGGGGTCTTGGCGTCACCCCCAGTTGGCTGGAGAAGGAAGACATCGTCAATACGGCTGTCGTGCGTCTGATCGAGAACGAAGGCCGGGCGGCGCGATACGTCGCCTCCGCGCAGGGAGAACCGTGGAATTATCTCGCCCGCTGTCTCGACTCGTGGGTGCGGGCGCAGTGGGGAACCCGTTGCTCCGCACTCGACGATGAACGCTTCGAATTGCGACATCCCCAGGTTCATGAGAGCCCGCTCACCTCGATCGAAGAAGTGGCCAGACTGACTCATGAGGCGCTTCGCCCCCACACGCCTTCCCTGCTTCGCGATCCCCTCCGGGGGCTGCTGCTCTGGCTCGCCGAGAACCCTCCGCAGCGGTTGTCCTACGAGACGGCAGATCGGGCGGCTGCCAAATGCAGATTTCCCGCATTCAGGATCACCCAGATCTCAGCGGTGGCGAATATCGCGTGGGGCTCGCGCCCCCGGAGGAGCGAAACCTCGCTGATGGGGGCTTTCCTGCTTGATGCCACGTTCCGCCCTTCGGACTCGCCGGCTCACATGCGAGCGATCCTCCGCTACAGTCGGGCGATGCGCGCTGCCGATGACTCTCGCGTCAGCGATGAGGAGGCGGTCTTCCCCCTGGCCGCTTGACCGGATCACCCGACAACGCGTCTCTTCTTCCTGGCGCTCTTCCTCATCTCGCCGACCTGCGCGCCGCTCCCGGTCATGTAGTGGCGGCTCCCTGACAGGCCGGGCCGCTCCCACAGCGAAAGGAGCGCGATATGAGGTGGAACGAAGAAAGAACCGAGCCGAGACGCAGGCTCAGATCTGCGGCAGCGACGCTGCTCTCAGCCCTGGTCTTCGTGTCTGGACTGCCGGCCGAGGCCGCGGCCCTGAGCGAGCCATCGGGGGAGAGCCCCGAGGAACATCTGAGGGGAACGAGCGAGGTCGTTCTGTCCGATGCTGAGGAGACTGCACCGACGGTGCTGGGGGAGGATGCGCGTGAGGTAAACGCTCAGCCCTCAGAAGAAACCTCTGTCCCGCATGAGGGCTCGAGTGAAGAGGTGAACTCCCTGGCAGCCGCGCCTTCGGCGATCCCTGAGGAATCCGAAGCCGTGGATCTGACGCAATGGGGTGCCATTCCGGGTGATCCGAAAACGGAGTGGGAAGCACAGCTGGGGCGCGCTCGCGAGGAAGCGGCACGGCTCGATCCCGCAACTCTCGACGGGGTGCCCCTCGCACGTGCCTACTCGCGCGGAAGCTTGTCGGAGTCGATCATCCCCGACTTCGCCCTCAACGGGCTCACCTCGCGTGGACTCGATGCGAGTTGGTTCGCTTACACCAAAGCAGGCGAGCAACTCACGGTGCATCTGTGGGCGTACCCGCAGCCGGTGCGAGACAACGATCCGAACTACAAGGCCCGAGTCACGCTGACCAGCCCGTCCGGCAGCTCGGAGACGCGCACCATTGAGCGTGCCGCATCCTCGCCGCAGTTCGCCAAGACCTCGACACAGGAAGGAGTCTGGAAGATCACGATCCGCGACGCGACACCGCCGACTCCGATCATCCGTGACCTGACCCCGGCAGATATCCGCGTGACGACCTCGGGCGGAACGGAACGCACGGGCCGTGTCTGGGCGGAGCGCATGGCCGTCGATCAGACGTCGATCCGCACTCCACGCGTTTGGGCCATGTCGCCTCGAGGGGTGATCTATCAGATCACTCAGCCGGGCTACGACGGCGTGAGCTCGACCTGGACGATGAACAACGTGGGCATCCATGCCGGCGTCCGCGGCGCCGAGTGCAAGCCGGCCTACCGAAGCCTGCCAGAGGTTCCGGCGATCGGGACTGATGCCGGCCTGAACCCCAACGGCTGGTTCGCACCTTCGACGCAAGCCGACTGCGACGGGCTCACGGCCTACCGGCTTTTCCCCCAGGAACCGGCCGAAGATCTCCCCGCGCAGATTACTCGGTGGGCCGATAGCTCTACCCGCCCCGTCGAGGATCGTTGGGGCCGGGTCGCCTACCGCGCACCGGAAATCACGAACGTAAGCTCGGAACGCCTGACGCCCGGTACCAGCCGTGCCAGATTCGCGGGCCGGCTGAACCATCAGCCGGGCACCATCGAGATGTGGATCGACACCAACAACAATGGCGTGTTCAATTCCAGCGTCGATGTGAGGATGCAGCGCGAGCTGCTCAAGCCAGGCTCCTTCTCTTTCACCTGGGACGGAAACAACGCTGCCGGTGCCGCAGTGCCAGCCACCCGGAAGGTCACCGCGTACTTCTCAGTCACGAACGTGTCCCCGATTCACTATGTTCGAGAGGACGTCGAGCGCGCTGCTGGCGGGATCGAGATCCGTGCGATCGAGGGCGGGGTCAGAGGCCCGTTGAAGCTGTACTGGGACGATCGCGCATTCAACGACACCTCCGGCGATCGCCGATCGAGGACAAGCCCTCGCTCCTCACTGAACGGCACCCTTTCGACCGGTGGAGTGCACGGCTGGTACTACGGCGGGAACACTAACGGAGGCTCCGCCGATGTGCCGTGCACGGCGACGGGGACGCCGACGAATGGCGGCTGCGCAAACGCGAACGACGGTACTCACGGCTCGTGGGGCGACCGTCGCATGATCAACGACTGGGCCTTCCTCGAAGAGAACAGCAACGCCGAGGTGGAAGTTCCTCTGCCCGCGCTGCCCGAGCTGAAGATCGACAAGGCCCAGGTCGGCCAGCCCGTGTATGCGGCAGACCGGAAGACCGCGGTCATTACCTGGGATGTGACCGTGCGGAACGTCCAACGCGCAGAGTTGAGCAGTGATGCAACGAACGTTCGGGTGGCGGATGTGTTCCCGAGCGGTGCCACGAACATCGAGCGTGTGACGATCTCCCAAGGCACCTTCAACGCGAACACTCGTGTCTGGTCAGTCGGTACTCTCGAACGGAACAACTCCGCGGGCAACAACGCCGCTTCGACCGCGACGATCCGTCTCCGAGCGACCGTGCCCACGGCTGCCTATGGGGCGACTTCGAACCGGATCAACCGGGCCGTGGTCAACGCGGCCGAGCTCTCGCCGATCCCGACCGATGGCCCCTGCCAGGTCAACACGACCCTCGCCGGCGACAACGATCGCTGCGATGAAGTGACCACGTCCCTGAACGGGCCCGTGCTCCCGGTGCTGAAGATTGACAAGGCTCAGGTCGGGCAGCCCGACTATGCCGTGGATCGGAAGACCGCAGTGATCACCTGGGACGTGACCGTCGCGAATGTTTCCAACGGCACCAACCACGTTGCTGCGACCGGGGTCACGGTGCGGGATCGGTTCCCCGCGACCGCACGCAACATCGAACTGGTGTCCGCATCGAGGGGCAGCTTTGACGCTGCGACCGGGGTTTGGACGGTCGGGAGGCTCGCGAAGAACAACGCGGCGGGGAACAACCCCAACTCGACCGCGACGATCCGCCTGCGGGCCACCGTGGATACAGCGGCGAATCATGCATCGGTGAATCGGATCAACCGGGTCATCGTCAACGCCACCGATTTCCCGCCCGTCACGATCGACGGCCCCTGCCAGGTGAACGCGACGCTCGCAGCTGACAGCGATAGATGCGACGAGGTCAGGACACCGCTCGAGGGCCCGAAACCCGGATGGACGCTCGAGAAGACCTCGGATCCGGCCTCCGGCACGCTCGTGGGGGCGGGCCAGTCCATCACCTATATCCTCACCGTGACGAACCGGGGCGATGTGCCGATGACGGGGCTCACCGTGCGCGATGACGTTTCCAAGATCACCCCGCACGCGTCAGTCGGGACGATGCCCGCAGGTGCGACTCGCGCCGGGAACACGATCGTGTGGACGGTGCCGACCGTGCAAGTGGGGCGCAGCGTGGAACTTCGGTACACCGTCACAGTGAACCAGGACGCCTTCTCGCAGCTCCTCGAGAACCGGGCCTGGGGTGTGCCGAACCCGGCCGACCCGACTCCGCCTGAGGAATGCACCGCGACCGAACCCTGCAAGGTCGAGCATCCGACTCCTGACTGGCCCTCGATGGAACTGCCACCGGTGGGCGGGGCGACCGGTGCTGCGATGGCTGCCGGGAGCGGGCTGCTCGCCGTGCTCGCCGCAGCCGCGTTCCTGCTCGCCTGGCGCAAGCACAAGCACGCGCGCGCGGCAGCCATGACCGCGGACATGACCACGAACGAATGAAAGAAGCAACCATGAACTGCAACAGAACCCGATATCGCCGAAGGATCGGTCTGCGAGCCGCAGCCCTGATCGTGCTCACCGCGCTCTTCGCGGGTGCTGCGCCGGCCGCGCATGCGGCCCCCGCGAACATCGACCCGAACGTCGAACGTTCCCTCACCCTGGTCAAGCACACCAGCCCGACCGTCGCCAGCGCCCCCACGGGTGACGGTGGCGAATGGGCCGGGCCGCCCGAGGGTGCCGCCCCGCTCGAAGGTGTCACCCTCCGCATCCAGCAAGTCACCCAGCTGGACGGTGCCCCGCTCGATTTGATGCGCACCGAGAGCTGGGAGGCGCTGCGGCCCTACCTCGAGGGCAGCCGAGCCTTCGACCCCGCCGCTCCAGGCACGATGCTCGCGGAGGGCAGCGAGAAAGACACCGCAGCCGATGGGTCGGTGACCTGGCGAGGCGCGGAGCTCCCGCTGGGCGCCTACTGGGTGACCGAGACCGCGCCCGGCCTGCATTACATCGTCGACCCGATCGTGCCGTTCCTGATCACCGTGCCCGCAACGACCACGACATCAGGCACCTGGAACTACGATGATGTGCACGCCTACCCGAAGAACACCGTGGCCACGGCCGACAAGACCGTCGACGACTGGCAGGCGCACGCGCTTGGCGATCTCGTCGAGTGGATCATCACCGCGGAAATCCCCGCGAACCCATCCCACGGAGTGAATCTCACCGAGTTCTTCATCGTCGATCATCTCCCCACCGGCGTCCGCTACGAAGACGGCACTGCTGAGCCGATTGTCGCTGAGCACGCGCTACAGGCGGATCCTCGCGAGCTCGATCCTCGCGAGTACACCATCGAGCATGTCGATGGCACCGTGACCATGCGACTCACTGCTGACGGGCTTGACAACGTGGGAACTGCGATCGCTCGCACGGGCGGCAAGCTCGTGTTCTCGTTCAAGACCCGCCTCGTGGGACTGGGCGACGCGAACGGGACGCTGCGGAACGAGGCTGAGGTCACGATCAACCAGGCACGTATCCCAGTCGAGGCGGAGACTCTGGTGGGGCCAGCTCGGATCATCAAGCACGCCGCGGGTGATCGTTCGAAGCTGCTCGACGGTGCTGAGTTCCAGCTCTTTCTCAGTGAGGGGGAAGCACAGGCCGCATCTGCCAGGGTTGCAGATCGTGGGGCGATCGAACACGCTGTGAGCGTCTTGGTCGACGGGGAGATGCGTGACACGTTCGTGACCGGTGCGGCCGGCATCGAGGGCGAGGTGCTCATCCCCGGCCTTAAGGCATCCGCGGAAGGCATCAGCTACTGGGTAGTCGAGACCCGCGCCCCCGCCGGCTACCAGCGCCAAGCCGACGTGTACGAGGTCGTCGTGACCGCTCAGGCCACCCCCGAAGGAACCGCGACGGTGACGGTGGAGAACGAACAAGTGCCGCCGCTCGAGCTGCCCCCGACCGGCAGCATCGCAAGCACGATCGCGATCACCCTCGCCGCAGCCCTGTTCGCGGGGGCAATCGTGTTCGCCGTCATCGCGACCCGAGCCCGCATACGCCGCGAACGAGCGGAGGCGTAGGCAGCTTGCCTGCCTGCGTTTCGACGCCCCGCCTCGCGGCTTCGTCCGCGGGGTGGGGCGTTCCGCCCACTCGCCCGCATTGGGCGATCTACGCGTCCCTGCTGAGTGCTTGGGCGGCGATCATCTTCCTGCTTATCACCCCCGCTCTGCATTGGTTCGCCCAAACTGAGCAGACCACTGTGATGCGCAGCCACGCGGCCGAGCTCACCACGACTAGCAGGGCCGAACTCGATGAACTCTACGAGCAGGCGGTCGCCTACAACCAGCAGCTCGCCACGGGGCTCGGCGAGGAGTATCTGCGAGAAGCGGGCTTCGACTACCACCGCATGCTCCGCACCGGCACCAGCACCAGCACCAGCGACGTGATCGCGCGAGTGGTGATCCCGAAGATCGACGTCGACCAGCCGGTCAGGCATACCTTCAACGAATCCAGCCTGCGCCGCGGCCTCGGCCACGCCCAAGGCTCCTCCCTCCCCGTCGGTGGGGATCACACGCATGCCGTGATCGGAGGGCATCGAGGGCTCGCCACCTCGATCGGCTTCACCCGGCTACCCGAACTCGTGCCCGGCGACGAGTTCGCGATCGATACTCTCGGGCGCACCCTGCACTACCGGATCATCGACACCGCGACGGTCGATCCGGCATCGGCCGATGTCCGCCCCATCGTGGCAGGCAAGGATCTCGTGACCCTGCTCACCTGCACCCCGCTCGCGGTGAACTCGCACCGCTTCGTCGCCACCGCCGAGCGTATCCCCGAGCCGGCGCAGCATGCGGCAGACCAGCACGAGAACATGGTGATGCCTGCCGCGTTCAGATTTCCCTGGTGGATGGCAGGCATGACCGCGATCACGCTCGCCCTGCTTGCCTCGCTCAAGATTCTCCACCGCCCACACGCCACAGATGCGCGGGAGGATCCTGCTGGTCACTGATCTTACGAAGTTGGGCCCGGCTTCTCGCATTCACGGCGACTGAGCTTTGTGCGTTCTCGCTCACGATATGAGGGCGCAGCAGGGAGGCTCTGGCGAGAATCCTCGCCAGAGCCTCCCTGCGTTGAAGCGGGTCCTAGAAGTCGGGGTTCCCGGTCGCGTCGAGGACTGTGCCCGGGGTCGCCAGATACACCTTGCCGCGGTCGCGGTTCACCACGATCACCAGACGCACCTGAGCATACGCGCCATGCGGATTCGGATCGTTATAGGAATACGCGTGCCCATCGGGCGAGCGCACCCACGCATTGAACGCGGCACGAGCGAGCACCTTGGCGCTCTCCCTCGTGTACTCACCTTTGTGCATCCCCTTGGTGTCCGAGATCATGTTCAGGCCGCCCCGCAGGAGGTTTCCCTCCTGGCTGCTGTTCCCACTGGGCGAATGCTCGTAGAGGTTGTTGTCACTGAGGTACTGCAGCCAGGCGCGCGCTGAGACCGCATCCGGATAGTTCCTGGGCGTGATGAACTTGTGCCGCTCGTTGAGGCCCTTGTTGCTGCGGTACTCGCGGATCGCTTTCAGATGCTCCTCCGAGGCGATGTCCTCGAACTGCTCGAGCGTGATCGTGGGATCGGCGATGACTCCGCCGATCTTCTGACCGGACAGACCGATGGTCAGAGCTCGAGTCGAATGGGTCCTCACATTCGTGCCGGTGATGTTGATATGGAACGTGGGATAGGTGCCGATATCTGAGGCCGAGAATCTGTAGTCTTTCCCCCGGCCGGGAAGCCGCACATCCTCACCGGCGTTGTTCCGCTGCGTCCAGTAGAACTCAGCCTTCGCTCCTGCGGGGAGCGGCTTGAGCTGCTTCACCTGCACCCCTTGTCCGACGAGGGCCTCGTACTCCTCGGGGAGGTACTGGCCGTCCCGCTTGGGTAGCGCGGTGAGAGTGGGGTATGCGAAGTAGTCATCCCAGTACACGTAGGTGTTGGTACCGGGATCCGTGGTCGGCGGCTTCGGCGCAGAGGTGATCCGATGGAGTTGTACCGCCACGTTCTCGGAGACGGCGCCGGTGCCGCCGACGATGATGACTTTCTTCGCGCCCAAGCGTCTGATCTCGGCTGCGACCTTTGCCGGCAGCTTGCTCGGTTCGGTGAGGAGCATCGGCGCGTCGAACTGTGCGGCCGCGGCACCACCGCCGAGCGCGTCGGGGAACGTCGTGCCAGAGCCGAGGTACACGGTCGACGCCTGCTTGAACCCAGCCTTCGACACCGCCACCGCGGTGTCGTACCGGTTCAGCCCTGAAACCCGAGACACGGTGCTGACGCCGCTGATCTTCTTCGCCTGGTTCGCGACACCGGCAGAGACGGCGCCGGTGCCGCCGACGATGATGACTTTCTTCGCGCCCAGGCGCTTGATCTCGGCTGCGACTTTCGCAGGCAGCTTGCCTGGTTCGGTGAGGAGCATCGGCGCATCGAGCTGCGCGGCTGCAGCGCCACCACCGAGGGCATCCGGGAACGTCGAGCCCGAGGCGAGGTATACGGTCGACGCCTGCTTGAACCCAGCCTTCGACACCGCCACCGCGGTGTCATATCGGTTCTGGCCCGATACCCGAGACACGGTGCTGACTCCGCTGACCCTTTTCACCTGGCTCGCGACACCGGCAGATATCGCTCCGGTGCCGCCGACGATGATGACCTTCTTCGCGCCCAGGCGCCTGATCTCGGCCGCGACTCTCGCCGGGAGTCTGCCCGGTTCGGTGAGCAGCATTGGCGCATCGGTCTGCGCAGCCGCGGCACCGCCGCCGAGCGCGTCCGGGAACGTCGCACCTGACGCGAGATACACGGTGGACGCCTGCGTGAACCCGTGCTTGGAGACCGCGACGGCGGTGTCGTAGCGGTTCTGGCCTGAGACCCGGGACACGGAGATTGCGCTGGCCTTCGAATTGGTGACGGCCGAAGCTGCGAGCTCGAGCTCCGCGAACCGATCCTCCTCCGCGGGTGCTCCGGCCCCACCGATCGACCCCGGGTCGGAATCTTCCAGGATGAGCGGGGGTGCCTCGTGGTCAGTGAGATCATGCCCGGCATCTTCTGGATCCGGCGCCGCGTCCGCTGCGGGAGCGTCCTCGAGCTGCGTCGCAGGGGTGTCCGTGCTCGCGGGAGGCATTGCATCCGCGTTCTCTTCGGGGGCCGGCTCGGTGCTGGCGTCCGGGATCGCCGCGCGCTGATCCTGGCCGGCCGGGATCTCGGAGATCGTGTCGCTCTCGATGCTCGCCTCTCCTGGCGGCGCGGCGGCGGTGGCTGCGGGAGCTGCGCCGCTGGTGGAGGGTTCGGCTGCCGCGGCCGCCGTGTGCGGAAGGGTGATAAGCCCGAGGACGAGGAGGCTGGTGGTGAGAGCGGCGGCTCTCCGGCTGGAGGTCAACGTGCTGGTTCTTTCCTGTCTTGCTGCCCGGTCGGCGCCCACGATCGAGTCCAAGTGCTATCCGCGTCGGTCATGCTGGTGCCGCGTCTCCACCGGAGGAAGCCGCGAGTGGTGCGAGAGACGCACACTCCCAGAAGGTAGCCCGTCCGAAAAGGACGATGTCAAGCTGAATTCCTTTGGAATGCTCTCAGCGACTGCTTCGTGCCGTTCTGCCGCGCAGCACTCCGATGAGCCGTTGCACGTCGTTTCCGTCCCGCTCCACTTGCCAGGTCGCCCAGATGCCGGTGCCTGGTAGCGGAGAGTCAGAAGCGACGACCGGGATGACCGCGTGGGTGCGCTTCCCCGAGAGATGCCGGGCGAGCGGCAGCGCCATCAACGCTCCCCCGAGCCCTGTTGCTACCATCTCGAGTGTCGTCTCCGCATCGGAGGGGATCCAAGTCGGATCCTGCCATGGCTGAGCGGCCGGCCAGCCCGGATGATGATCGGGGTGATCCAGCAGCGTGATGAGCGAGAGTTCTTCGAGCCCGATCTCCGGCTGCTTCGCGAGCTCGTGATCCGCGGTGACGACGAGCGCCACGCTCTCCTCGTAGAGATGCAGTGCGTGCCGAGCGGGGGCTTCACCATCGCTTCCCGGCGGCTTCTCGCCCGGGCCGGTGCGCTCGAGCAGCACGTCGACCTCGCGTCGCGCCGCCTCGACCTCATCGATGCCCACCGGCACCAGTTCGAGCGGCTGTTCGCGTACGGCTCGCCTCCAGCGTTCCGCCCATTTGCTGGGCGCTACGCCGCGCACGAAGCCGAGCCGAAGGACGGGCAGGGGTTCCGGAGGCGTTGCAGGCTTGGGCGCTGCGGGCGCCGGAGTGCGCTTGCGGGGCTGGGAGGGCTTCTTGCCCGAGCGAGGCGAACCGCCTCGGGGTGCTCCCCGTCTTCCTGATCCGCGGCTCATGGTGCGACCTCCGCATAGATCTCGTGGTCGTACCCCAGTCGGGCCGAAGAAAGGGCGATGCGGTAGTCGTCGGGCGAGAGCTCGAAGTCGCCCTGCAAAGACGAAGGACGTTGCTGGGCATGCCCCTCCGGCGCCACCGCGCGTAGGGGAGTGCCTTCTTCGAGGTAATGCGGCAGCGCGAGTCGGGCATGCCCTTGAGGCGGCTTGCCGCTCGAAGGAACCACCCGCCACCACGGCACCGAATGGCCGTAGAGGGCCATCACTCGTCCGACGGCCCGGGGTGCGTTCGAGCCCAGCGCCCAGGCGATGTCCCCGTAGGTCATGACACGGCCGACGGGGATGCGTCGCACGACGGCGAGCACATCCTCGACGAACTCAGGGCTGGGCATGCCTCTAAGCCTAGGGTGCGGCTCGGCCTCAGCCGAGCGCGGAGACTCCCAGCAGACGTCCGATGCCGTAGGTCGCGGCGACGGCGATGCCGCCGAACAGCAGCTGGCGACCCGCGCCCGCGAATGGGTTGCGGTCGGTGAACTTCGCAGCCGCGAAGCCAGCCGTGAGCAGGCCCACCCCGCCGAAGAGCAGGCCCCACCACAGCGAGCCGAAGCCGAAGAAGTAGGGCAACACGGGGATGACGGCGCCCACGCTGAACGCGACGAACGAAGAGGCGGCGGCCACGAACGGGGAAGGCTGCTCGTCGGGGCTGAGACCCAGCTCGTGCGCGAGATGCACCTTGAGCGCCTGCTCCGTGTTCGCATGCACCTGATCCGCAGCGTCGCGGGCGGTGGCGGGCTCCATGCCGAGCGATTCGAACATCACCGTGAGCTCGGCCTGCTCACCGACAGGGTTGCGCCTGAGCGCGTCCCGTTCGGTCTGCACCTCGACAGCCAGCTGCTCATTCTGGGTGCGCACCGAAGTGTACTCGCCGAGCGCCATCGAGATGGCGCCCGAGATCAGGCCGGAGACACCCGTGATCGCGACGATCGCCGGCGAAGCACCGGCGGCCGCGATGCCCGAGATGAGGCCGATGTTCGACACGAGGCCGTCCATCGCACCGAATACGGAGGCGCGCAACCATCCCGACCCCGCCGAAGTCGAGTGGCTGTGGTCGTATTCATGCGGGTTGGCGATATCGATCTGGTTCACGTCAGGTCACGTTAGCAACTATCCGCACTGCGTGAGAACCGTCTCGCGAAGCTTGCGCGGCCGTGCGATACGAGTTCGGATCGGCGAACTTCAGGCGGAGGGCGCGCCGGTGGCGGGGCCGCCAGACCCCCATCCCCGGGCGGCGCGGAAGCCGTCGGCCGCGAGCAGCGCCAGCGCCACCACGAGTAGGCCGTAGGTCACCAGATCTCCCGCGTCCATGCGCTCGCCGAGCATGAAGGAGACGGCGACGAGCAGCACCAGCTCGAGGTAGCCGAGCAGACCGAACAGCGGGATCGAGAGCAGACGGGCCGCAGCGAGATAGCTTGCCATCGCGCCGGCGCCGGCGATGCCGATGGCGAGCAGGGCCAAGAAGGCGAGCAGGTTCGGCGGCTGCTGATCCGCGGTGAAGATGAAGAAGAAGGCGAAGGGGGTGAGCACCGCGACCTCGGCCCCGAACGCCATCGGATTGTCGAGCCCGGCCCGGCGCCGGATCATGAAGTAGGCCGGGTAGCCGAGGCAGATGGTGAACGTCACCCAGGAGACGTGCGGAGTGAGTGCGATCTTGACCGCGACCGCGATCGCCGCAATGGCGACGGCGATCCATTGCGCCCGCGTGACATGGGAGTGCAGTACGAACCGTCCGCCGAGCACGATCGTGATCGGCATCAGGAGAAAGCCGAGAGAGGCGTCGAGGGCGTGCCCGTTCTGGGGCGCCCAGGAGAACAACCACAGCTGCACGCCGATGATCGCGCAGAGCAGCAGGAAGACGAGCGGCATCCAGCGGGTGGAGGTCAGCAGCCGCCAGAAATCGTGCAGCAGCGCCCGCGGGGTCGGATGCGCGAGAGCGACGGCGTAACAGGCGACCGTGATCACCATGCGCCAGCCGAAAGCGACCTCGCCGGTGGTCTCGACGACCCCCGAGAGCAAGAAGACGACCGCGAAGAGCACCGCCGAAAGCGTGATCGCCGCGACGCCTCGGAACGAGGTCTCAGAACGTGCGGTCACCTGCGTACTCAATCACGGGAGCCCCGTGTCGAGCAAATCGGGACGTCCGCGCGTGGCGCGGGATCCTCGCTCGATGTCGTTGTCGATGTCCGTCCGGCGGGCGGATCGCGTCAGCCGCGCTTCCTCAGATCCTCGGCCAGCATCACGAGAATGCCGCTCGGGCCTCGCAGGTAGGTGAGTTTGTACACGTCCCCGTAGTTCGCTACGCCGCGGAGCGGGCGGCAGCCGTGCCGCGCGGCGATCGCGAGCGCCTCGTCGATGTCGTCCACCGAGAACGCCACGCGGTGCATCCCGATCTCGTTGGGGAGCGCGGGCTCCGTCTCGATGGCATCGGGATGGATGTATTCGAAGAACTCGAGCCGCCCGTGGCCGTCAGGTGTCTGGAGTACCGCGATCTTGGCATGGTTGCCGTCCAGCCCGACCGCAGTATCCGCCCACTCGCCGCTGACCTCGTCACGGCCGACGAGCGCCAGACCGAGATCGGTGAAGAATGCGATCGCGGCATCGATGTCCCGCACGGCGATGCCGACATTCTCGAGTCTGATGGCCATGCCCGCATGCTACCAACGGGAACCGCAGCCGCCCAGCGATGCGGGCGATGGGCGTCCCTAGACCTCGTCGCCTTCCACCGGACCATCGGTGTTCGGCTTCCACCCGAGCGCGGGCGCGACGTGCTCCGCGAACGCCTGCAGCACGTGCAGGTTGTAGTCGACCCCGAGCTGGTTCGGGATCGTCAGCATGAGGGTGTCGGCCGCCATGACCGCCTCGTCGGCGAGCAGCTGCTCGATCAGGCGATCGGGCGTATCGGCGTAGGTCTTGCCGAATGTGCTGCGCATGCCGTCGATCACGCCGATCTGGTCGCCGCTCTCCCGCCCGCGCAGCCCGAAGTACAGCTCATCCTGCTCGCTCACCAGCGGGAAGACGCTGCGGCTCACGCTGACTCGGGGAGCCCCGGTGTGGCCCGCCTCGCGGTAGGCCGCCCGGAATCGGTCGATCTGCTCGCGCTGCAGTTCGTCGAACGGCTGCCCGGTCGCCTCGGTGAGCAGCGTCGAACTCATGAGGTTGAGCCCCTGCCTGCCGGTCTGCTCTGCGGTCTCGCGCGACCCGGCGCCCCACCAGATGCGGTCGCGCAGCTTCGGCGAGAGCGGTTCGATCGCGAGACGATGCCCGGGGCCGACCATCTGCGGATCCCCGTCGACCAGGGTCTCGCCCGAGATGGCGCGGAGGAAGAGCTCGAACTTCTCACGGGCGATGTCGGCCCCGCGGGGATCGCGAGAGCCCGTGTAGCCGAAGGCCTCGTAGCCGCGCAGGGCGGTCTCGGGTGATCCTCGGCTGATGCCGAGGGCGATGCGGCGGTTCGCGATCAGGTTGAGCGATGCCGCCTCCTCCGCGAGGTAGAGCGGATTCTCGTAGCGCATGTCGATGACGCCGGTGCCCACCTCGATGCGTTCGGTGCGGGCGGCCATCGCGCTGAGCAGCGGTATCGGCGATGCCGCCTGCTTCGCGAAATGGTGCACGCGCAGATAGGCGCCGTTGACGCCGATCTCGTCTGCGGCCCGTGTCAGCTCGAGGGTCTGATGCATCATGTCGGCCGCCGTGCGCGTGCTACTGCCGCGAACGTTGCCGTAGTGACCGAACGAGAGGAATCCGAATGCCTTCACAGTGGCTAGAACGCCCGAGGCGCGCAGCTATTCCCGCGGCATGAGGAGCGACGAGGATCGCCAGTCGCCTTCACCGGGCCGGAGTAGGCTGGCGTGCATGACTGTTGTGATCGACCCTGCATTCGACCCCGTCCCTTCGCTGTCTCGCGAGGTCGCCGTCTCCGTCTCCGACGACGCCGAGGGTGCCGGCGCGGTGGCGGTGTTCGTGCTCGCCGAGGGCGAGCTGCCCGCCGCCGTTCCGCCGGGCATCGATCGCGAGGCGCTCGCCGCCGCCGGCTTCTCGGGCAAGAGCGGTCAGACTCTCGTCGTGCCGGGATCGCCGCTGACCGTGCTCGTCGGCACCGGCAAGGGCCTCTCCACCGTGCCGCAGCTGCGCGATGCCGTCGCCTCTTTCACGCGTGCGGCCCGGGAGATCTCCCACCTCGCCGTCGACCTTAGCGAGGTCGTCGCCGGAGGCGGCATCTCCGCCGAGCTCGCGGCGCAGGCCGCCACCGAAGGAGCGGTGCTCGCGCGCTACCGCTACGACGCGCTCAAGAGCGAGCCGAAGACGGTGCAGCTCGACCGCTTGAACCTCGTGCTGGGCGGCGAGGCCGCGGACGCGGCGGACGCCGCTGAGATCGGCGTCGAGCGAGGGCTCATCCTCGCCCGCACCGCCAGCCTCGCGCGCGATCTGGGCAACACTCCTCCGCGTCATCTCAACGCGGTGAAGTTCGCGCAGATCATCGAACAGCTTGCGCCTCAGTTCGGCCTCGAGGTCGAGGTGTTCGACCGGCAGCAGCTGATGGCGCTCGGCTGCGGCGGCCTGCTGGGCGTGAACGCGGGCAGCACAGAAGAGCCCCGCATGGTGAAGATCCGCTACACGCCTCAGGGCGCCACAGATGAGACGGCGCACCTCGCCCTTATCGGCAAGGGCATCATGTACGACTCGGGCGGCATCAGCCTCAAGCCCTCGAACGCCATGCACGCGGCGATGAAGCTCGACATGATGGGCGCCGCCGCAGTGTTCGCCTCGATGACCTCGCTGCGCGAGCTCGGAGCCACGACGGCGGTCACCGGCTGGCTCATGTGCACGGACAACATGCCCTCGGGCAGCGCGACCAAGCTCGGCGATGTGCTCACCATTCGCGGCGGCACCACCGTCGAGGTCAAGAACACCGACGCCGAGGGTCGGCTCGTGATGGCCGACGGCCTGGTGCTCGCGACCGAGGAGTCGCGGCGCCCGGATGCGATCGTCGACATCGCGACCCTCACCGGCGCCGCGATGATGGCGCTCGGCACACGCACCGCCGCGATGCTCGCCAACAATGACTCGGTCGCCGAGCAGCTGCAGGCCGCAGCCGACCTCACCGACGAGAACACCTGGCGCATGCCGCTCGACCACCGCTACCGCGACCAGCTCAAGAGCGAGGTCGCCGATCTCTCGAACATCGGCGGGCAGTACGCGGGGGCGATCCTCGCCGGACTCTTCTTGAACGAGTTCGTCGATGGCCTGCCCTGGGGGCATCTCGACATCGCGGGCACGATGCAGGCCGAGAGCGACGACCTGTGGCGTTCGACCGGCTCGACCGGTTTCGGGGCCCGACTGCTCGCCGAGTTCGCGACGGCCTTCGAGGCTCCGGCGACGGGCGACGACGAGTCCTGACCGCTACCCGCCCGAGCTGAAGGGAACCCTGGCATGCTGCTTCGCGACCGAGACGCGTACATCGACGGTCTGGCCGAATTCGTCGCGGCCTCGCCGACCTCCTATCATGCCGCGCATGCGGCTGCTGCTGCTCTGAGCGCTGCCGGCTTCGTGGAGTTCGACGAGACCGAGGCGTGGCCCGAAGGCTCTGCGCGCACCGACGGGTTCGTGGTGCGCGACGGCGCGATCATCGCATGGCGAGCGGGGGAGGGGGTCGCTGCGAGCAGCCCCGTTCGCGTGCTCGGATGCCACACCGATTCGCCCGGCTTGATGCTCAAGCCACGGCCCGACTTCTCGGCGAACGGCTGGGCTCAGCTCGGCGTCGAGATCTACGGGGGGCCGCTGCTCACCACCTGGTTCGACAGGGATCTCGCCCTGGCCGGTCGCGTCGTGACCGACGATGGCGAGCAGCGCCTCGTGCGCACGGAAGCCATCGCGCGGGTGCCCATGCTCGCGATTCACCTCGACCGGGATGGCGGCGGAGCGGTGACGGTCGATCGCCAGCGGCACATGCAGCCCGTGATCGGGATGGGCGAGGCGTCTGCGGGGGATCTGCTCGCCCGGGCGGCGGAAGTCGAGGGAGGCCTCGGTGCGCATCGCATCGCCGGCGCCGACGTGCGGCTCGTCGACGTGCAGCCCGCTGCTCGGCTGGGCGCCGACGGGGAGCTGTTCGCCTCGGCGAGGCTCGACAACCTCAGCTCGGTGTTCGCGGGGCTCGTCGCTCTCATCGAGGGGGAGGCCGCTGCGGGCACCATCTCGATGCTCGCGGCCTTCGACCATGAGGAGCTCGGCTCGTCCTCCCGCTCCGGCGCCTGCGGCCCTCTGCTCGAGGATGTGCTGCTCCGCCTGCGGTTCGGGCTCGGCGCGAGCGAGGAGGAGTCGGCGCGAGCGATGGCCGCCTCCTGGTGCCTCTCCGCCGATGCGGGGCACTCGGTGCATCCGAACTACGCCGACAAGCACGACCCCAATGTGCATCCGCTGGCCGGCGGAGGTCCGATGCTCAAGGTCAATGCGAATCAGCGATATGCGACCGATGCGCACGGCGCCGCGCTCTGGCAGCGCTGCTGCGACGCCGCCGGAGTCGCCTCCCAGGTGTTCGTGTCGAACAATGGAGTCCCCTGCGGATCGACGATCGGTCCGCTCACCGCGACGCGGCTCGGCATGCGCACGCTCGATGCGGGCGTGCCGTTGCTCTCGATGCACTCGGTGCGCGAACTCGCGCACGTCGACGATCTGCATGGCCTCGCCCGTGTGACCGAGGCCTTCTTCGCCGGAGCCTGATCCGCCCGTGGGCTTTCGGAACTCCATGCGTCGTCGTCTCGAAGCGGCAGCCCGCAACACGGTTCGCTCGTTCCCGCTCACGCGTGCCTCCAGAGGCATACGCGGCTGATCGTGACGATGTGCTGCGTGGCATCCGATGCACGAGCGCTCGCAATTGGCTAGGATCGAGACATGAGTGAGGTGCAGCAGTCGGGCGATGTGACGCTGACGACGCGCGCGATGGTTCCCTCGGTGCAGCGCGTCGGCAGCCGCGAGATCGAGATCACATTCTTGGGGAACAACACGCACGGGCAGCCGACCTGGATCCTGTGGAATTCGCTCGAGCCCTACCTGATCGGAATGCTCGTGCAGGGGAAGCTGGGCTTCACCTTCGAACAGCGCACCGATCAGGGTGTCATGCTGCACGAGAACATCTCGCTGCAGCGGGTGCAGCGCGCCCTCGGCGGCTTCTGAACTTCGGCTTGATTCCGCGGTTCTTTCGGTGGTTTCGAACGAGTTTGCGCGTCGATTTGCAATGGGCGGGCAAATCATCGTAAGCTTACTTCTCGGTAGCCCAGGGCGCGAAAGTGCCCGAGGCCCCATCGTTTAGCGGCCTAGGACACCGCCCTTTCACGGCGGCAGCACGGGTTCGAATCCCGTTGGGGTCACTACGACAATTGAATAGAACATGGCCCTGTGGCGCAGTTGGTTAGCGCGCCGCCCTGTCACGGCGGAG
>WPCJ01062720.1_pt1 | contig 24982 bp, 28 predicted proteins | sample 5399831 | NCBI WGS metagenome assembly WPCJ01 (sample SAMN12869470, study PRJNA574797) | sludge metagenome | isolation source: wastewater treatment of pH10 | place: China:Beijing | collected 2019-05-20 | reverse complement strand
CCTGGGGCAAGGAAGGCGACACGATGAACCTCGACATCGACCCGACCACGCACCCGGCCTGGACCGGCGGCCAGCAGACCCTGCTCGACCGCGGCGGCCGCCTGTCGAAGTTCAAGAACAAGTTCGCCAATCTCGGCATCTAAGCCGCAGCGCTGGTTCGAAACGAAAAACCCGCCCTCGAGGCGGGTTTTTTGTTGGCCCTGCCGGGACCTTTTCCTCGCAAGCGGGGAGAAGGATGCCGTCCGCAACGCTGGTACCGCCCTCTCCCCGCAGGCGGGGAGAGGGTGCGGGGAGAGGGTAAGGGTGAGGGTGAGGGGCCGTTTCCGGAAAAACTCGAAAGGTTCTATGGGGTCGGATCAGCCCTGCGGCTTGCGGTCGGAGTGGCCGAGGTCGCGTTCCGGGTCGATCACGTCCCGCACGAGCTGCTTGAGGCGGGCGGCGTCGGGGAAACCGCCGTCGCGCTTGCGCTCCCAGATCAGCTCGCCCTGGCAGGTGATGGTGAAGACGCCGCCCGTGCCGGGCACCAGCGCCACTTCGCCGAGTTCGGGACCGAAGGTGGACAACAGCTCCTGCGCCATCCAGCCCGCACGCAGCAGCCATTGGCACTGCGTGCAGTAGGTGATGACGATGCGGGGCTTGCCCTGTTCGCTCATGCGGCGCTGAGCTTGGCCAGCGTTTCTTCGTCGACCTCGAAATTGGCGTAGACGTTCTGCACGTCGTCATCGTCCTCGAGGACGGCGACGAGCTTCATCAGCGACTGGGCGCGGTCCTCGTCCACCGGAACGGTGTTCTGCGGCCGCCAGATCGCCTTGACGGAATTGGCCTCGCCAAGCGCGGCCTCGAGCGCCTTGGAGACGTCGCCCATATCCTCGAAGGCGCAATAGATGGTGTGGTTGTCCTCGTCGGATTCCACGTCCTCGGCACCGGCCTCGATTGCCGCTTCCATGATGGCGTCGGCGCTGCCGGCGGAAGCCGGATAGATAATCTCGCCGATGCGGTCCCACATGAACGACACCGAGCCCGTCTCGCCCAGCGACCCGCCGGCCTTGGTGAAGGCGGCGCGCACATTGGAGGCGGCGCGGTTGCGGTTGTCGGTCAGCGCTTCCACGATCACCGCCACGCCGCCGGGACCGTAGCCCTCGTAGCGCACTTCCTCGTAATTCTCGCTGTCGCCGCCCGACGCCTTGTTGATGGCGCGCTGGATGTTGTCCTTGGGCATGGACTCGGCCTTGGCGTTCTGGATCGCGAGGCGCAGGCGCGGGTTCATCGCCGGGTCGGGCATGCCCTGCTTGGCGGCGACGGTGATCTCGCGCGCCAGCTTGGAAAACATTTTCGAGCGCATCGCGTCCTGGCGGCCCTTGCGATGCATGATGTTCTTGAACTGTGAATGGCCGGCCATGGGACTCCTGTGGTGCTTGGCGGCATCCGGATCGCGGCGGGCCTGAACGCCCGGGACCGGACCTGATTGTCTGATGAAGCATCGGATGGTCCGCAAGCCGGATTCCGCCCTGGGGAACCGATGCCGGAATGGCAGGCTTATAGAGAAAACAGGGCAATTCGTCCAGCCGGAGCGCCCGCCCCGGTCGCGAAAACGTGACTGGAAGCCCACCGGCAGGCGGTCATAGTTGGCGCCTGCCGCCATGGAGACGCCAATGCCGGTCCTGCGCCAGTTGCTCGCCTGCCTCGGACTGTTCTGGCTCGCGGCCCCCGCCTTGGCCCAGCAGGGCGCGCCGTCGCGCTGCCTGGCCATCGCCCAGGCCTTGCCCATGGCCACCTATGCCGGCTTCACCCCGGCCCAGGCCGAAAGCGAGGGCGAGGTGCGCATCACCTATGCCGGCCACTCGACCTATGTCATCGAGACGCCGGGCGGCGTGCGCATCGCCACCGACTACAGCGGCGCCTATGGCTCCGACCCATTGCCCGACGTGGTCACCATGAACAAGGCGCACCGTACCCACTACACCGAGATGCCGGAACCGGGCATCGCCCATGTGCTGCGCGGCTGGAACCCGCAGGGCGGGCCGGCCCGCCACGCGCTCGGCGTCGGCGACGTCTATATCCGCAACGTGCCCACCGACATCCGCACCTGGGGCGGCGACCTGGAGCGCGACGGCAACTCCATCTTCATCTTCGAGGTCGCCGGCCTGTGCATCGGCCATCTCGGCCACCTCCATATCCGGCTGGCCGACGCCCATTACGGCGCCATTGGCCGCCTCGACGTGGTGATGGCGCCGATCGACGGCGGCATGACGCTCTCCCTCGACGCCATGAGCGAGATCGCCGAGCGGCTGAGTTCCTCCATCATCCTGCCCATGCACCGGCATTCCACACCGATCGGCGCCTTCACCGGCCGCATGGGGCCGGGTTTCGCCGTCGATTTCCGCGACAGCTCCTCGTTGACCGTCTCGCTGCGCACCCTGCCGCGGCAGCGCACCATCATCGTGCTGAAGGGCGTCTGAGGCCAGGCCTAACCGTCGAGGTCGCCCTTGAGGCGGTCGAGGATGCTCAGCGCATGGCCGGCATATTCGCTGATCCAGCGGTCGTGAATGCGCTTGATCGGCAAGGCGTCGAGATGGTTCCAGCGCTCGCGCCCCTCGCGCCGCGCCACCACCAGCCCGGCCTCCTCCAGCACCTTCAGGTGCTGCATCACCGTGCAGCGGTCCATGTCGTCGAACGCCTCGCACAGCGCGCCGGTGGTCTTCGCCCCGTCCTTCAGCGCATCCAGCATCAGCCGCCGGCGCGGATGGGCCAAGGCCTTGAAAACACGGTCGTCCTGAGCTTCGGTTGACATGTTATATTTTTATAACATATTATTCCTGCCTTCAAGGGAAGGAGTTGTGGATATGTCCATCGGATTTCGCGTTTCAGGGCGCATCGGCAAGCCGGTCGCCGAGGTGTTCGACGCCGTCGTCAATCCGGCCAAGCTGTCCGGCTATTTCACCACGCTCGGCGGCGCCAGCGCGCCGCTGGTGGCCGGCACCACGGTGACGTGGTGGAAGACCGTTCCGGTCGAGGTCGACGAGGTGGTGCCCAACGAGCGCATCGTGCTGCGCTGGGACGCCGAGGCCACCGACGGCCAACCAGCCTACAAGACCCGCATCGAGATGGGCTTCGAGCCTCTGGAGGACGGCGGCACCTTCGTCACCATCGCCGAATCCGGCTGGCGCGAGGACGAGCAGGGGCGCAAGGCCTCCTACGGCAATTGCGAGGGCTGGTCGCAAATGCTGTCCTGCATGAAGGCCTATGTCGAATACGGCATCAACCTGCGCGAAGGCTTTTACCCGAGCGAGATGCGCGGCGAGCTGCCGACTTCCGACAGCAAGTAGACGCGGCGGCGGGCGGCCCGCTCAGTGCGGGCCGGCGCCGCCCGGCTTGTGCGCCTTGCGCCGCCGCGCCAGCATGTTGAGGCCCTCGACCATGGCCGAGAAACCCATGGCGGCGTAGATGTAGCCCTTGGGCACATGGTAGCCCATGCCGTCGGCGATCAGCGTCATGCCGATCATCAGCAGGAAGCCCAGCGCCAGCATGACGATGGTCGGGTTCTTCTCGATGAAGGCCGACAGCGGGTTGACGGCCAGCAGCATGACCGTGACCGCGACGATCACGGCGATGTACATGATGGCGATCTCGTCGGTCATGCCGACGGCGGTGATGATGGAGTCGATCGAGAAGACGAGGTCGAGCAGCAGGATCTGGAAGATCGCGCCGACCAGCGAGACCTGCAGCGTCTGGCCGATCATCTCGCTCTTGTCGGCGCCCGGATCGACCGAGTGATGGATTTCCTTGGTCGCCTTCCACACCAGGAACAGGCCGCCGGCGATGAGGATCATGTCGCGCCACGAAAAGCCGTGGTCGAACAGGGTGAACACCGGATTGGTCAGCCTGACGATGAAGGAGATGGTGGCCAGCAGCAGAAGCCGCATGATGAGCGCGGCGCCGATGCCCAGCCTACGCGCCATCACCCGGTGCTCGGGCGGCAGCTTGTTGGTCAGGATGGAGATGAAGATCAGATTGTCGATGCCGAGAACGATCTCCAGCACCACCAATGTCAAAAGGGCGACCCATGCGGTCGGGTTGCTCAACCAGTCGAAATGGGGGGCGATCACGTCCAGCATTCGGGCGGCTGTCTCCAACGGAAGGGTCGCAAGAAGTTAGTGGCGACCCTGCCGCCCTTCAATGTCGCGGCGAAATTTTTTTGCTCGGCCGGTTTTTCCGCCTCGGGGGTTCTGTCGCCTTCAGAGCCAGAACGAGGGAACCGCCTCTTCCAGTCGCGGCCCCCGCCGGAACGGCCCGATCCGCTCGGCAAGCCCCGTGCGGTCGGAAATGTCGACGCCCACACCGCACAGCGTGGCCGGGCCGCTGGCCGCCTCGAAGCGCCCCTTCGGCACCTTGGAGAGGAAGCGGTTGAGCGGCTCCTCCTTGTCCATGCCGAGCGAGGAATCATAGTCTCCGCACATGCCGGCATCGGAGAGATAGGCGGTGCCGCCATTGAGGATCTGGTGGTCGGCGGTCGGCTGGTGGGTGTGGGTGCCGACCACCAGCGAGGCGCGCCCGTCGACGAAATGGGCGAAGCACATCTTCTCGCTTGTCGCCTCGGCGTGGAAGTCGATCACCACCGCATCCGCCTGCTCGCCGAGCGGACAGGCCGCCAGCTCCTGCTCGCCGGCCTGGAACGGATCGTCGAGCTCGGGATGCATGAACACCCGGCCCATGATGTTGGCGACCATGACGCGCGCCCCGTTGCGGGCCGTGTAGAGGCCAGAGCCCTTGCCGGGCGTGCCCTTGGGGAAGTTGGCGGGCCGCAGGAAGCGGTCCTCGCGCGGCGCGAAATTCAGCGCGTCGCGCTGGTCCCAGACATGGTTGCCGGTGGTCACCACATCGGCACCGGCCTCGATGGTGGCGTGGAAGATTTCCTCGGTGATGCCGAAGCCGCCGGCCGCGTTCTCGCCATTGACGATGACGAAGTCGAGCCGGAAATCCGAGATGAGGCCGGGAAGCTGTTGCCACACCGCCGTGCGGCCGGACTTGCCGACCATGTCGCCGAGAAAAAGAAGTCGCATGGCAGGGCTTCTAGAGCATTTTTCCGCCGAGTGGAATTCCCGCCGTTCACATGGAGACGGTGTCGAGATTGTCGGCCTTGCGGAACCGGTGCAGGCCGTTTTCGGTCAGAACCTCGTCGAGGGCGATGTCGTGGCCCTCATCCGGCACCCTCGCCACCTTCTGGCATTCGAAGGCGGTGCCGATCAGGCGCGGTTTCAAGCCTCTGGCATGCAGCCGCGCCACGGCGCGGTCGTAATGGCCGGCGCCGTAGCCCAGCCGATGGCCGCGCGCATCGAAGGCCGCCAGCGGCAGAAGGATGATCTGCGGATCGAGCACCGTGGCCTCCGGGCCCGGCCCGACCGTGCCGAAGCCGGTCTGGACCAGCTCGGCGCGGCGCTCCAGTTCGCGAAAGACGATGGTTTCCCGGTCGAGAACCGCCGGCACGCACAGCCGCGCCCCCTTTTCGCGGAGGGCGAACATCAGCGGCCTCAGGTCGATCTCCGAACGGATCGGCAGGAAGCCCGAGACGATGGTGCCGGGCGTGAAGTGGATGGCGGGCGCACCGATCTCGGCGACGCGCAGCGACATCTCGATGCGCAAGGTGGGATCGAGCGCATCGCGCCGCGCCAGGGCCTCGAGGCGAACGGAATTCTTGTGTTCTTTGGCGGACATCATGCACGGACCATGCGGGAGAAAGGGATGCGGCGGGGTTTCGACTGCGACATTCGATGCCGGTAGGCAGGAAGCCGAAAGAACACGGGAGCGCAACGGGGCCATGAGCCAGGCGACGATCCACGCAACCGGTGGAGAAGTCGATCCCGGGAACCTACAAAGTAGGTGGGCGCCATATGTCCGGGCCCACGGGCCCGGCCAGGGACAGCTCCCTTCGAGATCGATAAGGCCCCGGGGATATGTCTCTCCTGCCGGGAAGCGCAGACCGTCATGCGCAATATAGGGCCAACTGCGGCGCGTTGCCAGCGCCGCCATGCAGGCCGGCAACTTTTCCTGTCACACCCTCCCGATAGCCGCTTGTCTTGGCATACGGCCGCGGAACGGCTACATCCCGGCAACAGATGCTGGCCGGCAAAACAGGCTGGAAAGGACGACTATGCGCTTCGAAGGCACCTCGGCCTATGTCGCCGACAAGGATCTGATGGTTGCGGTCAACGCCGCCATCGCGCTGGAGCGCCCGCTGCTGGTCAAGGGCGAGCCCGGCACAGGCAAGACCGAGCTGGCAAGGCAGGTGGCGGCGGCCCTCGACCTCGAGCTGATCGAGTGGAACGTGAAGTCCACCACCAGGGCCCAGCAGGGGCTCTACGAATATGATGCGGTGTCGCGCCTGCGCGACAGCCAGCTCGGCGACGACCGCTTCAACGACATCAGGAACTACATCCGCCGCGGCAAGCTGTGGGAGGCATTCGCCTCTGAAAAGAAGGTCGTGCTGCTCATCGACGAGATCGACAAGGCCGACATCGAGTTCCCCAACGACCTGTTGCAGGAACTCGACCGCATGGAGTTCTTCGTCTACGAGACCGGCGAGACGATCCGCGCCGTGCAGCGGCCCATCGTCATCATCACCTCCAACAACGAGAAGGAACTGCCCGACGCCTTCCTGCGCCGCTGCTTTTTCCATTATATCCGCTTCCCCGACATCGACACACTGGCCCGCATCGTCGACGTGCACTATCCCGGCATCAGGAAGCGGCTGGTCGAGGCAGCACTTGCGCAGTTCTTCGAGATCCGCGAGGTGCCGGGCCTGAAGAAGAAGCCGTCGACCTCCGAGGCGCTGGACTGGATCAGGCTGCTGGTGGCCGACGATGTCGCGCCGGAGGATCTGCGCGGTGAAGCGAAGAACGCCCTGCCCCGCCTGCACGGCGCGCTTTTGAAGAACGAGCAGGACGTGCACCTGTTCGAGCGCCTCGCCTTCATGGCAAGGCGCAACGCCTGACGGAGTTTACGCCGCCAGCGGCCGGCTCCAGCGCAGCACCATCAGCCGGTAGGGGATGAGCGCGAAGACGGCGATGGCCAGCTTCACCGTGAAATCGCCCGCCGCCCAGGACACCCAGCGCACCACGTCGGTGGAGAAAGCGCCCATCAGCGGGGCCTGTTCCAGCGCGAAAGGCTCGTTCGGGCCGAGGAAGGCGAAGACCGGGGCGAAGGCGACCGAGAAGAACACCAGCGTGTCGAGAACCGAGCCGGCCAGCGTGCCGAAGATCGGCGCGCGCCACCAGCTCTGCCGGCGCAGCCGGTTGAACACGGCGACGTCGAGGAGCTGCGCGGTGAGGAAGGCGGCGCCGGAAGCGCAGGCGATGCGCACCAGCCGCGCGGCCGCCGTGTCGAATTCGATCAGGCCGAGCTTGTAGAGCAGCGGCGGGCTGACGATGGAGCAGGCGACCGCCGCCATGAAGCCGATGAAGACGATGCGCCGCGCCACGACGGGGCCGTAGCGGCGGTTGGCAAGGTCGGTGACCAGGAAGGCGAAGGGATAGGTGAAGGCGCCCCAGGTCAGCACGTCGGCCAGCGACAGGCCGGCCAGCTCGACATCGAGGGGAAACTGCACAAGCACGTTCGACGCCACGACGACAAGCGCCATGGCGGCCACGAAAGGCAGGTAGCGAAGCAGGAAATTCATTTTTTTAACCTGGGTGATGGAACCAGTGCGGCGCCGGCCATCAGGCGGCGGCGCGCAAGATCAGGGCTCAGGCGGCCGGCTGTTCGGCCGTCTTCTTGGCGATCTGCTTCTTCAGCAGGCGCGCACGCTGCGACAGCTCGGCCTCGTCGGCCTTGGCCAGAAACGCGTCGAGACCGCCGCGATGCTCGACCGAGCGCAGGGCGGCGGCGGAGATGCGCAGACGCACGTTCTGGTTCAGCGCCTCGGAGATCAGCGTGACGTTGACCAGGTTGGGCAGGAAGCGGCGGCGGGTCTTGTTGTTGGCGTGGCTGACGTTGTTGCCGGACTGGACGCCTTTGCCGGTGAGTTCGCAAGCGCGGGACATGGTGCACCCTTCAGATTCTTGTTCCGGCCAAACCCAGGTGCCCGCGCAATACGGCGCGCGGTCTCCGATAGGCGGCCTAAAGGAAAGTCGGCGTTCCATAGTGGCATTTGGCCGGGGCGTCAAGCGCAAGCTGGCGGGCTGGCGGCGAGAGCTTTCTTAGAAAGGCCGGAATTCGCCCTATATGCAGGCTGAAAGGGACATGCCGGCTGGTCCGGCTCGAAGCATCAGGAACCCGACCCATGCCTTGCCCGCTTTCCATCAGGCTTACAGCCACAGCCCTGCTGTTGCCCGCGCTGGCGCTCCCTGCCGCGACGGCCGCCGCCCCGCAAACCTTCAGCGGGGACTACAGCGTCACCTATCTGGGGCTGCCGATCGCGCGCGCCTCCATCCGGAGCGTTTACGACGGCGACGCCTACAACATCAATGGTTCCGTCAACAGCGCCGGTCTCGGCCGCATCTTCGACGACACCAAAGGCTCCCTGACCGCCACCGGCCGGATCACCGGCAACGGCCCCGCCCCGCGCGCCTTCCGCGCCGAATACACCTCCGGCAAGAAGCCCTCGCTGGTCGACATACGCTTCGCCAATGGCACGGTCGCCTCCACCGAGGTCAAGCCGAAACCGAGGAAGCGCGGCAAGGACTGGGTGGCGCTGGACGACGGGCATCTGCGGCGGGCCATCGATCCCATCGCCTCCACCATGGTGCGCGCCGACAAGCCCGACGAGGTGTGCGGGCGCACGGTGAAGATGTATGACGGCGAGATACGCGCCAACCTCAAGCTCAGCTTCGTCTCCAGGGGCGACATTTCCGTGAAGGGCTACAGGGGCCCCACCGTCACCTGTCGCATGAACTTCCAGCCCGTGGCCGGCTACCGGAAGGGCAAGAAGTCCCTCGACTACCTGAAGAACCGCAGCCGCATCATGGTCACGTTTGCCCCGGTCGGCGAGACCGGTGTATATGCCCCCATCCATGCAACGATCGGCACCCAGATCGGGACGATCACGATCAGCGCGCAGCGGTTCGAGGCCGCGAGGTAGGCGGCCGGCGCGCCGGGAGGGGAAGGGATGGGGCGCGCAACACTGATCGGTTTTTCGGCGGTCGCCATGTGGGCGCTGCTGGCCCTGCTGACCGATGCCTCGGGCACCGTGCCGCCCTTCCTGCTTTCGGCCATCACCTTCGCCATCGGCACCGGCGTCGGGCTCGTCGCGCGCCTGTTCATGGCGCAGCCGCAGCACAAGGCGCGCATTCCGCCTCTGGTGTGGGGTATCGGCATTGCCGGCCTGTTCGGCTATCACTTCTTCTCCTTCACCGCGTTGCGCAACGCGCCGGCGGTGGAAGCCAGCCTCATCGCCTATCTATGGCCGCTGCTGATCGTCATCGGCTCGGCGCTGATGCCGGGCGAGCGCCTCGCCTGGAACCATGTCGCCGGCGCCCTGCTCGGCCTTGCCGGCACCTTCCTCATCGTCACCCGCGGCGGCGGCCTCTCCTTCGACGCGAGCTATGCCTTCGGCTACGCCATGGCCGGCGTCTGCGCGCTGGTCTGGTCGGCCTATTCGCTGCTGTCGCGGCGCTTCCCCTCGGTGCCGACCACCGTCGTCACATGGTTCTGCGCGGCGACCTCTGTGCTGTCGCTGGCCTGCCACCTGATGCTTGAGGAAACGGTGCTTCCGGCCAATGCCGGCCAATGGCTGGCCGTTCTCGGCCTCGGCCTGATGCCGGTGGGCGCGGCCTTCTACGCGTGGGACATCGGCGTCAAGCGCGGCAACATCCAGGTGCTGGGCGCGGCCAGCTACGCCGCGCCACTGCTGTCCACGCTGGTGCTGATCGCCACCGGCTTCGCGGAGCCGAGCTGGCGCATCCTCGCCGCCTGCGTGCTGATCACCGGCGGCGCGGTGCTGGCCGCCAAGTCGCTGCTGTTCCGCCGGAAAGTGCCTGCCAGAGCCTAGAAACTGTCCTTGCGCCGGCGGATTTCGGCGAACACCTCGACATCCGCCGCGTTCTCCATGCCGAGGTTCTTGCGGATCGCCGCATCGCTCCAGCGCAGGAACGGATTGGTTTCCAGCTCCGCGCCGATGGTGGTCGGCAGCGTCGCCCTGTTCTCGGCCCGCAGCGCTTCCACCTTCTTCGCCCGCGCCTGCAAGGCGGCGTTGTCCGGATCGACGGTGAGCGCGAAGCGGGCATTGGCCAGCGTGTATTCATGGCCGCAATAGACCTTCGTGTCGGCCGGCAGCGCCCCCAGCCTGTTCAGCGAAGCGAACATCACCGGCGGCGCGCATTCCAGCAGACGGCCGCAGCCGAGCGCGAACAGCGTGTCGGCGGCGAACGCCACCTTCGCCTGCGGCAGGTGGTAGGTGACATGGCCTGCCGTATGGCCCGGCGTGAAGATGACCTCGATGGTCTCGCCCCCGAAGGGAATGCGCGACCCGTCCTCGACCGTCTCGTCGATGCCGGGGATCTTCGCCTTCTCGGCCTCGGGTCCGACGATGCGCAGCTTGAAACGCTCCTTCAGCGCCAGATTGGCGGCGACGTGATCGCCATGATGATGGGTGACGAACAGGCGCGACGGCACCCAGCCGGTGCGCTCGATGGCGGCGAGGATCGGCGCTTCCTCCGGCGCGTCGATCAGCGCCACCTCGCCGCTGTCGGAATCGCGCATCAGCACGCCGAAATTGTCCTGCCGGCACATGAACTGTTCGATCTCGATGGCCATCGTCTTTCTCCTCTGTCGCCCCTGACATAGGCCGCGCCCGGTCCCCTGTCACCCCTCACGACCGGTGCTTTGTTGAACTCGGCACCGGCAGCGGCTACCGTCCGGATGAACCCGGAAAAAGGCTTTCCATGCATTCCGACATCGTCGACCTGCGCTCCTTCTATGCCTCGCCGCTCGGCCGCCTCACCGAGCGTTCGATCACCATGGCGCTGTCGTCGATCTGGGCGCAGGTGCCGAACGAGCGGCTGGTGGGGCTGGGCTATGCGCTGCCCTGGCTGGAGCGCTTCGGGGCCGATGCCGAGCGCGTCTTCGCCTTCATGCCGGCCACGCAGGGCGCGGTTATCTGGCCCACGACCGGCCCGGCCGCCACGGCGCTGGTGTTCGACGAGGAACTGCCCCTGATGGATTCCTCGGTCGACCGCATGCTTCTGGTCCACTCGCTGGAACATGCGGAAAACCCGCGCGAGACGCTGAACGAGATCTGGCGGGTGCTGTCGCCGGCCGGGCGCGTCGTCATCGTCGTGCCGAACCGGCGCGGCGTGTGGGCCCGCTTCGAGCATACGCCCTTCGGCACTGGCCGGCCCTATTCGCGCGGCCAGCTCGGCGAGCTTTTGCGGGAAGCCAACTTCACCCCGGCCGCCTGGTCGGACGGGCTGTTCTTCCCGCCCTCGCGGCGCCGCTTCATGATGCGCCTGCACGGCCTGCTCGAAAGCGGCGGCCGCCGGTTGTGGCCTATCTTCTCCGGCGTCATCGCGGTGGAGGCGCAAAAGCGCCTCTATCAGGGCATCCCGGTGGCGCAACGCGCCTCGCGCCGCGTCTTCGTGCCGGTCCTGTCGCCGCAGGGCGCGCCGAGCCTCGGCATGCGCTTCGCCGCCAACAGCGACCCGAATCCGAAAAGGCCGGGTTAGCCGGCCTTCGGAAGACCGACCTTGTCCAGGTCGAAGGACGTGGTCTGGTAGACCTGGTTCAGCCAGTTGCCGAACAGGAGATGGGCATGCGAGCGCCAGCGGTTGAGCGGCGGCCGCGACGGATCGTTGTCCGGATAGTATTCATGCGGCACCTCGATCGCGGTGCCGGCGGCGACGTCGCGGTCGTACTCTTCCTTGAGCGAGGTGGAGTCATATTCGATGTGATTGAACATGTAGAGCCGGTTGCCGGTCGGCTCGGCCAGCAGGCACGGGCCCGTCACATCCGATTCCATCAGCAGGTCGAGGCCCGAGCCGGCGGGAATGTCGGCGCTGCGCACCTCCGTCCAGCGCGACACGGGGATGGCGAAATCGTCGGAGAAGCCTGCCAGATAGGGCGAGGCCGGCGCATGGTTGCGGTGCCGGTAGACGCCGAATGCCTTTTTCCCGAGCGTGTATTTCGGAATGCGGTGGAAGTGCCACGCAGCCGCCATCGCCCCCCAGCAGATGAAGAAGGAGGAATGGACGTTGGTGGTCGTCCAGCCGAAGATGCGCTCCAGCTCCTTCCAGTAGGTGACCTCCTCGAAGGGCAGCAGCTCGATCGGCGCGCCGGTGATGATGAAGCCGTCGAACTTGCGCTCCCGCACCTCCTCCCAGGTCTGGTAGAAGGAGATCAGGTGCTCCTCCGATGTGTTCTTGGCCCTGTGGTTGCCGATGCGCACCAGCGTCAGCTCCACCTGGAGCGGCGTGGCGCCCATCAGCCGCGCGAACTGCGTCTCGGTGCGGATCTTGTTCGGCATCAGGTTGAGCAGGCCGATCTGCAAGGGGCGGATATCCTGGCGCAGCGCCGTGCGCTCGTCCATCACGGACACGCCCTCGCGCACGAGCACCTCGCGGGCGGGGAGCTGATCGGGAATCTTGATCGGCATCGCACAAACTCCAAGACAAGGCCGGTTCCAAACAAAAAGACCGGCGGCGAAATCGCGGCCGGTCCCGACGTGCTCGTCAGCCTCGGCCTTTTTAGCGACTTCTTTAACGTGGCTGCAAGCCGACCGGCCAAATCACCACGGAACGGATTCCTATCTATGACCGGCCATGGCCCGCGTCAATGCTCTGTGCCAAGCCTTCGCCCTCGACAATGCCGGTCGCGGCGGGTATTTCCCTCACACTCGCCGGAACATCCCGGCTTCCAACGGATCTTCGAACATGACCACGGCACAAGAACAGTCTCGTCCCCAGCCCCGCGCCGGCATACTGGACATCGAGGCTTATGTGCCGGGCAAGAGCGCGGCGCCCGCCGGCGTGAAGCTGCACAAGCTCTCCGCCAACGAAAACCCGCTCGGCGCTTCGCCGAAGGCCATCGAGGCGGCACGCGAGGTCGCGGGCCGGCTGGAATTCTACCCTGACGGATCGTCGACCCGCCTGCGCGAGGCCATCGCCGAGGTGCATGGGCTGAACATGGCCAACCTCATGTGCTTCAACGGCTCGGACGAGGCACTGGCGCTCCTGTCGCGCATCTATCTCGCTCCCGGCGACGAGGCGATCTACCCGCAATACGGCTTCCTCGCCTACCGCATCGCCATCATGGCGGCGGGCGCCACCCCGGTGATCGCCGCCGAGACCGACGAGCGCGTCGATGTCGATGCGATCCTGTCCAGGGTCACCGACAGGACGCGCATGGTGTTCCTCGCCAATCCGGGCAACCCGACCGGCACCTACATCCCCTTCGACGTGGTGCGGCGCCTGCATGCCGGCCTGCCGAAGAACGTCGTCCTGATCCTCGACGCCGCCTATGCCGAATATGTGCGCCGCAACGACTACGAGGCAGGCGTCGAGCTGGTGGCCGGCGCCGAGAACGTGGTCATGACCCGCACCTTCTCCAAGGCCTATGGCCTGGGCGGCGCGCGCATCGGCTGGATGTATGCGCCCACCCACATCATCGACGCCGTCGAGCGCGTGCGCGACGCCTTCAACGTGACCGCGACGGCGATCGCCGCCGGCACCGCCGCCGTGCGCGACCGCGCCCATGTCGAGCACTCGGTCGTCCACAACGAGACCTGGCTGCCCTGGCTGACCAGGGAGCTGACCGCGCTTGGGCTCAGGGTAACGCCCAGCGTCACCAATTTCATCCTCATTCATTTTCCGGAGAACGGCAGGCATTCGGCTTCGGCCGCCGACGAATATCTGACCGCGCGCGGCTATATCCTGCGGCGCGTTGCAGGCTACGGTTTTCCCAACGCGCTGCGGATGACAGTCGGAACCGAAGAAGCCAATCGCGGCGTCGTCGCCGCCCTGACCGAATTCCTGAAAAGTTGAGAAAATGTCCGAACCCATGTTTGAGAAGATCGCCCTCGTCGGCATCGGCCTCATCGGCTCGTCGCTGGCCCGCGCGATAAGGGAAAAGAAGCTCGCCGGCCATATCGCCATTTCCACCCGCAGCCCTGAGACGCTGAAGCGGGCCGAGCAGCTCGGCCTCGGCGACAGCTACACCACCGATGCGGCACAAGCGGTGCAGGATGCCGATCTGATCGTCGTCTCGGTGCCGGTCGGGGCTTCCGAGGCCGTGGCGAAGCAGATCGCGCCGGCGCTGAAGAAGGGCGCCATCCTCACCGATGTCGGCTCCACCAAGTCCTCGGTGATCGCCCAGATGCAGCCGCATGTGCCTGAAGGCGTGCACTTCATTCCCGGCCACCCGCTGGCCGGCACGGAAAAGTCCGGCCCCGACGCCGGCTTTCCCGACCTGTTCCAGAACCGCTGGTGCATCTTCACGCCGCTGCCCGGCACCGACCCGGATGCGCTGCAGACGCTGTCGGAGTTCTGGCGGCGCTGCGGCGCCAACATCGACACGATGGACGCCGACCATCATGACATGACGCTGGCCATCGTCTCGCACCTGCCGCACATCATCGCCTACAACATCGTCGGCACCGCCGACGATCTGGAGACGGTGACGAAATCGGAAGTCATCAAATATTCCGCCTCCGGTTTCCGCGACTTCACCCGCCTGGCCGCGTCCGATCCGACCATGTGGCGCGACGTGTGCCTGCACAACAAGGACGCCATCCTCGAAATGCTGGCGCGCTTCTCCGAAGACCTCGCCTCGCTGCAAAGGGCGATCCGCTGGGGCGACGGCGAGAAGCTGTTCGACCTGTTCACCCGCACCCGGGCCGTGCGCCGCTCGATCATCGAGGCCGGCCAGGAAATCGACGCGCCCGACTTCGGCCGCCAGGCGATCGAGCACCCGGCCAAGCCCTGACGGCAGCCATGGAAATGAGCGAAACGGCCCGGCATGCCTCTGCACACCGGGCCTTTTTCCTGCTCAATCGAGCGGCTTGATCCTGCCCAGCGGAATGAACCCCAGCACGGCGTTGCCCTGCACGATCTTGAGCGGCATCGTCGGCTGCTTGCCCATCATGGCGAGCGCGGTGAACCCCTGGCGGATTCGCTTCGCCTCCTCCGGCACGGCCGTGGCCAGCACCTCGGCCACCGCTTCCGGATTGGTGATGCGGATCGAAAGATCGGCGTCGATGAGGCCCGCCTCGTCCACGGCAAGCGGCCCGGACACGGCGACACGCGCCTCGCCCGACGACAGTTCCAGATTGGTGATGTCCAGCGCCTGGCCGCGCAGGCTCCGCGGCCTCGACCGGAGGAAGGCCACGCCGTTCTTCAGCCGCGCCTCGCCGGCCCCGTCGAGCGAAGGCACGTTGCGGCCCTGCAAGGCGTCGGCGGTGATGTCGAGTTCGGCGAAGCTGCCGCGATAGAGGATGTCGCCCCCGTCGGGCCACAGGTCGAGCGCGAGGTCGGTGACGTTGAAAAGCGGCACCGGCTCGCTGTCCTCCGGGTCGGTCTGGCCCGAGAACCCGGCGGCGGTCAGGGTAAGCTGGTCCGGCACCGATCGGGACAGCCTGGTGCGGATGTCGAGCTGGTCCCAGTCCAGCCACAGCGGCTCCAGCCCCGGCGCCAGCGTGCGCAGCGGGCCGCGCAGCGTCACGTCGGCCACCAGCGGCCGCAGGATGCTGGTGCTGGCCTCCAGCGCTCCGGTGGTCGCGGCGATGCCCCTGGCGTCGTCCTGATAGGCAAGGCTGTTGCAGGAAACGGCGAGCCGCAGCGGATAGCCTTCCACCCGCAGCCTTGTGCAATCGGAACGGATGCCCTTCCGTTCCAGTTCGGCGATGGTCTGCCGCGCCTCGCCCCGGATGCGGTCCGCCAGATAGAACCAGCCGGCGCTGTAGAGCCCGAACAGCACGGCCAGGAACAGCACCAGCCACAACAGCCCCCGCCGCCTTTTCGGTTGCGCCTCGTCCCTTGACGTCATGCTGCCACTCTCGCTACCCGTTGCCAGGGGGAACGACCCCCTTCCTGCTGCCCGGCGCGACCTTGGCCGCGCCCCACTCTGGTCTGGCGATATGGGCGATTTTTGGGTTTTTGGCTATGGCTCTCTGATCTGGCGGCCGGGTTTCGATTTCGTCGAGGCCCGCCGGGCCCGCCTCCACGGCTATCGGCGCGCGCTGTGCATCTACTCCTACGTCCATCGCGGCACGCCCGAGCGGCCGGGCCTCGTGCTCGGGCTCGACCGGGGCGGCTCCTGCGTCGGCATGGCCTTCCGGGTGGATACTGGTGCCCGCGATGACGTGATCGCCTATCTGCGCGAGCGCGAGCAGATCAACAATGTCTATATCGAGCGCACGTTGCCGGTCTGGCTGGAGGGCGGCGAGCGCGCCGAGGCGGTCGCCTATGTGGCCGACCGCCGCCACCGCCAATATGCCGGGGCGCTGGACGAGGCGGCGGCCGCCGCCATGGTGCGCGGCGCCTCCGGCCAGTCGGGCGCCAACGAGGACTATGTGGCCAACACCGTGCGTCATCTGCAGGCGCTCGGCATACGCGACCATTGGCTGGAAGACGTGGAGCGGCGAATCGCCCATTGATGGCTGCCGGGGCAGCGGTCGTCCTTGGCAATCGGGCGGGCGACCCTATCTTGGGGCCGTCGCCGGCCGCTGCCGCCGGCCGTTCTTGAAGGGAGACAGGATTTGCACAAGCGCAGGCTCGGCCGCACCGATCTCGAGATCGCCCCGCTGGTTTTCGGCGGCAATGTCTTCGGCTGGACGGCGGATGAGAAAACGTCCTTCGCATTGCTCGACCGCTTCGTCGATGCCGGCCTCGACGCCATCGACACGGCAGACGTCTATTCGCGCTGGGCGCCCGGCAATTCCGGCGGCGAATCGGAGACCATCATCGGCAACTGGCTGAAGAAAAGCGGCAAGCGCGACAAGGTGGTGATCATCACCAAGGTCGGGTCAGACATCGGCCAAGGCCGCGTCTCCCTGTCGCCGGTCCATATCGAGAAGGCGGTGGACGCTTCGCTGAAAAGGCTCCGGACCGACGTCATCGACCTCTACCTGTCGCACTGGCCGGACCCGACCGTGACCCATGCCGAGACGCTCGGCGCCTACCGGCGGCTGATCGAGAAGGGCAAGGTGCGCCATGTCGGCGCCTCCAACCTCGACGCCGGCCAGATGAAGGCCGCGCTCGATGCCGCCAACCATCACAACCTGCCCCGCTACGAGGTGTTGCAGCCCGGCTACAACCTCTACGACCGCGGCGAGTTCGAGGGCCCGCTGCGCGACCTGTGCATGGCGAAGGAGATCGGCGTCATCAGCTATTACGGGCTGGCCAAGGGCTTCCTCTCGGGCAAGTACCGCAGCAAGGCCGATCTTGGCAAAAGTCCGCGCGGCAGTTCCGCCGCCGCCTATCTCAACGAGCGCGGCCTGCGCATCCTCGCCGCCCTCGACGAGGTGTCCGCCCGCCACGGCGCAACCCCGGCGCAGGTGGCGCTGGCCTGGATCATGGCCCGGCCCGGCATCAGCGCGCCGATCGCCTCAGCGACCTCGCTCGACCAGCTCGAAAGCCTGATCGGGGCGGTCTCGCTGGAGCTTGCCGATGCCGACATGAGAAGGCTGGACATGGCCAGCACCCCCTGAGGGCCAAGGCAGGTCAAGGCACGCTGACGCCCAGTTCCCTCAGCCGCCGCGCGGCGGTGGGCGGCATCGGCGGCGGGTTCGGCGCCGTCGCCGCCTCGATCAGCAGCGCATCGCACGCCGCCTCGGTCTCGGCGATCAGCCGGCTCATGAACGCCTCCTTGTCCAGCCCGGGCGGGATCGGCTCGAGGAAGCGCGCCTTGATGGTGCCGGGAAAGCGCAGGAACTTGCGGCGCGGCCAGTAGAGCCCGGCGACATGGGCGACCGGCACCACCGGCACGCCGAGCTGGGTGTAAAGCTCGACGATGCCCCATTTGTAGTTCGGCACGTCGCCGGGCGCGCGCCGCGTGCCTTCCGGATAGATGATGAGCTGGCGCGGATTGCGCGCCATCTCGGCCCTGGTGGCCGCGCTCACCGCCTTCAGCGCCTTCGAGCGGCTGCCGCGATCGACCGGGATCATGCGCATCTTGAGCACGTACCAGCCGAAGAACGGGATCCAGGTCAGCTCCCGCTTGAGGATGTAGAGCGGGTCTTTCAGGAAGGGGAAGAAGGCGATCGCATCCCAGAACGACTGGTGCTTGGGCGCCAGGATGAAGGAGCCTTCCGGCAGGTTCTCCTGGCCGGTGATCTCGCTTCGGGTATGCGCGATCTTCTCGTACAGCCACAGGCTGGAGCGCGACCAGAACTTCGGCACGAACCACGCCCGATGTCGCGGCGACAGGAAGTAATAGGGAGACCAGAACAGCATCTGGAAGATCAGGCTGGCATAGAAGACGAAGTTGAAGGCCAGCGAGCGGATATGGAGCATGGGCGAGATGAGCCTGGGACCAGAGCAATTCCGGAAGGTGAAGCGCGCCTTCGTTACACCATGCGCCGCGAAAATGGAAACGGGCCGATATCGCGAGCGGCCGGGACCGGTGGGCGGACCCTACTCGCCGGCGGAGGCGTCCGCCACCGACACCCCGCCATGCTGGAGGCGCACCGGCACGACGCCGCGGGCCAGCGCGACGAGATATTTGTTGTATTCGGTGAACAGCACCCGAAGCGCCTGCGGCTTGGTCAGCCAGCTCCCGTCGTCGAGCTTGGAGTTGACGACCGGATAGGGCTCCAGCCGCGCGTCGCGCAGCAGGCGGCCCATCTCCAGCAGGCTGCGCGGCATATGGTAGTTGTTGGTCACCAGGATGATGGAGCCATAGGCGTGCTCCCGCACCCATTTGGCGCTTTCCTCGGCATTGCCGATGGTGTCGAGCGCGGCGCGGTCGATGTCCACGCAGCAGGTGAACAGCTTGCTGTCGCCGCCCATGGCAAGCTGGAGCTGCTTGCGGCTGGCGGCCGGGTGCACGCCGCTGATCAGCAGCCGCTGGCCCTTGCCCGATTCGAGCAGCTCCATCGCCGCGTCGAGGCGCGACTGGCCGCCGGTGAGCACGATGATGGCATCGGCCTTCTCGGGATCGGCCGGCGGGCTCAGCCGGCTGACATGGCTGGAGAACCAGCCGAAGCCGGCGACGAAACAGGTGGCGGCGGCAAGGATGAGGATGGCCGCGACGCGCAGGAAACGGCGGGTGCGGCCCCGCGCGCGCTCCCCCATGCGCGATGCTGGCACCATATCGGCCATCACACCCATTTCCTTCCCGAACATGCACCCATGGTAAACCTTGATTCGCGCACTTTGGCGGAGTGCCGCCCGCACATTAGATTACCAATTATTTCCGTCCGTGACCTGCATCAACCGCCATCCGCCTGCCCGCCTTCGAGATCGCTGAGATAGGCCACGACCGTGGCATGCGAGGTGGCGGCGGTGAGCGCGCCGATGATCACCACCATCATCAGCACGCCGAGATAGCCGGCCGAGCCGATGGCGAAATTGCCGAACAGGGCGGCCGCCTGGTCGCCCTGCGGCGTGGCCATGTTGCGCGACGACCACCAGGAGAACAGGACGAAGACGATGATGGCGGCCAGACCGCCTGCCGCCGCCCCCTTCATGCCGGTGAACAGGAAGCGGGTGCGGAACTGGCGCGCGATGAACTGCGCCTCGGCCCCCACGAAATGCAGCACCTCGATGATGTGGCCGTTGCCGGCCATGGCGCCGCGCGTGGCGAACACCACCGTCATCACCGTCGCCGACAGCATCAGCGCCAGCACGGCGATACCGATGGTCACCGTGGTGTGGGCCATGGCCACCAGCCGGTCGACCCAGGTGCGGTGGTCGTCCAGCGTGGCGCTCGGCACCGCGGTCGACACCGCCGTGCGCATGGCGGCGAAGTCGGGCGGGCTGCTTTCGTCGATGGTGACGATGACGAGGCGCGGCACTGGCAGTTGCTCGATGTCGAAGCCGGAGCCCAGCCACGGCTCCAGGAGCCGCGTCGTGGCGGCCCGGTCGACGATGCGGGTGCCCTTCACCCCGTCGAATTCGGAGACGACGCCGGCGGCGGTGGCGAGCGCGATCTCCATGTCGAGGCCGTCGGCCGGCTTGATCTGGATCGTCGCCTCGCGCGAGATCTGGTTCTCCCAGACCGACGCCGTATCGCGCACCAGCGTCACCGCGCCGAAGGTGACGCAGGACAGGAAAGTCATGATGGCGATGACGACGACCAGCGCCCGCCCGGCGATGTTCTGCGCCGGCACGATGGGCGCGGTCTTGCGCGGCGCGCGCTCCGCCGGCTGGGGCCGTTCGGCCGCATCCTCTTCCACCGGGCCCGGAGCCGGAACGTCAATCATAGATGTCCAGCCTTCCATTGGCGAGGATCAGGCGGCGCGCGTCCACCTGGTCCATCAGCGTGAGGTCGTGGGTGGCGATGACCACCGCCGTGCCCAGCCGGTTCAGCTCGATGAACAGCCTGAGCAGCCGGCGCGCGAGCTGCGGATCGACATTGCCGGTCGGCTCGTCGGCCAGCAGGATTTCGGGCTGCTCGATCAGGGCGCGGGCGATCGCCGCGCGCTGCTTCTCGCCGCCGGAGAGCACCGGCGGCAGCACATGCAAGCGCTCGCCCAGCCCCACCCATTTCAGCAGTTCCATGACATCGGTGCGGTAGCTGGATTCCTCGCGGCCGCGCACGCGCAGCGGCAGCGCCACGTTCTCATAGGTCGTCATGTGGTCGAGCAGGCGGAAATCCTGGAACACGATGCCGATGCGCCGGCGCAGCAGCGGCAGTTCGGCGCGCGAGATGCGGGCGCGGTCCTTGCCGAAGATGGTGATCAGCCCGCGCGTCGGCTTCAGCGACATGAACAACAGGCGCAGCAGCGTCGTCTTGCCGGCGCCTGACGGCCCGCTCAGGAACTGAAACGATCCGGCCGGTATGTGCAGGGAGATATCGCGGAGAATCTCCGGACCCATGCCATAGCGGAGGCCGACATTTTCGAAGCGGATCACGTTGAACGACCTGAAAGCTGAACGGCCGAAGCACCGACCGTTTCCTTTGTGTGAAAATCGTTAGGCTTGGTTAACGCCACGTTAAATTCCGGCACTTTCGTCACTTGCGGGCGGGCTCCGGTCGCGAAGCGTTAACCATTTTTCGTCTACCTGAAAAAAACGACGGTGCGAACGGGGACCAGCATGGCCGCCCAGACGATGGCACGACCGGTTTCCGGCGAAATCATGACCGGCGCCAGCGAACGGCGTGCCTGCGACCATTTCCCTGCCGCGGCGGGCGCCTTCGATGCGGGCCCCTTCGACTCTGGCACGGCCGATATCGTCGATGCCGATTACGTCACCCTTACCGAAACGCACCATCCCGGCCCCCGGTCCGCGGAACCGGCCGGCACCGCACCTGCCCCCGCGCAACCGCCGGCGGCGGACGGCATGGCCATGCTGCTTGCCCGCGACCCCGTTCCTTCCCGCTCCCTGTCGAAATCCGGCGGTCCCGCCTTCTGGCTGGGCGGGCTCGGCATCGTCATCGCCGCCTTCTGGATCGCCGGCGGCCACGCGCTGGTGACGGAGACGGAACTCCTGCGTAACATGCCGCAATCGGCGCTCAGCATTTCCGCCGTCACCTCGCGCGTCGACGATACGGGCGCGCGGCCGTTGCTCTTCGTCGACGGCGAGGCCGGCAATGACGGCGCGGAAGCCGCGCCGCTGCCGCCGCTGGAGATCCGCGTCACCGGCGAAGACGGCCGCGTCACCCGCTACAGGTTGGGGACATTGGACCGCACCTTGGCACCGGGCGAAAGATTTGCCTTTTCCGGACGCGTCGAGGTGCCTAGAAACGGGGTGAAATCCGTATCCGTCGCCTTCGCCGGATAGAGCATGCCGCCCGAAAGTGGGAACCGGTTCCGGGGTGACGGCATGCGAAAGGTGAATCGAAGCCAGACCAGGTTCCAGCGGGAGTATCGCCACATGCCAGTCGTGCGCGGCAAGAACATCGAAGTCCTGTTCTCGGCCTCGGCGATCGCCCGCCGCAACCTTGAACTGGCCAAGGAGATCGCCAGCCGGGAATATCAGGACCTGCTGGTCATCTCGATCCTGAAGGGTTCCTTCATCTTCGCCGCCGACCTGATCCGCGCCATGCACGATGCCGGCCTCGCCCCGGAGGTCGAGTTCATCTTCATCTCCTCCTATGGCGCCGGCACGGAAAGCGGCAAGGTGCGCGTGCTGCGCGACATCGACAACGAGGTGACCGGCCGCGACGTGCTCCTGATCGACGACATACTGGAATCGGGCAAGACGCTGCAATTCACCCGCGAGTTGATGCTTTCGCGCGGCGCGAAAAGCTGCTCGCTGGCCGTGTTGCTCGACAAGCGCATGCGCCGCCAGACCGATCTGGAGGCCGACTATGTCGGCTTCGACTGCCCCGACCATTTCGTCGTCGGCTACGGCATGGATGTCGGCCACGCCTTCCGCGAGCTGCCCTTCGTCGGCATCGTCAAAGGGGATGCCTAGAGCAGTTCCAGCAAAAGTGCGAAGCGGTTTTGCGTCCGCAACTGCGTCAAAATAATAGGTTGACCATTTTTGCGATTCGCAGAAAGCGGAAACGCTCCAGCCGGGGCGACGCATAACTTTTTGCTTACTATGTCCGATCAACAAAATTCAACTTTTGGCCGCCAATGATCGGGCATGGCAAAGCTTCTGATCGTCGAGGACGATGATTCCGTCCGCATGTTCGTCTCCCGCGCGCTGGAGCGCGCCGGGCACCATATCGATGTCGCCGTAGACGGGGCGCAAGGGCTGGAGATGATCCGCGCCGCCAAGGGCGGCTACGATCTCGTCGTCTCCGACATACGCATGCCGGAGATGGACGGCATCGAGATGGCGAAATCCGCGGCCGGCCTCCATCCCGGGCTGCGCATCCTGCTCATGACCGGCTACGCCGACCAGCGCGAGCGCGCCGACGAGCTGAACGGCGTCATCATCGACGTCGTCAACAAGCCGTTCTCGCTGGCCGAGATCCGCGGCCGGGTCGACACGGCGCTGTCGGTGGAACTCACCCGCGCCGCCTGACCACGGCGGCGCTTCCGCATTCCATAGATACGGATTGGAAGCAGCTTCGCGCTGCGGGCCGAGGCCTTATTTCAGCTCCAGCAACCGCTCCAGATAGCTGCGCTCGACATCCGGCGCCAGCGCATCGCCCAGCCGCTTGCGGATCGCCTCGAGAATCTGGCGGGCGCGCTGCACGTCGATCTCGTCCGGCACCTTGACCGAATCACCGAAGTCCGGCCCCTGCGTGGCGCGCGGCCGGCCGAGCGGATCGCGGTCGGCGCTCTGCTGGCGTCCGCCCTGTCCCTCCTGGCCGTCCTCGCCCATCATGGCCTGCAATTGCTGCATCATCTCGCGCGCGCCCTGCCGCAGCGCCTCGAGCGCCCGGCCCTGATGGCCGACGGCGCGGTCGCCCTCGCCCTGGCCAAGCGATTCGCCGGCCTGGCCCATGGAGCGGTCGGCCTGCCCGAAGCCCTCATTGGGCTGCATGCCCAAGCCTTCGAGGTCCTTGCCGAGCTGCTGGAGGTCCTGCTGGAGCTGGCCCTGGCCCTCCTGCAACTGCTTGAGCGCCTCGGCAAGCTCTTCCGGGGTCATCTGCTGGCCCTGGCCCTCGCCCTGCTGGCCCTGCTGGCCTTGCTGACCCTGGTCCTGCCAGTCCTCGCCCATCTGGCCGTTCTGGCCATTGTCGCCGCGCTGCGTCTGGTCCATGCGGAAGGTTTCGTTCATCATCTCCTGCTGGCGGCGCATGATCTCGCCCAGCTTGTTCATCTGCTGGCTGAACTCGCCCTGCTGGCCCGGTTGTCCTTGCTGCGGCTGGGCCATCTGCAGATTGTTCATCATGTCCTGAAGCTGGGCCAGAAGGTCCTCGGCCTGCTCGCGATTGCCGGAGCGGGCCAGATTCTCGATCTGGTCCAGCATGCGGTCGAGATCGCTCTGGCGCATCTGCTGGCCGTTCTGCGGCATCTGGGCGTTGTTCTGGTTCTGGTTGCGCTGCGCGAACTCACGCAGGAAATCGTTCATCGCCTGCCGCAGTTCCTGCATCAGCTTCGATATTTCCTCATCGGTAGCGCCGTTGCGCAGGGCGTCCTGCAACGCCTGCTGCGCCTGCCGCAGACGCTGCTCGGCGGCCGACAGATTGCCGTCCTCGATGCCCAGCGCCACCTGCCACAGGTAGGAGACCACGTCGCGAAGCTGGTCGTCGCCCGACGCCAGCTTGAGCCGGGTACGGGCGCTCATCAGCGCCAGATAGTTGGCCGGGCTGTCGAACGTGTCTTCCGGGCGCAGCGTCACGGCGTCCATCAGGTCGAGCACGCGTTGCTTGGCGTTGGCGTCGAGGCCGAGCAGGCGGCGCTGCTCGATCACCGCCCGCGCCAGCGGATTGGTGAAGCTGCGCTCCGGCATGACCATGGCAACGGCCTCGCTGCGCCCGCTCTGGCCTGCATCGTCGGTGGCCGAAAGCGTCAGCGTGATGGCGCTGCCGGCCCACACATGCTCGGTCAGGTCCTTGGAGGTCTTGGCGGCATTGGCCTTGGAGCCGCGCCGCGGCAGGTTGAGCGTCATTTCCGGCGCATCGTAGAGCGGGCGCGCATCGGGGGCCGGTGCTTCAGCCTGCGCGAACTCGGCTTCCGCAGCGGCCGCGCCATAATCGTCCTCGACCTCATATTGCAGTTCGAGCGTGCCGTTGACGGCGCGCTTCGGCTCGCCGGCGAAGCGGATCACCGGCGGCTTGTCCGGCGTCACCGAGAAGGCCCAGCGGCCGATCTCCTGCCGGCCAGATTGCAGCACCAGTTCGCCGTCCTCGGTGAGCGTGCCGGCGAACTGCCTGACGCCGCTGGCGGCGGGCGTGACGGGAGCGCTGTCGGACCCGCCTTCCACCGCCGGAGCGGCCGGTTCGATCGCCTGCGCCTCACGGCCCGCAGGCGCATAGCTCAGCGTCTCCTCGCCCG
>WPCJ01148841.1_pt1 | contig 24984 bp, 17 predicted proteins | sample 5399831 | NCBI WGS metagenome assembly WPCJ01 (sample SAMN12869470, study PRJNA574797) | sludge metagenome | isolation source: wastewater treatment of pH10 | place: China:Beijing | collected 2019-05-20 | reverse complement strand
CCAGAACCAGTTTGCCGGGACGGTAGCGGTTGATCTCGGCGACGACGCGCTCCAGCGGTTCGTTGCGGAAGATCAGCATGCCCCTGGACCAGGCCGTCACCATTGCGGGATCAATCGATGCAGGCTCGGTGAGAATTTCGCCGCCATAGGTGACCTGTTGGCCCCTGTGGAGCAGGATATGACGCCCCCCGCAATCGACCGAAATCTCGCCGTCCAGGCAGGTGACGCTGGCATGCGCGCCATCGAGGCGGATATTCGCGCTGGCTGCATTCGCCGTAATCCGGCCGTCGGCCGCGACGACTTCGACCTGACGCGATCGTGCGGTGACCACCACTTCGCCGGCGATCAGCTCGACTGCGCGCTGTTGCTCGCCCGGGCGGATGGCGAGGCTGGTGCGTGTGTTCATGTCGAGCACGCCGCCTGCCATGTCGATCTGCCTGCGCTCGCCGACACCCGTTCGGTAATCAGCGGCGAGTTCGGACCACGACGGCCAGAGATCGAGCGGCGGTCGCAACACCAGCAGGCCGCCGACCGACGCTGCAGTCGCGCCGGTGAGCATGGCGCGGCGCCCGATCATCGAGCGCGGGGTTGGCCGTGGCGCCAGGCCGGCACTGCCCGGTTTGCTCCGGCCGGCCGGGCCGATCTTGTCCCACAGCGCATTGACCTCGGCAAAAGCCGCCGCATGCGCCGGGCTGCGATCGCGCCATTCGTTCAGCGCCTTCGCGTCGGCCACGGTGGCGGCACCCGACGTCAGCCGGATCAGCCAGTCATAGGCTTCGCGCTTGAGGAGCTCGCAGGTGGATTGCTGGTCGGGCGTCGGCATAGTGTCAAGACTTCTCTGGCGCGCGCGGACCGAAACGCTGCACGACATTTCTATCGAGCCGTTCGCCACAATGCACAAGCGCGCGCTTCAGCTCCTTCTCGACCATGCGCGTGGAGATACCAAATCGCTCGGCGATCTCCAGATGCGGCGTTTCGTCGATCCGGGACGCGAGCAGGATGGCGCGCTGGCGCTCCGGCAACTCGTCCAACGCGCGGCACAACGCTTCGATCTCGAACCGGCCTTCGACGATCTCTGCGGGAGAGGCCGCATGATCGGCGCCGTTGCGCAACAGCTCGATTTCGGATGGCGTCAGCCGCCGACTGTCGGCCTTGCGTCGGTCCGCGGCGACGTTGAGCGCCACACGCAGCAGATAGGCCTTTGGACTCTGCAGCGGCGCAGCGACATCGAGACGGCCGAGGCGCAGATACGTCTCATGCAGGATCTCGCTCGCAAAGGCCTCGGAGCCAAGTCGGTGTTTCAGACGCGCCTTGAGATCGTCGTAGCGATTGATCAGCAGCCGCTGCAGGAAGGTCGACATCGTCCCGGTCATCACATCACCGCCGCAACGTGCGATCGGCCGGCGAGCAATCGTCAAATCGGTCCGAATCGTGTGGCGAGAGAGCCACGGTGATTGGCTGCGGCAGACTGAATGTCGGTAACGCGTCGATCGTTAGGTGGCCGAGCACCTCGCTAATCGCTACGTCCCGTGCGGGCTTGCCGCTCGATCCAAGCAGCTCCAATCGCTGGACAAATCCGGATTGGTCAATCCATAGCTGTACCGCCGATCTATATCGCCCGGGCCGCGTCTCTGCTCGCTCGCACAGCGCGCGGACCACCGCGGTCTGCACAGCTGCAAAATAAGCCGCACGAGCAATATCCGACCCGGTTCGCGATTCTGGTGACGCTGGGATCAGCGTGAAAGCGGTCCGGCTTACAAAACGCGGGCTCAGCCCGGATTTCGCCAATAAGGCCTCCAAAGCATCCGATGAACTGAACGTACCTTTGATTGGAGCCGATAAGCGCCCGGCCATCGTGCGACCATCCACAAGAACGCCTATGCCGGTCACAGCACTATAGTCACCCAGTGCCGCGGGCAAAGATTTCGACGGAATATCAAAACCATAGCGATCGGACACTTCGGCGGAACGCGCTGGATCGGCATTCAGTGCCGCTGTGACCGCCACCAATGTCACAAACAGCCCGGTTCGCGAAATCGCCGCGCCATCAGCAAGGCTCGCCCAGCCCCGGCTAAAGCTGAGCAATATCAACGGGTGTTCGCGGCCCAGACGTGTCGGCCGATGAGCACGTTGATTATTCTCTAACCAGTGCAACTCTTGCTCGCTTCGTGAGACCAACGGGGCTGATCTCGCCAAACCGTCTTGCATCCGTAGATAGAACAAGAGTTGTGATAGTCATATGACTACTGAAGGATTTGCTCTGCTCGCGTTGTAGCGCGCCACGCTGATAGATGACCGCTTTGCGCCAATAAGAGACACTCGCTTGAAGTTGCCGCGCAATTAGATGTCTACTTACAGGACACCTGGAGGACGGCATGTCGGTGCAGCCATAAACTTTCAGGGAAGCAAGTTTTCTCCCCTCGACTACATGTCGCGCAATCCGGTCACCGGGCTGCTGATCGCCAAGGACGATCAGATTATCTTCGAGCGTTATCAGTACGCACGAACTGATCAAGATCGGTTCGCATCCCAGTCGATGGTCAAATCAATAACCGGACTGTTGACCGGCATCGCCATCTCCGAGGGTGCGATTAAGTCGGTCGATGATATCCCCGAAAATTATGTGCCGGGCTTTATGCGCAGCGAGTACGGCAGGACCTCAATCCGCGATCTGCTGCGCATGTCCTCAGGCGTCGATTTCGGTGAAACGAGAGACGAAGGACGCGACCTCAATCGCCTGTGGAACGGCATGGAAATCGCGTTCCCGGACTGGAAGTTGGGCACGGTTAAGAGCATCGTGCAATTCAATCAGCGTATCGCCCCAGCGGGAACGAGATTTTACTACGCCAGCATAGAAGCCGACGTGCTCGGCATGGTGCTTCAAAGTGCTGTCAACAAGCCTGCGTCTGAGTATCTGCGCGAGAAAGTATGGGAGCCGATCGGCGCGGAAGCGTTCTGCGCGATTACGCCCGGTTTGGGCGTTTGCTGGCGCATGATGGCGCGTGGGAGGGCAAGCAGATAGTTCCGGCGCAATGGACGTCGCCTCCGGTGTGCCTGCGGAACGTCCGCTATCCGACGCCTTTTCGCAAGAAACGAGGCACCGAATTCAATCTTTTTCACGAATTCGGTGCCCTTTGATGCAAGTGACTTAGCTGTTTTGCGATTCCACATTTAAGCTAAGGGCCTGACCTGAGGCCAGGCCCCCTATTCTCGATCAAACGATCAGCACGTCATGCGCAGTCAGAGGCCCGGTCACGCCCTTCAGCGTGATCGACGCGTCGTGGCCGAGATCGATGACCGTGTCCTGGCCGACGACATGAACGGCCAGTTGCGACAGGTCCTTGGCAATTGAGGATGCGATCTGGATGACATCGCGATCGGCCCCCTGCCCGTGATGGAAGTTGGTGATCACGTCATGGCCGCTGGCCTGCTTGAATACGAATGTGTCACCACCGGCGCCGGTCATGACATCATTTCCACCGGTTGAGGTCAGCGTAACGCCGGTCTTGTAGGCCGTCATTGCGTGCGATCCGTCCTTGTTGTCCAACACGGTGGCGAGGCGCTGGCCGACGGCGTCGAGCATGTCGTGTCTGGCGATGTAGGCCTGACCGGCGATGCCGAATGTATCGATGCTCTTGCTGCCGTCTGCACCTCGCACGGTGACGCTGGTGATCGTACCGTCGACCGCAAAGCTCGATTGCACATAGGAGCCGTCGGTATGCGTCACCGTCTGTGTCTTGAGCAGGCCGGCATCGTCATATTGCGCGAGTGTCTTGACGCCGGCGCTATCGACGGCCTGCGTCAACCCCAGTGACCCATCCTTGTGAAACTGCTCGATCAGCACGCTCTTGCCGGCGGCATCACGCACCACATGCTCGGTCGCATAGGGCTTGCCTGCGATATCATAGGTCGTGGTGTCGCGCATTCCATCCGCGCCTCGAATGGTCTGGCTGGAAATGCCGCCATCTGCCTTGTAGGCAGTCTGGATGAACGATCCATCGGTCCTGGTCACCGTCTGCTGCGACAACTGACCTGCTGCATCATACTGGTTGAATGTCTTGGTTCCGGCAGCGTCCACCGTCTGCTTGATGGCCAGCGTGCCATCGCTATGGAACCCTTCGATCAACACGCTCTTGCCGGACGTATCCTGCATCGTGTGGCGCGCCGTATAGTCCTGGCCGGAAACACCGTATTCCCGGATATCGCGGGTACCATCCGCATGACGAAGCGTGACACCCGTCTGGAACCCTGCGGCATTGAAGACGAATTGCTGGAATGAACCATCGACAAAACTGTTCAACAGGCCCGTCAGATGGCCATCGCCATCGTAATCGCTGCGCGAGACAGATCCGTCGCCATTCACGACCTGACGGAAGGCGAGATCGCCATCGTTATAGAAACGCTCGACGAGCGTCGTCCTGCCTCCAGCCCCGATCACGCTGTGCTCGGACGCATAGCTTTTTCCGACAATGTCGCGGGTATAGACATCGCGCGAGCCATCCGCATTACGGATGGTTTCGCTGGTGACTGCTCCGCCATTGGCAGCCAGCGCCTGATATTCGGCGCCCTTGGCAAGGGCCGACTGGCTGGCCGTGAAATCGGCGGTCGCGATGGTCGCGTCGGCGAACTTGAAATATTCGACATTGGTGATGCGATCGGTGCCATCGCGGGCCGCGACACCATCGGTGACCACAAGCTGACCGTTGACGAAGGAGATCGTATAGTCAGCAGCTTTCCCGGAGAACACCGCCGTATCGATGCCATCGCCGCCATCGATCACGTCGTTGCCGATGCCGCCGGTGATGGTGTCGTTGCCGGCCCCGCCATAGATGACGTCGTTGTCGCTGTTGGCACCGAAGAACCAGTCCTGGTGCGCGGTCGCATCCACATGGATACTGCGGACATAGAGATCGAACGATCCAGGCGAGCTGGCGTTGATTGCTTCGCTCGGCGAGACCGATACGCCGTTGACGACGATGTCCTTGAAGTGCAAGGCGCGGCCCGGTGCGGAATTCACCAGCTCGATGCCGAAACTGGTGAGCTGATCGGGATTGGCAAAGGTCAGCGTATAGGTCGTGTAGCCGGCCGGATCGGTCGCCGGCTTGAATTCGAGCAACGCTGAAACCGGTTGACCGTTGACCAGCACCTGCGCTTGCGCGTTGACGCCGCCGGCGGCGGTGCCATAGCCGGTCAGCGTGACGGTGGTGGTTGCCAGCTTACTTTGCGTGGACGGGCCGCCGACGATCACATCGTCGCCGTCGCCGCCGCGGATGATGTCATTTCCGAGTCCGGCATCAATGGAGTGATTGCCGCGGCCGAGATCGATCACATCATCGATGGCGGAACCGGTGACGATGAGATCGAGCGAAGCGCCATTGCCGTGGAAGTATTGCGAGACGATCGCTTCGGCCGGCTTGCCCATGGGCGAATAGCCCGTCTCGTTATATTTTCCGCTCAAATCCCATTGCCACAGCTCGACACCCTTCATCCAGCTGCCTCCATGAGCACTCCAGACCTGGAAGAAAGCGTTATAGGCGTCGGCCTGTTCCGCCACATCGGCCGGCGCATTCGCAGTCCAGGAACCGGGCCGCATCGCCGTGCCGTCCATGCTGCGAAAGCCGGCTTCGGTCATCAGCACCTGCTTGCCATAGGTCACCGACAGCGAATGCAGGAAATCCACCGGCGACTTGTCGTCGAACGCCGCCGCGTAATACGGATTGTAGGGCACCTCGGTCCAGGCATGGATCATCTCCTGCACGGTCGGCGTCGTGCTCGAGGTCAGTGGCGGATAGGTGTTGACGCCGATGATATCGAGTTGATCCCAGAAGCTGACATGCAATGCCTCGTCGGTGGCTGCCGAATAGGTCAGCTCTCCGCTATATACCTGACGCACCGAGGAGATGATGTCGCTCCAATAGGCGCGATAGGCGCTTCCGGTCAGGCTGCTCATCTCATTGCCGATGACAAACGTGTCGACGCCGCCCTGCTGCGCGATCTCGGCGAGACGCACGATCTCCACCTTGTAGGACGCGAAGAAAGCGCTGATGTCAGTCGGAGACAGGTTCATGGAGCCGGTGCCATCGAGCGGCGATATCGCCGCCTTGAACACGACAGACAAGCCGGCAGCATCCGCGGCCTTGAAACCGGCAAGCAGGCTCGCATCGCTCTCGGTCTTGCCGGGATGCGCGAATACGTCGCTGATGGTCTTGTTCGTGGTCCAGATGCGCGCGGTGAGGCTCACCGAATTGGAACCGAGTGCTGCGATCTGTTGAAATGATTGCGCCGCCGAAGCGCTCGCGAGTTGCCCGTTCCACTCCGACAATGCGCCGAAGCCTTGCACTTCAAAGAGAGTTGCCACTGAATGATCTCCGCTGTTGACGGACGCTTAGCGCAATCCATTAACAGCGGCCTTAAGAGGCCGGGCCAAACTTTTGCGAAAGCAAAAATTCAAATGACGATCATCGACCGCTCTTGCTCGGCCTCGCTAACCGAGCATTGCATGGTTCCCGCCGTGGAACAGCGCTTTTGCCGTGCGATCTCCGTCGCGACGCGTCCAGCTATCAGAAGCCGACGGCGCTTTTTCCCTTTGTCTGAAGCATCTGTCGGGCTTCATCAGGCGTTGCGATGTCCAGCGAGAGGCCTTCGAGAATCCCGCGGATCTTCGTGACCTGCGCGCCATTCGAGGTCGCGAGTTCCCCACGACCGAGATAGAGATTGTCCTCAAGACCAACGCGCACATTGCCGCCGAGTATCGCCGACATTGTGACCAGCGGGAACTGATGACGCCCCGCGCCGAGCACCGACAGATAATAGTCGGAGCCGAACAGCCGGTCGGCGGTCGTCTTCATATGCATGAGATTTTCGGGATCGGTTCCGATACCACCGAGAATGCCGAAGATGCATTGGACGAAGAATGGCGGCTTCACCAATCCACGACCGACGAAATGCGCGAGATTGTAGAGATGACCGACGTCATAGCATTCGAATTCGAACCGCGTGCCGTGATCGCCGAGCTCCCGCATGCCGCGCTCGATCTGCGCGAAGGTGTTCGACAGGATAAAGTCGGTCGTGCCTTCGAGATATGGGCGCTCCCAATCGTGCTGGAACTCCTTGAAGCGGCTCGCGGCACCGGAAATGTTGAAGTTGAACGATCCCATATTCATGGAGGCGATCTCGGGCCTGGCCCAGTTCGCCGCGGCGAGACGCTCGTCCATGGTCATGCCGAGACCGGCGCCGGTGGTGATGTTGATGATGCCGTCGCAGCGATCGCGGATCTCCGGCAGGAATTTTGCGTAGATGTCCTTGTCCTGCGTCGGCCGGCCCGTCTCCGGCACGCGGGCATGCAGATGCACGATCGCGGCACCCGCCTCCACCGCGCCGACCGCCTGATCGGCGATCTGCTGGGGCGTCACCGGCAGATGCGGCGACATCGATGGCGTGTGGATCGAGCCGGTGACGGCGCAGCTGATGATGACCTTGTTGCTTCGGCGCATGGCGTGTCCTCAACCGTTCTTCTGCTTGATGAGCGCAATCAGCGCGGCATCGCGCTGCTTGACGAGATCGGTACGTGAGCGGCCCGCGGCTTCGTGGGCAACGCCTTCGATCAGCTGCGCATTGACCTCAGGCCCGAGCTGCGGCGTGCCGAGATCGCGCCACCAGTCTTCCATCGCCGGTCCGATGTGATCGAGAAAGTGCTTCATGCCGCCTTCGCCGCCGGCGAGACTGAAGATCATATGCGGCCCCATGATCGCCCAGCGCAGCCCCGGCCCTTGCGCGATGGCCGTATCGACATCCTCGACGCTGGCTATCCCGCTCGCCACCGCATGCACGGCCTCGCGCCACAGCGCGGCCTGAAGACGATTGGCCAGATGGCCGGGCACTTCCTTGTTGAGCCGGATCGGCGCCTTGCCGGCGCGGCGATAGAAGGCGTCGAGCCAGACCAGCACATCGGGCGACGTCGTCTTGCCGCCGACGATCTCGACCAGCGGAACGAGATGCGGCGGATTGAAGGGATGACCGACGGCAAAGCGCTCGGGTGTCTTCAAGCCCTCCTGCAATTCGCTCATCACCAGACCTGACGTGCTCGACGCCACGATGACATCGGGCTTCAGGCTCGCTTCGAGCTCAGCATAAAGCTTTCTTTTGACATCGGCACGTTCGGGGCCGCTTTCCTGCACGAATTCGACCTCACGGACGGCGTCCGCGAGATCGGATGAAGAGCGCCAAGGCTTCGGTGTGCTCTCCTTGGCGACACCGAGCGCGACCAGCCCTTGCCAGGCATTGCCGATCAGATCGCGCGTGGCAGCCTCGGCGGATGGCTGCGGGTCGTAGATGGTAACGTCATAGCCATGGGCCAGAAACAGCGCGGCCCAGCTGGCGCCAATGGTGCCCGATCCCACCACAGCAATGCGACGAACGGCCTCCGGTGCAATCAACAGCATATGTGTTTTACTCTGCGTGAGCGTTTCCCTGCTCCGCAGTTTGGCAACTCATTTCGCGGCGGGCAATCGCATTCCGCGCGGCCACGCCATACCCGCAGGCACAGCTGGAGCCGGACTAGGCGCCGGCGCAGGCCGCGTGCGGTTTGGTTACGCGTTCCGTCGATACCGGGAAGCGTGCGAGCTTCCCGGCCGGGCGCGTCGGCCGCAGCACGAGATCGCCGCCGCAATTCGGGCAGAGGCCGCCGAGCCGTGCGTCGGCGCAATCGGCGCAGAACGTGCACTCAAAGGTGCAGATGCGTGCCCGCGGATCGCCATTGGGAAGGTCGCGGTCGCAGCATTCGCAATTCGGTCTGATCGCAAGCACCATGGCTTCCTCCCGTTGTGGCAGACGAAACGTGTTACGAGACCTTGCCCATCTCCTTGAGCACTTCATTCGCGGCCTTGAATGCATCGAGGCCGGCGGGAATGCCGCAATAGACGGTGGCGTGCAGCAGCACTTCCCTGATCTCCTCGACACTCACGCCATTGTTGATGGCACCGCGCGTATGCAGCTTGATTTCCGGCGCCCGGTTCAGCGCGGTGAGCATCGCCAGATTGAGCATGCTGCGGGTTTTCTTGTCGAGGCCCGGGCGATTCCAGGCATAGCCCCAGCACCATTCGGTCGTGATGTGCTGGAAGGCCATCATGAAGTCGTTGGTGGACTGGATCGACTTGTCGACATAGGCCGCCCCGAGCACCTCGCGCCGCGTCGCTAGACCCTCATCGAACAGGCCGCCGAGAGTGATGGTCTGGTTGTAGCTCATGTCGTTTGCCTCCTGATCGATGTTGCTATTGGTCTACCACCACGCGCCGCCGCAGGCATGCGCGGGAGAAGCAGCTCAGAGATGTGGTTAAACGGAAACAAGACCACTTGCAGCCGTCGCCATTCCCGGCTATCCCCTCGCTTCTACGCTCCCTTCGTCTAGCGGTTAGGACGCGGCCCTCTCAAGGCTGAAACAGGGGTTCGATTCCCCTAGGGAGCGCCAGCATCATCTAAGCCATTGAAAAGCTGAAAACTCTGAGCAATCATACGCTTAGAGAGGCCGCCTTGCTACACAACCGTAGCCCACAAAGGTGGTCCACAATGGCGGCTTTGAGTTACATGCAACGGCGTGCGTCCGGCACCTACGAGTTTCGAAAACGACTGCCTGAAGCGCTCGCCGGGAAGCCCGTCCCTGCTCACATGCGCGGAGTCTTTTCCGATCTGATCAACCCGAAGACGGATTGCTTCAAGCGGGAATTGGTCCGCTCGCTCGCCACCAAGGACCTGAAGGACGCCAAGCGGCGGGACCATCAGGAGGCCTTGAAGGCTACCCAGTTATTTGACGACGCAATCCGTGCCCTCACGCCTTCCCCTGTCGCGGCGGAGCCCGTAGCGCTGGACTTCAAGCTGTTGGGTGACGAAGTTTTTGCAGAGCTGCTCGCGGATGACGAAGCCGAGCGCATCGAGGGCGATGACCGGAGGCACCTGCAAACGCCCGAGGATCGCACACAATGGCCCGACCTCGTGGCCGTACCGCCGAGCACTCAGATGGGCATGTCCCCTGATCATGGCCACGCTTATGGCGAGCTGCTGCCGGTGTTCGAGAATGAGTTTCGCGCAGCCTACGTACGACGAGTCATTTCGGCCCTGGCCAACGAAACGAGCCACAGCGAGTCCTGCTTTCCAGTGGCCTCAATGACCATCCCGGCAACCAGAACGACACAGGCCAGTCGAAAAAGTCCCAATCGAAAAACACCCGACCGAACAAACCGGAAGGTACGACCCGGGAAATCTAACCTCAGCCACACCTGCGGATCACAACTACCGGAACAGGCCGGAGCAGACCGACGCCCCGCCCCGCGCGCGAATTTGCCAACGAGATCCAAATTCAGAACGCCCGAAGCCCCCTATAAGCGAAGGCGGCAATGTCGGTCGGTATATCGAGCAAATATAATGGCTGCATGACAACCAGTCCGAGCTTGATCCATCCAGCATTCGGGGAGATTGAGCGACTGTTCGCGAGGACTACCGACGGCCAATCCCTGCCGCTTCCCGCACAGACGCTCTAAGAGCTTCGTCCCTGGAATGCCGCGGCGTCGCACTCACTGCGCGCGCAAGGCCAACCAGACCTTTCTGGCAATGCACGGCTCGAGGATCTTTCTCTCCGCTCCAATCCGAAGGGCGCTGGCAGCGGGCGCGGCAATTAATCAAAAACAAAACCTCGCGATATTAATAAAATTTAATGTCAAGGCCTGTTTTGCGGCTTATTGACGCACGTAATTAAATATAATAATTAAATATATCAACATTTAATTGAATTAAAAGGGGCTCGCCATGCTTAGCGAGAGTTCGGCCTCGTTGACCGTCGCAGAGAACAGTCTTGCGACATCGATCGGAATCGCAACGCCGGTTGACACGAACTACGCCTCCTCTGCGCTTTCGGTATCGGTGACGGCGTTGCCGGTTGATGGCACGATTTTGCTGGCCGACGGAATTACGCCGATCAGTCTGGGACAAAGCCTGACGGTCAAGCAGCTCACAGGGCTGAAATTCAGACCGTCGCTCAACAGTTTTGGCACGAGTTCGAGCTTTGCGTTTGCCGTGTCCGATCCGGCTGGCAACACAGCGACGGCGACCGCCACGCTGGCGATTGGCGCAAGCAACAAGCCGTTGGTGATCGTTCCAGCGCTGCTGGATGTTCCCGCCCACAGCGCAGCGACACCGATCCACATTCAGGCGCCGACCGACGCCAGTTACACATCGACCCAGCTCAGCGTTACCATAACGACGCTGCCGACGGATGGGACGGTCACACTCGCAAACGGGGCGACCGTGACCGCGGGGGAGACGTTGACGGTAGCCCAGCTCACGGGGCTCTTGTTTACGCCGACAGCCAACGCGACAGGCGCCACCTCCACGACGTCTGGCCTGATCTACAGCGTGTCCGATCCGGCCGGCAACAAGATCAACGGCAGCGCGATCCTTCAGGTCGATCCCGACACGCCTCCGATAACGTCGCCATCGTCGCTCATCGTTGCCGCGAATAGCGGCGCGACGCCGATCGGCATCGCTGCACCGACCGACGCGAGCTTTCCCGCGTCGGCACTGAGCGTGAGCGTCACGGCGCTGCCGACCGACGGGACGGTGGTGCTTTCGAACGGAACAACACCGGTCAGCGTCGGCGAAAGTCTGACAGTGGCGCAATTGACCGGGCTGGAGTTTGTGCCGACCAATGGCGCATTTGCGCAAAGCTCAAGCTTCACCTATCGGGTGGCGGACCCGACGGGCGCCACCGCGACCGGGACTGCGACACTCAACATCGGTCCGGCCAACACCGCGTTGGTCACGACCCCGACGTCACTCACAGTTGACGAAAACAGCGGGGCGACGACGATTGGCATCTCAGCGCCGAGCGATGCGGGTTTCGCCGCATCAGCACTGAGTGTGAAGGTGACAGCCCTGCCGACCGATGGGACGGTGCTACTCTCCGACGCCGCCACGGCGGTGACCGTTGGCGAGAGTCTAACCGTCACCCAACTTACGGGACTGATGTTCAAGCCGGCTCAGGATAACACCGGCCAGAGCTCGACATTCTCCTACACGGTGTCCGATCCGTCGGCTCACAGCGCCAATGGAAGCGTCACGCTCAAGACCGCGCAGAATCCGATTGTGCTGGAAAACGCGTTGCCGGGAACGCCTCAGAGCGTGTGGCAGATCGCTCCCGGACAGGATTCGTCTCAGCTCCAAGGCTACACCACCAGCATGAGCACCAGTGTTGGCGGAACGGTTGATTTCAAGATCAACAATACGACCGGCAACGGAACGTATCAGATCAATATCTACCGATTAGGCTATTATGGCGGTGACGGCGCGCGCCTGGTCGATACCGTGCAGCATAGTTCAACCGCCATCGTACAGCCGAATGCGATCGTCGATCCCGCCACGGGTTTGGTGGACGCAGGCAATTGGTCGGTCACCGATGCCTGGAACATCCCTTCTAACGCCGTGTCTGGCGTGTATATCGCCAACATTGTCCAGGGAAGCGTCAGCAACCCCACTCAGATTTTCCAGATCCCGTTCATCGTCAAGAATCCGAGCTCCGACAGCGACATCGTTTTTCAAACCGCCGACGAAACATGGGAAGCTTACAACGGCTGGGGCGGGGCAAATCTGTACGGCGGCAATGGACCTGCTCCCGTTTCCGATGGGCAAACGGGCCTGGGCGCCGCATATGCGGTCAGTTACAATCGCCCGCTTACAACATACGACTCGTCCGGAGCCGAAAGCGGCGTGCAGGACAGTGTATTCGGCGCTGAATATTCCGCGATCTATTGGCTAGAGGAGAACGGTTACGACGTTTCCTATATCTCCGGAATGGATACCGCGACGAACGGTTCGCTGCTCCTCAACCACAAGATCTTCATGGACGTCGGACATGACGAGTACTGGACCGATAGCCAGGTGGCGAATGTTCAGGCGGCGGCCAATGCGGGCGTCAATCTCGCCTTCATGAGTGGCAACGAGATCTTCTGGCAGACCGAGTTCCTCAACAGCATCGATGGCAGCGCGACGCCCAATCGCACTCTGGAATCCTATAAGGACAGCCACTTCGAGGCCATCGTCAATCCCAGCGGGACCGGAACGGGTTCGTTTGAGGCGCCGACCAATTTTGGCGGCGCCGGGATGCCGTCTAACGCGCTGACAGGCACAGTCTTTCAGAGCGACGAGAACAGCCTTGGTCTCGGCGCAATCACGATTCCATACGGTGAGACACAACTACGCGTCTGGCGAAACACGGCCGTCGCCTCCACCGCGCCCGGACAAACGGCGACATTGGCGTCCGATCTTCTTGGCTACGAGTGGGACTCCTCACCCGACAACGGCTTCGAGCCGGTCGGTCTTGTCGATCTCTCGACAACGACCGTGGCGAATGACCCCGGCTACAATACGGAGTTCGGCAACGTCGATACGTCCGGCACCGCAACCCATAATCTGGTGGAGTACCGCGATCCGACGAGCGGAGCGCTTGTCTTCGGCGCCGGCACAGTATTCTGGTCATGGGGACTGGCTGACCAATCCATTTCGACGCTCTATACGCCCCAGGCGGCCGACCCGAGTGTCGAGCAGGCGACCGTGAACCTGTTCGCCGACATGGGTGTTCAACCATCGACGCTGCAGGCGAGTCTTCATATCGCGACCGCATCAACCGACCATACGTCGCCAACGTCGACGATCTCCAGCGTCTCGAACTCTGCAACGGTCGAAGGGCAATCGGTCACGGTCACGGGCTCGGCCACGGATTCCGGCGGCGGAGTGATTGCGGCCGTCGATGTCTCGACGGATGGAGGAAAAACCTGGCACCCGGCAACGACCGCCGTCGGCGCTGCCACGGAAAACTGGAGCTACACCTTCAATGCTCCAGCACCGGGAAGTTATACAATCGAATCCCGCGCCGTCGACGACAGCATCAATGTCGAAACGCCAGGTTCTGGCAAAGCATATAGCGTTGCACCGTCATCGGCGCTCAGCCTGTTCAGTCCGAGTGCTACGCCAGCCACGGCCGACGCCAATGACAAGAATGCGGTCGAGGTCGGTGTCAAATTTTCCTCGAGCACAAACGGGTACATCACAGGAATCCGTTTCTATAAGGGAACCCTGAACACCGGCAGCCACGTGGTCGACCTGTGGAGCACCACCGGCACGCTGCTGGCGACTGCCGCTTCCACCAATGAGACCGCCAGCGGCTGGCAGCAGGTCAACTTTTCCACGCCCGTGAAGATCGCCGCGGACACGACCTATGTCGCCTCTTATCATTCCAGCGGCGGTGAATATTCCGACACCCCCTACTATTTCGATACGCTGCAAAATCCGACAAACGGCTCTCTTTCTGCGATCGCCAGCGGATTGAACGGTGTTTACGCTTACTCCTCCGGCAGCATCCTGCCCACCAACGTCCCTATCTCGGGCGACAATTACTGGGTCGATGTCGTATTCAACGACCAGAGCGTCGGACCGCAGGCCAACAACGTCACCGGGCTGGTGACAACCGAGAACAGCACGCTGTCGATCCAGGCTTCGACCTTGCTCGCCAACGATACGGATTCGAATGGCCTTTCACTATCGCTCTCGGGTGTCAGCAATCCCGTCGGCGGCACGGTCAGCTACAATTCGAGCACGCAGACCGTCAGCTTCGTGCCGACGACCGGCTATGTCGGACCGGCCAGCTTCACCTACACGATCACGGATGGACAGGCCTCTGCCTCCGGCAACGTCTCCATCAGCGTGAACAATCCGTCGACCGCACAGACCCTGTTCAGTCCAGGTGCGACGCCCGGCACAATCACCGTCAACGATCCCAGTCCGGCCACCCTCGGCGTCAAGTTCGTGGCCTCTGCGAACGGCACGATTTCCGGGATCCGTTTCTACAAGGGCCCGGCCAACACGGGCACACATGTAGCGGACCTGTGGAGTTCAACCGGAACCTTGCTCGCCAGCGCCAGCTTCACCAATGAGAGCGCAAGCGGATGGCAACAGGTCAATTTCTCCAACCCGGTGTCCATTACCGCGGGAACGACATATGTCGCTTCCTACTTCACCAGCAGCGGGGACTATTCCGTCGATGCCAATTACTTCAACACCGCCCTCACCAGTGGATCGCTGACCGCGCCGGCCAGCGGAACCAGCGGCGGCGACGGCGTTTACGCCTATGGCAGCAGCCCCGTCTTTCCCACCAGCAGTTTCAACGCCAGCAACTACTGGGTTGATGTCGTATTCAATGGAGCGACAGGACCCGTCGCCAACAATGTCAGCGGCCTGGTCGCGACCGAAAACACGACGCTGTCGATCTCGGCTTCGACCTTGCTCGCCAACGACACGGATCCGAACGGCCTTTCGTTGTCCGTCTCGGGTGTCAGCAACCCGTCCGGCGGCACGGTCAGCTACAATGCCAGCACACAGACCGTCAGCTTCGTGCCGAACAGCAACTATGTGGGTCCAGCCAGTTTCACCTACACGATCACCGATGGACAAGCCTCCGCCTCCGGCAATGTCTCGATCAGCGTGAACAATCCGCTGGCGGCGCAGACACTGTTTGCCGCAAGCGCCACGCCGGGCACAGTCACCGTCAGCGATTCCAGTGCGGTGACCCTCGGCGTCAAGTTCGTGGCCTCTGCGAACGGCACGATCTCGGGAATCCGCTTCTACAAAGGGCCGCAGAACACGGGCACGCATGTCGCTAACCTATGGACCACCGCGGGCGTTCTGCTGGCCAGCGCCACCTTCAGCAACGAAAGCGCGAGCGGCTGGCAACAGGTCAATTTCTCGAGCCCGGTATCCATCACTGCGGGAACGACCTATGTCGCTTCCTATTACACCAGCAGCGGGGAATACTCGGCTGATGCCAATTACTTCAACTCCGCGCTCACCAGCGGATCGCTCACGGCACCGGCCAGCGGAACGAGCGGCGGCGATGGCGTCTACGCCTATGGCGCAGTCTTCCCGACAAACAGCTTCAATGCCAGCAACTACTGGGTTGATGTGGTCTACAATAAATCTGCGGTGCAGCCGCCGGTCGCGAACAATGTGAGCGGGCTGGTCGCGACCGAAAATACGACGCTGTCGATCCAGGCTTCGACGCTGCTCGCCAACGATACGGATCCGAACGGGCTTTCATTGTCGGTCTCGGGTGTCAGCAACCCGAGCAACGGCACGGTCAGCTACGATGCGAACACCCAGACCGTCAGCTTCGTGCCGACCGCCGGCTATGTCGGACCGGCCAGTTTCACTTACACGATCACCGATGGACAAGCCTCGGCCTCGGGTAACGTCGCACTCACGGTCAACAACCCGTCGGCGGCACAGACATTGTTCAGTCCGAGTGCCACGCCAGGCACGATCACGGCCAACGATTCCAGTGCGGTGACCCTCGGTGTCAAGTTCGTCGCCTCCGCGAACGGCACGATCTCCGGAATCCGCTTCTACAAAGGTCCGCAAAACACCGGTACGCATGTGGCGGACCTGTGGAGTTCGACCGGAACCTTGCTTGCCAGCGCCACCTTCAGCAATGAGAGCACGAGCGGCTGGCAACAGGTCAATTTCTCGACCCCGGTGTCCATCACTGCGGGGACGACGTATGTTGCTTCCTATTACACCAGCAGCGGGAAGTATTCGGTCGACGCCAATTACTTCAACTCCGCCCTCACCAGTGGATCGCTGACCGCGCCGGCCAGCGGAGCCAGCGGCGGCGATGGTGTCTATGCATATGGTGGCAGCGCCACCTTCCCCACCAGCAGCTTCAGCGCCAGCAATTACTGGGTTGACGTCGTCTTCAATCAATCTGCAGTGCAGCCGCCAGTCGCGAACAATGTCAGCGGCCTGGTCGCGACCGAAAACACGGCGCTGTCGATCCAGGCTTCGACGCTGCTCGCCAACGATACGGATCCGAACGGTCTTTCGTTGTCCGTGTCGGGCGTCAGCAATCCGAGCAACGGCACGGTCAGCTATAACGCGAACACACAGACCGTCAGCTTCGTGCCGGCGACCAATTATGTCGGGCCGGCGAGTTTCACTTACACGATCACCGATGGACAAGCCTCTGCCTCGGGTAACGTCGCACTCACCGTCAGCAATCCGCCGACCGCGCAGACATTGTTCAGTGCCAACGCGACCCCGGGCACAATCAGCGCCAACGATCCCAATGCGGTGACACTCGGCGTCAAGTTCGTGGCTTCCGCGAACGGCACGATCTCCGGAATCCGCTTCTACAAGGGCGCCGCGAACACCGGCACGCATGTCGCGGATCTGTGGAGTTCCAGCGGAACATTGCTTGCCAGCGCCACCTCTACAAACGAAAGCGCGAGCGGCTGGCAACAGGTCAACTTCTCCACCCCGGTGTCCATTACCGCGGGAACGACCTATGTCGCTTCCTATTACACCAGCAGCGGGGAATACTCGGCTGACGCCAATTACTTCAACTCCGCGCTCACCAGCGGATCGCTCACGGCACCGGCCAGCGGAACGAGCGGCGGCGATGGCGTTTACGCCTATGGCAGCAATCCCATCTTCCCGACCAGCAGCTTCAACGCCAGCAACTACTGGGTCGATGTCGCCTTCGTCCAGGCGTCAAACCAGCCGCCGACGGCCCAGAACGTCAACGGATTGACTGACGTCACGAACACGACCCTGTCGATCCCGGCATCGACGCTGCTCGCCAATGACACGGATCCGAACGGTCTCTCGCTGTCCATCTCGGGCGTCAGTAACCCGAGCAACGGCACGGTCAGCTATAATGCGAACACGCAGACCGTCAGCTTCGTGCCGACCGGCAACTACACAGGACCAGCGAGCTTCACTTACACCATCACCGATGGCCAGAACTCTGCGTCGGCCAATGTCGGGCTGACAGTGAGCGACGCCAGCCTGTTCAACCAGGCCTATACGCCAAGCACGGTTACCGTCAGCAATGACGCCAATGCCTCAAACGGTATCGAACTCGGTGTGAAATTCCAGCCGTCCGAAAACGGCACCATCACGGGACTCGAATTCTACAAGGGTCCGCAGAACACCGGAACTCATGTCGCCGATCTGTGGACCACGAACGGTACCTTGCTGGCGACCGCGACATTCGCCAACGAAACGGCCAGCGGCTGGCAGGAAGTCAACTTCTCAAGTCCGGTAAACGTCACAGCAGGAACGACCTATGTCGCGTCCTATCATACGTTCAGCGACTATTCGGCTACGCCAAACTTCTTCGCAGCCGCGCTGACAAATGGCCCGCTGACAGCGCCGGCGAGTTCGACCAGCGGCGGCAACGGCGTATATGCCTATTACGAGGATCCGATATTTCCTGCGAACAGCTTCAATGCCACGAATTACGGGGTCGATGTCCTCTTCAGACCGCAACTGGCAGGATAGGTTGCGCGCGAGGCATTGTGCCGAAGGACGAGATCATATGCCGCGCCAACGAGCGACGCGGCATTGCAACGAATTAAGCAATTGATATTGCTGTAGTTTTAAAGCGTCTTACGGCTCACTGGCGAAGCTCAGTGTGCCCGCGGGCTTCAGTGTCTTGGCGTCGAAAGTACGGATTTCCGTGCGACCGCCGATATCCAGTGTCACCATGATGCGATCCCCGGCGGCGCCGGTAGCGACGATCTTTGCGCCCTTCGGCAAGGTCGCTGTCGCGGCCGTGGTGGTCACGGCACTTCCCTCGCTGCGGAAAAGGCGGTAGCCGATCACGACCAGCAAGGCGCCGACGCCGATGGCCGTGGTCAAACCGGCGATCATCATCATGCGGCGAACACGGGCGATCATCGCGGCCTGTTCGGCAGTGGGTTCGGGCAGCGCATCTGAATTGGTCGCGGCAGGCTGGGTCATTGAAGGCTCGTTGAAGAATAAGGTTTTCGGAATGAACGATCAGCGCGTAGACGTCACCGTCCAGGGCGACGAAGGCTCCAACCGGCTCGATCGCGTGCTGGCGGTGCGGACCCCTGCGCTGTCGCGCTCGCGGCTGAAGGCGCTGATCCTTGCCGGGCAAGTCACCATCGCCCGCTCGGGCCAGGACGCCGCCGCCGTGCGCGACCCCGCTTATCACGTCAATGCCGGGGATACGATCACAATCGACGTCCCTCCTGCCGCACCCGCCGAGCCGGAAGGCGAGGACATCGCCCTCGATATCGTGTTCGAGGACGAGGACATCATCGTCATCAACAAGCCCAAGGGGCTGGTCGTGCATCCCGCTGCCGGCCATGAGACCGGCACACTGGTGAATGCGCTGATCGCCCATTGCGGCGCGTCGCTGTCGGGCATCGGCGGCGTGCGCCGGCCAGGCATCGTGCACCGGCTGGACAAGGACACCACCGGCCTGATGGTGGTCGCCAAGAACGACGCCGCGCATCAGTCGCTGACCGCGCAATTCGCCGATCACGGCCGCACCAATGAGATGCGGCGCGGCTATATGGCCTTCGCCTGGGGCGTACCGAACCGGCCGCGCGGCACGGTGGATGCGCCGATCGACCGCCATCCGCATGCCCGCGAGAAAATGGCGGTGCGCGAAGGCGGCCGCGAGGCGGTGACGCACTGGAATGTGCTGGAAGAATTTCCCGACCGCATGGGACGGCCCGTCGCAACGCTGCTTGAATGCCAGCTCGAGACCGGGCGCACGCATCAGATCCGCGTCCATCTCGCTCATATCCAGCATCCGCTGATGGGCGACGCGGTCTATGGTCCGCATTTCAAGACCAAGGCGTCGTCGCTCGGACCACTGAGCAAGGCGGCGCTGGAAGCCCTCGACCGACAAGCGCTTCACGCCTATCTGCTGGCGCTGGAACATCCCCGCAGCGGTGAGATTCTCGAGTGGACGGCTGACCTTCCAGCCGATCTGGCGGTGCTGCGAGACCATCTGCGCGTGCCAGAATGACGCAGATGCATACAAAAAACTCAGCTTTTTCAAATTCTTATTCTGCCAACACGGCAACGTGACAGAAAATTCACTTCCATACCGCTTGGTAAAGCGTGTATGTTGCACCTGCGTCAAGTGAGACGCGGAACATCGCAGCCAGGACGGCTTTAACAAAGCGTCTACTGCCTGGCCCGCCGCTATCGGGGGCCTGAACAACTGGAGGGCATCGCAATGGCCCGCACAGCTACAATGCCGGTTCTCAACGGAGAATCCGGACTGTCTCGTTACCTCGCCGAGATCCGCAAGTTCCCGATGCTGGAGCCCCAGCAGGAGTACATGTACGCCAAGCGTTGGCGTGAACATGAGGATCGCGACGCGGCACATCACCTCGTGACCAGCCATCTTCGGCTCGTCGCCAAGATCGCCATGGGCTATCGCGGCTACGGCCTGCCGATTTCCGAGGTTGTCTCCGAAGGCAACGTCGGCCTGATGCAGGCGGTGAAACGCTTCGAGCCCGAAAAGGGCTTCCGTCTGGCCACCTACGCCATGTGGTGGATCAAGGCGTCGATTCAAGAGTACATCCTGCGCTCGTGGTCGCTCGTGAAAATGGGCACGACCGCGAACCAGAAGAAGCTGTTCTTCAACCTGCGCAAGGCGAAGAGCAAGATTTCCGCCCTGGACGAAGGCGATCTCCGCCCCGACCAGGTCAAGATCATCGCCACGCGTCTCGGCGTGACGGAACAGGACGTGATCGACATGAACCGCCGCCTCGGTGGCGACGCGTCGCTCAACGCTCCGATCCGTGACGACGGCGAAGCCGGCGAATGGCAGGACTGGCTGGTCGACAACTCGCCCAACCAGGAAGCCATCATGGCGGAGCATGAAGAGCTCGATCATCGCCGTCAGGCGCTGACCGGCGCGATTCAGGTGCTCAACCCGCGCGAACGGCGCATCTTCGAGGCGCGTCGCCTCGCGGACGAGCCGATGACGCTGGAAGATCTTGCTTCGGAATTCGGCGTCTCGCGCGAGCGCGTGCGTCAGATCGAAGTCCGCGCCTTCGAGAAGGTGCAGTCGGCGGTCAAGGGCACGATCGCCAAGGCGGAAGCTGCAGCGCTGGAAGCTGCGCACTAACAAGTGCGGCAGTAGACGAGAACACGAAAGCCGGCGGAAACGCCGGCTTTTTTGTTGGGTGCATTGAGAGATGAACAGCGACGCTCCTCTTCCTTCTCCCTTGTGGGAGAAGGTGGCGCGAACGAAGTTCGCGACGGATGAGGGGTACGGCTAGGCTCGGAGGCCGTGGCACCCCTCACCCGTCTCGAACGCTTCGCGTTCGATCCACTCTCTCCCACAAGGGGAGAGGGAAAGAAAAAGCCTACCAATAATCGTTGAACGCATCCGAGATGCTGTCGGGCTCCCAATACACGCTGTCCGACTGGATCGGATCGTCGGCCAGGAGCGCGCTCGCCTGCGTCTTGTAGTCCGGCGACACATCGTCCGCCTGCGGCAAGCCGCCCCGCACGATATCCTGATAGTTGAGATAGTTGTCGCGCGTGCCGACGAAGGTGCACATGCATCTGGCGGGATCGGCGAACAGATAGCGCGGGCCTTTCGGCGTATTGTGCACGACGAAACGATAGGCCGGCAGCTTGCTCAGCGCCATCTTGCCCGCGGCATCGTTGGCGAAGCGCGCCTCGAAGCCGGCGAACTCCATGTCGGAGCCGAGCTTCTGCAGCGATGGCATGCTCGGCGCTTCGCGCGCAATCAATAGCGACACATCGACCAGCGCCAGCACAGCGATCACCGCCGCCGCGACAGCGCGCGGACGCAGACGAAGAACATTCAAAGCCGGCATCACGGAGAGCGCGCGCATCGCTATTCATCCCTGCTGTGAACGCGGATGGCCGCGGTCGGACAAGCCATGTTGTAGCGACGCGCGCACGCGGTGTCACCGCATCGCGTATCCTGGTCGTCTGGCCGGTTAACGAATTCATGCGAGGCCGCCATCGTCCGCATGCGTTTCGATCGGCCGGCCATCAGCGTATCTGTCGAGCGTGTCCCAGTAGATCTGCTTGACCACGCGGCCGATATCATATCCGCCGTGCGCATCAATGATCGAACTGCAGCGAAGCAACTCACCGACGCAGCCGCGCCGCCGCCGGCATTTCGCTGAAGGGCAGGCCTGATAGGCACCGATCTCGTCGGATATCAGCCGGGTCGCCCGATCGACGCAGGCGGCGTGCACCGCTTCCGCCTCCTCCGCCGCCAGTCGATCCTGTTCGGCTCGGCGGCGACGCTTCAATATTCTGGCATCGGCATAAGAGACGAGCATGTGTACTCTCCTTCGTTGCGATGATGATGTGAGCGAGCTGGATGACGGCCACGCGCCGTCGGCACCCGCGCAGTTGCGCGTGAGTGGCGGTCCTCGTTTGCCTCCTGAAATGAAGGAGGCGGAGCGCCGAAAGGCGCAACTTGGTTAGTACCGCAACCTCAATCTTCCGGATCGCCGGAAGAGCGAAGCCGCGGAACGCCTTTCGACGCTCCACCGTGGCGATTTCTGTTCTCAGGACCGTTCTTCCGGGCAAAGGCTGTTGGCCCGCAGGCCCGGCAGTTTCCTGCCTTTCGCCGATGCCACGTCCAGCCGCACTAGCGGCAGGCCCCCGTATTGGGGCCGGACGGTGACCCGAGACCTCCCGAGTGCGTGAGGGAACGTCTCCCTCCCGCCCGCAGGCGCCACATCCCCAACCGCGCTGCCGGCGTCCCGACAACGCCCCTCACAGAGGGAGGGGATGGATGGGAATATTGTCTATGACAGGAATTACGTCAAGGATTATTTTCAGGAACATCGTAGACACGCCAGAAGGAATCGTGATCGAAAAAACATGCGCGGGCCGTAGGGCGGATGAGGCAAAGCCGTAATCCGCCGGCTGAGATTGCCGGACGAAGAACGGCGGATTACGCTCCGCTCATCCGCCCTACGGCCGCGAGGATCGATCATGCCGAATTATCGTCGCCTGCGCGTCGATGGTGGATGCTGGTTCTTCACGGTCAATCTGCACGACCGGCGGCAGACGTTGCTCGTCGATCATATTGAAGCACTACGCGATGCAGTGACGAATACCCGGCGAACAAGACCATTCATCATCGATGCGTTCGTCGTTCTTCCCGATCATCTCCATGCGATCTGGACATTGCCTGACGATGATAGTGATTTTTCAGGCCGGTGGCGATCAGTCAAAATCCACTTCACGAAGGCCATGCCGACACTTGCGCCCCGAAACGGCATCCGGACCGCTCGCGGTGAGCGACGCATCTGGCAACCACGCTTCTGGGAGCACATGATCCGCGACGAACGCGACTACGAGAACCATGTGAATTATTGCTACATCAATCCGGTGAAGCATGGATTGGTAACGCGCGTGGTCGACTGGCGGTATTCGTCGTTTCACCGCGATGTGCGCGCAGGGATATTCCCGAAGTATTGGGCTGGCGATGCGGCGATGACGGGATCATTCGGCGAGCGCTGAACCGTAGGGCGGATGAGGCGAAGCCGTAATCCGCCGATCTTCGTCACACTCACTCGGCCGGCGGATTACGGCTTCGCCTAATCCGCCCTACAATGCCTACTTTACGAATCACCCCATGAGGCCAACCATGCGCTTCCGCACCGCCCTCGTCGCACTTGCCGCTCTTGCTGCCAGCGCGACCATCGCCCATGCCGATAGCGGCACCATCCGCTTCAAGGTGCTCAAGGGCGGCTGGTTCATCGGCGCATCCGGCGGCTCCGGCGTGCTGACCTTTCGCGGGCGGCAATATCCGCTGTCGATCGGCGGCGTGAGCGCGGGGCTGGTGTTCGGGGCGTCGGAGACACGGCTCGCCGGGCGCGTCAGCAATATCAACCGGCCGTCGGACGTGGCCGGTGTCTATGGCGCCGGCGGCGCCGGGGCTGCGCTCGGCCGCGGCGTCAGCGCGATCGTGCTCACCAATGAGAAAGGCGCGGTGCTGGAGCTGTCGGGCCGGCAGACCGGGCTGATGGTGAATGCGGATTTGTCGGGGCTGGCGATTTCGCTGCAGTGAGGAAATCGTAGCCCGGATGGAGCGCAGCGTAATCCGGGGATGTCGAACAGATTGAAACGCCGGTTCCCGGATTGCGCTGCGCTCCATCCGGGCTACAACCGTGCGCATCATCCTGTGTGGAACATCCCCGCTTCCCTCGACGCCCCGCTTCCGCATTGCTAAGCCTCCGCGCAGGAGCGTTGAACCGGAATGACTATCGCAATCGAGATGGGAAACACGACGGCGGGCGCGCCGGCGTCTCTCGACCTCGAGGAACTGCTGGCGACCCGCCTCCTCGTGCAGGGCAATTCCGGCTCCGGCAAATCGCATCTGCTGCGCCGGCTGCTCGAACAGAGCGCCCCCTGGGTGCAGCAGACCATCATCGATCCCGAAGGCGATTTCGTCTCGCTGGCCGAGCGCTTCGGCCATCTTGTCATCGATGCCGAGGACCATACCGAGCGTGGATTGCAGGCTGCGGGCGAGCGCGCGCGCGAACATCGCGTCTCCACCGTGCTCAATCTCGAAGGTCTCGACGCCGAGAACCAGATGCGGCGCGCGGCGGCGTTCCTCAACGGACTGTTCGATGCACCGCGCGACCACTGGTATCCGATGCTCGTGATCGTCGACGAGGCGCAACTGTTCGCGCCGGCGGTGGCCGGCGAAGTCTCCGACGATGCGCGAAAGCTGTCGCTCGGGGCGATGACCAATCTGATGTGCCGCGGCCGTAAAAGGGGGCTCGCGGGAATCATCGCCACGCAGCGGCTGGCGAAGCTCGCCAAGAACGTCGCCGCGGAAGCGTCGAATTTCCTGATGGGCCGCACCTTTCTCGACATCGACATGGCGCGCGCCGCCGATCTGCTCGGCATGGAGCGCAAGCAGGCGGAAGCGTTTCGCGATCTCGAACGCGGACAGTTCATGGCGCTCGGCCCTGCGCTGTCGCGGCGGCCGCTCGGCCTGCGCATCGGCCCGACCGAAACATCGCCGCGCAACGCGACGCCCAAACTGATGCCGCTGCCGGAAGCCGCTTCCGAAGAAATGCGCGCGGTGATCCTTGCCGCGCCGCCGCCGGA
>WPCJ01058225.1_pt1 | contig 25052 bp, 22 predicted proteins | sample 5399831 | NCBI WGS metagenome assembly WPCJ01 (sample SAMN12869470, study PRJNA574797) | sludge metagenome | isolation source: wastewater treatment of pH10 | place: China:Beijing | collected 2019-05-20 | reverse complement strand
TCCGAACAGTTGGTCATCTGCCTGAACAACACCGGTTACGCCGCCTCGCTGGAGCGGCGGAAGATTTACGTGGTCCTCCCGGATGACGAGGCTGAAAAGAGCGGCCTGCTGCGCGTCATCGATGAATCCGGTGAAGACTATCTCTACCCAAAATCGTCGTTCAGCCCGATCACCCTTCCCCAAGCGCTGAAAAAGGCCGTGCTAGCGAGCTGAGGCTCAGAGCGTCTCGACCATCTCCACGCCTGTCACCGCCTTGATTGCCCCGGCGATCTGGGGCGAGACGACGTACCGACCGTCGAGCTTGAATTCGACCTCGGTCTGCAGGTCGAGCCGCAGGACGATGGAGACATCGCCACCTCCACTGCCCGGCCCGGTCTGGCGCTGAAGACGTTTTTCCAGTGAATCCAGTGCCTTGGTGTCCTTCATGACGATCCGCAAACCCTTCTGGGTCTTGGCGGCGGCGGCATCGAGGGGCTCGGCATGGACGACGCGGGCGCGGACGTCCTCGCCCTGCAATTCCGCGCCGAGCTGCAGCAGGACCGCAGCGCCGGGTTCCAGTACCTCGCGGTATTGGGCGAGGCCCTCGGAGAACAGGACCGCCTCGAAATGACCGGTCGGGTCCGACAGGCCCATGATGCCCATCTTGTTGCCGGTCTTGGTGCGGCGCTCCTGGCGCGACACCACGGTCGCCGCGACCTTGCCCGCGGTCTGGCCGCTCTTCACCGCCTTGCAGAAATCTGCCCAGCTCTGCACACGCAGCCGCTTCAGGGCGGTGGCGTAATCGTCGAGCGGATGGCCGGACAGGAAGAAGCCAATGGCGTCGTATTCCTTGCGCAGCTTCTCGGCGGCGAGCCAGCTGTCGATCTGCGGCAGCATCACCGTCGGCGCGTCGACGGCGCCGCCAAACATGTCGTTCTGGCCGGAGGTCGCGGCTTCATTGGCGCGCTGGCAGGCCGCCAGAATGGAATCTGCGCCGCCATGAACGCGGGCGCGATGCGGATCTAGCGTATCGAAAGCACCGGCTGCGGCCAGTGTTTCAATGATGCGCTTGTTGACGGCCTTCGGGCTGACGCGCGAGGCGAAGTCGGCGAGCGAAGTGAACAGCCCGTTCTTATTGCGCTCCGCGACGATCTGCTCGACCGCGGCGGCGCCGACACCCTTGAGCGCGGCCAGCGCGTAGTAGATCGTCTTCTCGCCGACCTCGAAGACGACGCCGGAACGATTGATGTTCGGCGCCTCGACCTTGATGCCGAGCCGCTGCGCCTCGGCGCGGAATTCGGAGAGCTTGTCCGTGTTGCTCATGTCCAGCGTCATCGACGCGGCGATGAACTCCACCGGATAGTGCGCCTTCATATAGGCGGTGTGATAGGAGACGAGCGCGTAAGCTGCGGCGTGGCTCTTGTTGAAGCCGTAGTCGGCGAATTTTGCAAGCAGATCAAAGATCGTATCGGCCTGCCCTTTCGGCACGCCGTTCTTCACCGAGCCTTCGACGAAGATCGCGCGTTGCTTCTCCATCTCGGCGCGGATCTTCTTGCCCATGGCGCGGCGCAGCAGGTCGGCGTCGCCGAGCGAATAGCCCGCCATCACCTGCGCGATCTGCATCACCTGTTCCTGATAGATGATGACGCCGAACGTCTCCTTCAGGATCGGCTCGATGATCGGATGCAGATATTCCGGCTCCTCGTCGCCGTGCTTGCGCGCGCAATAGGTCGGAATGTTCGCCATCGGGCCCGGACGATACAGCGCGACCAGCGCGATGATGTCCTCGAAACGGTCGGGTCGCATATCGACGAGCGCGCGTCGCATGCCCGCGCTTTCCACCTGGAACACGCCGACCACCTCGCCGCGCGCCAGCATCTCGTAGCTCGGGGCGTCGGTGATGGGTGTCGTCGCGAGATCGACATGGATGTCGCGCTGCTTGAGCAGTTTGCACGCAACATCGAGGACGGTGAGCGTCTTCAGGCCGAGGAAGTCGAATTTCACGAGGCCCGCGGGCTCGACCCATTTCATGTTGAACTGGGTGACCGGCATGTCCGATTTCGGATCGCGATACATCGGCACGAGTTCGGACAGCGGTCGATCGCCGATCACGATGCCGGCGGCATGCGTCGACGCGTGGCGCGTCAGGCCCTCCAGCTTCTGCGCGATATCGAAAGCCTTCGCGACGATCGGGTCCTCATCGCGCGCCGCTTGCAGCTTCGGCTCGTCCTCGATCGCCTGCTTCAGCGTGACCGGCGCTGCGGGATTCTGCGGCACCAGCTTGGTCAGCTTGTCGACCTGACCATACGGCATCTGCAGCACGCGGCCGACGTCGCGCAGCACGCCGCGCGCTTGCAGCGTACCGAAGGTGATGATCTGCGCGACCTGGTCGCGGCCGTAGCGCTCCTGCACATAGGAGATCACCTCGCCGCGGCGGTCCTGGCAGAAGTCGATGTCGAAGTCCGGCATCGAGACGCGTTCCGGATTGAGGAAGCGCTCGAACAGCAGATTGAACTGCAAGGGATCGAGATCGGTGATGGTCAGCACCCAGGCGACCAGCGAACCGGCGCCCGAACCACGGCCCGGCCCGACCGGAATGCCCTGCGACTTCGCCCATTTGATGAAGTCCGACACGATCAGGAAATAGCCGGCATAGTTCATGCGGGCGATGACGCTGAGCTCGAAATCGAGCCGCGCGCGATAGTCTTCCTCGCTGCGTCCCTGCGACAGACCATGGATCTTGAGGCGGCGCTCCAGCCCCTCTTTCGCCTGGCGGCACAGTTCGTCGGTTTCCTCCTGCGCAGCCGCCTCGGCATTGCTGCCGGCACCGACGGTGAAGCGCGGCAAGATCGGTTTGCGCGTGCGCGGGCGATAGGCGCAACGCTCGGCGATCTCGACGGTGGAGGCAAGCGCCTCCGGAATGTCGGCGAACAGCACCGCCATCTCGGCGCGGGTCTTGAACCGGTGATCGGGCGTGAGCTGCTCACGGTCGCTCTCGGCGATGATCCGGCCGCCGGCGATGCACAGCAGCGCGTCATGCGCCTCATGATCATCGGCACTGGCGAAATACGGCTCGTTCGCGGCAACCAGCGGCAGGCCGCGGCTGTAGGCGAGATCGATCAGCCCGGCTTCGGCGCGGCGCTCCTTCTCGATATTGTGGCGCTGCAGCTCGATATAGAGGCGATCGCCGAACAGTCTGGCAAGCTGCTCGCAGCGCTGCGCGGCGAGCGCGGTCTGGTCGGCGATCAGCGCCTGCGCCAGCGGGCCGTCCGGACCGCCGGTGAGCGCAATCACGCAGTCGGCCTCGTCCTTCAGCCAGTCCAGCTTGATATGCGGCGACTGATGCACCGGCGTTTCGAGAAAGGCGCGCGAATTGAGCCGCATCAGGCTGCCATAGCCGCGCTCGCGCGTGGCCAGGAACACCATGCGCGGCATGATCACATTATGCGCGTTACGAGCGTTCGGGTCCTGATCGCCGAAGTCGACGGCGAGTTCGACGCCGACGATAGGCTGAATGCCCGAACCGGCCAGTTTTTCGGAGAATTCGAGCGCACCGAACATGTTGTCCATGTCGGTCAGCGCCAGCGCCGGCTGATGGTCGGCCTTGGCAAGGTCGGCGAGCTTGGCGACCTTGATGGAGCCCTTCAGCAGCGAATAGGCGGAATGAACGTGCAGATGCACGAATCCGGGCGTGGACACGGCTGGACGCGGGCTCATGGGTTCGGGCATGTCGGCACTTCGGGAAAGACTATGAAGTCATGAGCGTCGGGAAACGCGGCGGTGCTCGGCATCCGACTCGCCGGGCCATGGTGGCCCCTGCCCGCCTGACTGTCCATTTGAAACCGGACAGTTCCCGGTCGGCATCCCCGCTTTCCCGGCCTCCGAATGGCCCGGCCGCGCCAGCCTCAGAGCTGGGGGATGACTTGCGCCCAAACGGCGATCATCCCCACGAACAGAACGATCGATGCCAGTGCCGCGGCTTCCTCAACAAAGGTCTTCAGCATGTCAGCCTCCGTGATCTATCTTGGAACAGATGCAGAACAATGTTCTCATTCCGTTCCAAGAGTCAAGGAGGCTAAGAAAGAGAACAGAACCAGCACGGAAAAATGGTTAAGATCCGAGGCTCCGGCCTCTCGAAGCAGCCGGTCGCAGCAGCGGGAAGCCGGATGCGCCTCTAGCCGCTTCAGTGATATTCTCTGGGATCCTCGACCTCGCTGCTGGCCTGCAGGCCGAGCGCGACAAAGATGATCGGCACCAGACACAGCCCGAGTGCCAGCCAGATCACAATCAATTCCGCATTGAGCACGGCGATAACTCCCTGATCGTTGTTCGTTGGATCGGGCTTATCGCGGTCGGCATGGCATTGCGTGAACGCCATTTACAAGCCTACCTAGGCCTCGTTTTAATCCCCTCTTAACCTGAACGATCCGCAATTTACGGCGCACATCACCCATGCGCCGCACGCCACGGCTGCACGTTTCTGCGCAGTCGCGAAGAATCGCATGTCCAATGATTTCCGAAGGCGGCATTGCGGCGCGGCAGCCGCTTTGTGAGTTGACGAAAGGCCGTGCGACCGGCTTTGTGCTGACAATGACATTGACCGCCGGCAGCGAGTCGGCAGGGAGACCTTTGATGCGCGCAGCTTTGTTTGCCTTGCTGGCCCTTGGCGCCACTTCAGCCTTCGACGTCACGCCGGCCGCGGCGCAGCGTTATAATCCCGGCCCGTTCTCTTTCTATACGCCGAGCGGTTATCCGTTCTGCCTGCGCTCGCTGTATGGCGATGACGATTGCAGCTACGCCAGCTATCAGCAGTGCGTGAACACGGCATCCGGCATCGGCCTCTCCTGCTTCGCCAACCCGGCCCTCGCTTATGCGCGGCAGCCCGCTGACGACGACCTGCAGCCCGCGCCGCGCAAGCGCAAGAAGCAGCGCAACCACTGAGCATCTGCGCCATTGAACGATTGAACGGCCGGCTTTGCCGGTCGTTTTGCGTTACGGCTACAGGTCCGCAATCTCGCGGCGCCTGAGCGTCCGAGGTGTGAGCAGTTCTTCCCTCGAAATATGAGGGGAGGCAGCACGCCGTAAGGCGCGACTTGGTGGAACTGGACGCTGCTTCCGCAAGCTGGATCGCCAGCAAGCTCGAGCCGCGCAACGCCTTACGGCGCGCCACCGCGACGTTCTTTCTGGCCGAAGGACCGTTCTTCCGGGTACTGGGCATCTCCCGCAGGAGATTGATCCGGCAGGTTTCCCTGCCTTCGCCCGCACCGCGTCCAGCCGCGCTAGCGGCAGACCCCCGTAGTGGGGCCGGACGGTGGCCTCCAGCCACCCGAGTGCGAGGGGTACGTCCTCCCCCGCCCGCAGGCGCCGCATCCTGCCCCGCTCAAAGACGCCTCATGAGAGCGCCCCTCGCGAACAAGACGGGTGGGATATTGGTGGCAATGGGAATTTTGTCAAGAACAAAAAGGAAACAAACCTTGGAGCCGTAGGGCGGATGAGCGCAGCGTCATCCGCCGGCCGAGTTCATGGCGGAGACTCCGCGGCGGATTACGCCTTCGGCTCATCCGCCCTACAGATCACCACCCATCCGACCGCCGCTTCGGTTACGGCAGCTCGATGACCTTGCCGTCTTCCAGCGACACCCGGCGGTCCATGCGGCCGGCGAGTTCCATGTTGTGGGTCGCGATCAGCATCGCAACCCGCGTCGCCTTTACCAGCTGCATCAGCGCATTGAAGACGTGATCCGCTGTGTGCGGATCGAGATTGCCGGTGGGCTCGTCCGCCAGCAGCACCCGCGGCGCATTGGCGACGGCGCGGGCGATGGCGACGCGCTGCTGCTCGCCGCCCGACAGTTCGGCGGGGCGATGGGTGATACGTTCGCCAAGGCCGAGATAGGCCAGGATTTCCTTGGCCCGGCTGACGGTTTCCTTGCGCTTCAGGCCACGGATCATCTGCGGCAGCATCACGTTCTCCAGCGCCGTGAATTCAGGCAGCAGGCGATGCGACTGATAGACGAAGCCGATATCGGTGCGGCGGATCTGCGTGCGCTCGGCGTCGGACAGGCCCAAAGTGGCGGTGCCGCCGACATAGACCTCGCCCTCGTCCGGGCTTTCCAGCAGACCTGCGATATGCAGCAGCGTCGACTTGCCCGAGCCCGACGGCGCCACCAGCGCCACCGACTGCCCGGCCCACAGACCGAGCCTGGCATTGTCGAGAATGGTCAGGACGCTTTCGCCCTGGGTGTATTGCCGCTTGACGTCGTGCAGATACAAAACCGGAGTATCTTCATCCCCCTGCGCCATCTCAGCCACTCACTCGTATCGCAGCGCGTCGACCGGATCGAGCCGCGCGGCGCGCCATGACGGATAGAGCGTGGCGAGGAAGGACAGCGTCAGGGCCATGATGACCACCGCACTGGTTTCGCCGACATCGATCTCCGCGGGCAATTTGGACAGGAAATACAGTTCCGGCGAGAACAGTTCGGTGGAGGTCATCCAGGAGATGAACTGCCGGATCGCCTCGATATTCATGCAGACCAGCAGGCCGACGCCGAAACCGACCAGCGTGCCGACCACGCCGATCGCCGCGCCCGTGATCAGGAAGATGCGCATGATCGCGCCCTGAGAGGCGCCCATTGTGCGCAGGATGGCGATATCCGCCCCCTTGTCCTTCACCAGCATGATCAGGCCGGAGACGATGTTGAGCGCCGCCACCAGAACAATGAGAGTCAGGATCAGGAACATCACGTTGCGCTCGACCTGCAGCGCATTGAAGAAGGTCGCGTTACGCTGGCGCCAGTCGACGAGGAAGACCGGCCGCCCCGCCGCCTCGGTCACCGCCTTGCGATAGACATCGATCTTGTCGGGATTGTTGGTATAGACCTCGATCGAGGTCACATCGTTGTTGCGGTTGAAATAGGCCTGCGCCTCCGCCAGCGGCATGAAGACGAACGTCGAGTCATATTCGGACATGCCGATCTCGAACACCGCCGCGACCTTGTAGGGTTTGATGCGCGGGGTCGTGCCCATCGGTGTCACCGCGCCTTTCGGCGCCACCAGCGTGATATTGTCGCCGGCATGGATCGAGAGCTGGTCGGCGAGCCGGCGGCCGATGGCGACGCCCTGCCCTTCGTCGAAACCTTCCAGCGTGCCCTGGCGGATGTTCTTGGCGATGGAGGTGAGATTGTTGAGGTCGGCGGCGCGTATGCCGCGCACGAACACGCCCGACGCGCCGAAGGCCGACGAGCCGAGCGCCTGACCATCGACAACCGGCGCGGCAAGGCGAATGCCCTCGACCCCGTTGATACGGTCGGCCACTTCCTTCCAGTCGGTGAGCGGGCGTTCGAGCGGCTGCACGAGAATGTGGCCGTTGAGGCCGAGGATCTTGTCGAGCAATTCCTTGCGGAAGCCGTTCATGACGGCCATCACGATGATCAGCGTGGCGACGCCGAGCATGATGCCGACAAAGGAGAAGCCGGCGATAACCGAGATGAATCCTTCCTTACGGCGTGCACGGAGATAACGTCCGGACAGCAGCCATTCGAAGGCGGCAAAAGGTGGGGTTCGAACTGGCTCGCTCATGGCATCATCCGTCGCCCGACTCCCATACGAATCGGGCTTATTCTAGCCGCTTCACAGACGACGCGGCGACCATGCAGTGGATAAGTCGTCAGGACGTCAGCTTTGCGACGACCTCAGCCGGCGAGATGTTCTCACGCGAACCATCGCTGCGCTTCTTAAGCTCGACCTTGCCTTCCGCAAGCCCCTTCGGACCGACGAGGATCTGCCAGGGCACGCCGATCAGGTCGGCGGTGGCGAACTTGCCGCCGGCGCGCTGGTCGGTGTCGTCATAGAGCACGTCGACGCCCTTGGAGGTGAGCTCCTTGTAGAGCGCCTCGCAGGCGCCGTCCGTATCGGCCGAGCCCTGCTTGAGATTGAGGATGGCGGCGCGGAACGGCGCGACTTCCTCGGGCCAGATGATGCCGTTGTCGTCATGGCTGGCCTCGATGATGGCGCCGAGCAGACGCGACACGCCGACGCCATAGGAGCCGCCATGGATCGGCACTTCGGCGCCATCGGGACCGGCAACGGTCGCCTTCATGGCGTCGGAATATTTGGTGCCAAAATAGAAGATCTGGCCGACTTCAATGCCGCGGGTGTTCAGGCGGCGCTCGGGCGGCACTTCGCTTTCGAAGCGCGCGGCGTCATGCACGTCTTCCGTCGCGGCATAGATCGAGGTCCACTGATCGATGATGGGTGTGAGATCGCCGGAGTAATCGACATCGACTGATGGAATCGGCAGATCGAGCACGTTCTTGTCGCAGAACACGCCGGACTCGCCGGTCTCGGCGAGCACGATGAATTCATGGCTGTGATCGCCGCCGATCGGGCCGGTCTCGGCGCGCATCGGGATCGCCTTCAGGCCCATGCGGGCGAAAGTGCGCAGATAAGCGACGAACATCTGATTGTAGGAGTGCTTGGCCGCGGCTTCGTCGATGTCGAAGGAATAGCCGTCCTTCATCAGGAATTCGCGGCCGCGCATCACGCCGAAGCGCGGGCGCTGCTCGTCGCGGAACTTCCACTGGATGTGATAGAGATTGAGCGGCAGGCTCTTGTAGGACTTCACATAGCCGCGGAAGATCTCGGTGATCATTTCCTCATTGGTCGGCCCATAGAGGAGTTCTCGCTTGTGGCGATCGGTGATGCGCAGCATCTCCGGACCATAGGCGTCGTAGCGGCCGCTCTCGCGCCAGAGATCGGCAAGCTGCAGGGTCGGCATCAGCAGCTCGATGGCGCCGGCGCGGTTCTGCTCCTCGGTCACGATGGCCTGGATCTTCTTGAGCACGCGCAAGCCGAGCGGCAGCCAGGCATAGATGCCGGCGGCTTCCTGGCGGATCATGCCGGCGCGCAGCATCAGGCGATGCGAGACGATCTCCGCTTCCTTCGGCGTTTCCTTGAGGATGGGAAGAAAATAGCGCGACAGCCGCATCGTGAAGCCCGGTGAGTCGGAGGGAAATCGGAAGGCCCGAGTGAAACCGGATCGCCGCGCAAAACACAAGGGCGGCGGCTCGATCGAGGCGTCATTACGCCCGGTGGTCACGATCAGTTGCCGGCTACGCAACCTACGCGTTTCAAAATTTGAAATAGCGACGTCAACACAGCCTTAAGTCGCTGTGCGGCCATCGAATTCTATGCATGCCTCAATTTTGAACAGACTATGCCGAAATTGATGACAAACACAAAAAGTTCAGCTACGACTCGAAACTCAGACAAGTCCGCAAGGTGGCGTCTGGAACGGTCAAAATGCCAACGGTCCAAGTCTCGGGAGGAACCCTGACGCGCATAAGCAGCGTCAACCCGCCAATCAAAGGATAAAATCCAACGATCGGGTATATAGGGTCGACACAATTTTCCGAGCAGGGCCAAGTGCCCTGCTCTTTTTTTGAGCATCAGGCCCGCACGATGAACGTGCCCTCTTTCGCCTTTCGCCGTCATTGATGCAAGCCAACAACGCGCGGCCAATTGCTGCACATGAATGCCGTAGGGCGGATGAGCCCAAGGCGTCATCCGCCATTCTTGCCAAACGCACTCGGCCGGCGGATGACGCCTTCGGCTTATCCGCCCTGCGCCGCCACATCGCGCTTCGGCTTGATGCCGGAAAGCCACGAACAGACGAGGCCCTGCGATGCGCCAACGATGCCGAAGGTCAGTATCTGCGGCAGCGGGATTTGCACCGATGTCCAGATCAGCAACATGGCGATGCTGACGATGTAGCCGGTGATGGCCGAGGTCAGCACCTTCGGCCACAGGCCCATCTTGTCCTCGAGGAACCAGTCCTCGCCCCACATGACCAGCGAAGGAATGAGACCGAACCAGTAGGCGAAAGGCAATCCCATGATGAAGCCGGGAAAGCCGCCGATGACCCTTCCGCTCAGCAGCTCGCGGACCTCGAATGTCGCGAAACCGACGGCCGGTCCGAGCAGAAGAAACAGCAGGAAGCGCTTCATGCGATTGCCCTCCATGTCGCCCGGAAGCGCGCCATGATCATAGCGGAATGCCCATCAGCTTCGACAAACGCTCGACGCTGAGCCAGCCGGCATTGTGCGCGGCCATGCCGGCAGCGAAAAACACCGCGGACAGCACGGTCGTCCAGATCAGCTTGCGCCCCATGCGCGCCATGACAGGCGCGCCGGGATCGGTGCCCTCGACACCCTCGCCCGCTTCTTGCTGGCTGCGCACGCCGAAGGGCAATGTGAGAAACAGCGTGACCCACCAGATCACGAAATAGATCGCGAGCGATGTGGAGATCGTATAGGCCATCGCGCCCTCAGGACTGTTCGATCTCGACCAGCGCGCCGGAGAAATCCTTCGGATGCAGGAACAGCACCGGCTTGTTATGGGCGCCGATCTTCGGCTCGCCATCGCCGAGCACGCGGGCTCCCTCGCTGATCAACTGGTCGCGCGCCGCGATGATATCGGGCACTTCGTAGCAGAGATGATGGATGGCGCCATCGGGATTGCGCTCGACGAATTTTGCGATCGGCGAGTTATCGCCGAGCGGCTCGATGAATTCGATCTTGGTATTCGGCAGCGTCGCGAACACGGTGTAGACGCCGTGCTCGGGAAGCGGCACGCGGTCTGAGATCTCGGCACCGAAGGCGGCGCCGTAGATCTTTGCGGCCTTGGCCGCATCTGCAACGGCGATCGCCACGTGATTGAGCCTGCCCAGCATGATGTTTCCTCCGTTTTTGTTCTTGCGTTTTTTATTGCTCGACCACCAGGACCTGCACATAGCAGATGGTCTTCTTACCCCACTGGTCCGCCAGCGTGGAGCGGACCGCGCGTCGCACCGATTCCGCCATGGCGTCAGGATCGCGCTTGCGGGCCTTGGGCAGGTTCTCCACCACATCGACCACGACATCGTAGACGATGTCGTCGAGCAGCAGGCCAGCGCTGTTCTTCTCGGGAATGCCGATCAGATCCACGGCGGGATCATCGAGCAGATCCCCCTTGCTGTTGATCGCCAGCGCGACCATCGCGCAGCCGGCGAAGCCGAGGCGACGGCGCTCCGTCACGGCCCGCGACTTCTCGCTTTCCAGGATCATGCCGTCCTTGAAAATGCGGCCGGAGGGCAACTGGTCGATCACGGCGGAGTCGCCCGGACCAAGCTTCACGAGATCGCCGGTCTTGACGATCATCACCTTCGGCACGCCGCAGGCACGCGCGAGCTTGGCGTGCTCGGACAGATGCAGCGCTTCGCCATGCACGGGGATCAGCAGCTCCGGGCGCACCCAGGAGATCATGTCGCGCAGTTCGTCGCGGCGCGGATGGCCGGAGACATGCACCAGCGCGTCGCGGTCGGTGATGACCTCGATGCCTTGCGTCACCAGACCGTTGACGATGGTGCCGACGGCCTTCTCGTTGCCGGGAATGGTACGCGAGGAGAAGATCACGGTGTCGCCCTTGTTGAGCGTCACCTGCGGGTGGTCGTCATTGGCGATGCGCGCCAGCGCGGCACGGCTCTCGCCCTGGCTGCCGGTGCACAGCGCCAGCACCTTGTCCGGCGGGAAATGGCCATAATAGTCGGCGCTCCGGAAAGCCGGCAGGCCGTCGAGATAGCCGCATTCGCGCGCCACCTGCACCACCCGCTCCATGGCGCGGCCAACCAGCACGACCTCGCGGCCGGAAGCCTGCGCCGCTTCGGCTACGGCGCGGACGCGGGCGACGTTCGACGCGAAGGTCGTGACGGCGACGCGGCCCTTGGCGGCCATCACGAGCTTGGTCAGCGTCGCGGCGACTTCCATTTCGGACGGCGAACGGCCGTCGCGCACGGCATTGGTCGAGTCTCCGACAATCGCGAGCACGCCCTGATCGCCGAGTTCGCGCAGGCGCTTCTCGTCGGTGGGCTTGCCGATGATCGGCGTCGGATCGATCTTCCAGTCTCCGGTATGCAGCACCGTGCCGACTGGCGTATGCAGCGCGATGGCGTGGGATTCCGGAATCGAATGCGCGACCGGGATGAACTCGACGTCGAACGGGCCGATATTGATGCGGGCGCCGGATTCGACGACCGTCACCGGAATCTGCGGCGAGCCGCGCTCGGCGGCGCATTTCGCCTCGAACAGCGACGCGGAAAACTTGGTCGCATAGATCGGGCATTGCAGCTTCGGCCACAGATCGATGATAGCACCGAAGTGGTCTTCATGGGCGTGCGTCAGCACGAGGCCCATGAGGTTCTTCTTCTGCTTTTCCAGAAACGTGATGTCCGGCATCACGAGATCGATGCCCGGCAGATGCTCCTCGTCGCCGAAATAGACACCGAGATCAATCGCCAGCCAGCTCCGCTGATGGCGGTTGCCGAGACCATAGATCGACAGGTTCATGCCGATCTGGCCGACACCGCCCAGCGGAGAAAATGTGAGTTCGTCGGGTCGTGTCATTCTGTTGCTGTCCTTGCCGACGCCGCGGAGCCGAAGTGAACGTCGCCCGCCGAGATCGGCACGCGCCGGCCATCTGCAGTCGCGACGATCAGACAACCGGCGTCGTCAATCGTATCGAAGATTCCTGAAATGGTGGAGTTTCCTGTCTGCACCGAAACGGGCTCGCCGAGCCCGGCGGCGCGCTCCAGCCAGGCGGTCCGGATAGCGCCGAAACCGCGGCCATTGTCCCAGAGGGCGCGGTAGTCTGCCCAGCTATCCGACAGCGCCGTGAACAGGCCCTCAGCGTCGACATCGATGCCGAGTTCCCTCAGCGAGGTGGCCGGATATGGCGTGTCCTTGGGAGATGCCACGACATTGATGCCGATCCCGACCACGACGGCGAGACCGCCTGCCGGCACCGGCTCTGCTTCCAGCCCGATCCCGCAGATCTTGCTCTTTCCCGCAAGGACGTCATTTGGCCACTTGAGCCGAAAGTTCATGGCGTCCGATCCAGGGAAACGGAGCCGCGCTTCCATGCTGACGCGTTGCAGCGCCGCCTCGACCGCAAGTCCCGCCGCAAAGCCGAGTGTCGCAGCCTGCGCCGGCGCGACATCGACCACTTCGAGAACGCTATTGGCGAGATTGCCGCGTGGGGCGATCCATGGACGTTGCCGCCTGCCCCGTCCCGCGGTCTGTTCGGTGGTCACAAACCACATCGGCCCGCGCTCACCGGCGCGGGCACGATCTTTTGCATCGTCGTTAGTGGAACCGGTGCTGTCGAAGACGGCGAGCCTGGTGCCCGCCGCCTGTGCTCGTGGCCCGAGCGCGAAGGCCACTAGAACAGCGACTTCGCAGCCAGCTGTGCGGCGCTGACCAGCGGAGCCGGATAGACGAAGAACAGGATGTTGAACACGCCGGTCACCGCGAGCACGGTACGCAGCTCGACGCGCATCGGATCGAGTTCGCCGGCGGGCTCATCGAAATACATCGTCTTGACGATGGACAGATAATAGAACGCGCCCACCACCGACGCGAGCACGCCGACGACGGCGAGCACGAACAGGCCCGACTTCACGGCCGCCATGAAGACGTAGAACTTGCCGAAGAAGCCCGCCAGCGGCGGCACACCGGCCAGCGAGAACAGGAACATCGCGAACAGGAACGCCACCACCGGATTGGTGCGCGACAGACCGGCGAAATCCTTGATGGTCTCGACCGGTTGACCGTTGCGCTTCATGGTCAGGATAATGGCGAAGGAGCCGAGGGTCATCGCCACATAGATGGCGATATAGACCAGCACGCCCTGCGCGCCTTCGGTGGTGCCGGCGGCAAGGCCGACCAGCGCGAAGCCCATATGGCCGATGGACGAATAGGCCATCAGGCGCTTGATGTTGGTCTGGCCGATGGCGGCAAAGGAGCCGAGCACCATGGACGCCAGCGACACGAACACCACGATCTGCTGCCACTGCACGGTGATGCCCGGGAACGCGGTGAGCGCAACACGGGTGAACACGGCGAGCGCAGCCACCTTGGGTGCCGACGCAAAGAAGGCAGTGACCGGGGTCGGCGCGCCTTCATAGACGTCCGGCGTCCACATGTGGAACGGCACGGCCGAGACCTTGAAGCAGAGGCCGGCAAGCACGAAGACCAGACCGAAGATCAGACCGATATTGCCGGTCTTGGCCTCGGCGGCGATACCGGCGAAATTCACGGTGCCGGTGAAGCCATAGACCATCGAGGCGCCGTAGAGCAGCATGCCCGACGACAGCGCGCCGAGCACGAAATACTTCAGGCCCGCTTCGGTCGACTTGGCGCTGTCGCGGTTCGATGCGGCGACGACATAGAGAGCGAGGCTCATCAGTTCGAGGCCGAGATAGAGCGTGATCAGATCGCCGGCCGAAATCAGCACCATCATGCCGATGGTCGAGAGCAGCACCAGGATCGGGAATTCGAAGATGCGGCGGGTGTCATGCTCGAGGAATTCACGCGACATGATCAGCGTGACGCCCGAACCGATCAGCGCGAGAATCTTCAGGAAACGGGCGAAATCATCGACGATGAAGCTGCCACCGAAGGTGACCAGCTTGCCGGCAGGCAACATGATCTCGGCGACGCCGACGACGATCAGCAGGCAGATCGACAGGGCCGAGATGAGCCCCGTCGTCTTTGGCCCGTTGAAGGCGCCGATCATCAGCAGGACCATGGCGCCTACTGCCAGGATCAGCTCCGGCAGCACGGGCAACAGTGAATATCCAGCGGTGGTAATTGTCATAGCGAGATCCTGGTCCGCTGCGGTCAGTGCAGCAGCGCCGCTGCCTTCACGGCAGAGGTTGCAGCAGCATAATTCTTGACGACGAGATCGACCGAAGCCGCCGACATATCGAGCACCGGCTTTGGATAGACACCGAACAGAATGGTGAGAACGGCGAGCGGCACCAGCAGCAGGCCCTCGCGGAAGGTCATGTCCTTCATGCCCGCCAGCGACGGCTTGACCAGATCGCCGAACACCACCTTGCGGTAGAGCCACAGCGCATAGGCCGCCGAGAGAATGACGCCGGCGCAGGCGACCGTCGCGGTCGGGATCGAGACCTTGAAGGTGCCGAGCAGCGTCAGGAATTCACCGACGAAGCCGGAGGTGCCGGGCAGACCGACATTGGCCATGGTGAACACCATGAACAGCATCGCGTAGATCGGCATCCGGTTGACCAGGCCGCCATAGGCAGCGATCTCGCGGGTATGCAGGCGGTCATAGACGACACCGACGCAGAGGAACAGCGCGCCCGACACGATACCGTGCGAGATCATCTGGAACACCGCGCCGGAGACGCCCTGCGTGGTGCCGGCGAAGATGCCCATGGTGACATAGCCCATGTGCGCGACGGACGAGTAAGCGATCAGCTTCTTGATGTCTTCCTGCATCAGCGCGACGAGCGAGGTGTAGACGATCGCAACGGCCGAGAGCGTCCACACCAGCGGCGCGAAATAGAGCGACGCATCGGGGAACATCGGCAGCGAGAAGCGCAGGAAGCCGTAGCCGCCCATCTTCAGCATGATCGCGGCCAGCACGACCGAACCCGCCGTCGGCGCTTCGACGTGCGCATCGGGCAGCCAGGTGTGCACCGGCCACATCGGCATCTTCACGGCAAAGGACGCGAAGAAAGCCAGCCATGCCCACATCTGCAGGTTACGCGGCACCGACGAGTTCATCAGCGTCGGGATATCGGTGGTCCCTGCGTGCCAGTACAGCGCCATGATGGCGAGCAGCATCAGCACCGAGCCGAGGAACGTGTAGAGAAAGAACTTGAAGGACGCATAGACGCGGCGCGGACCGCCCCAGATGCCGATGATCAGGAACATCGGGATCAGGCCGCCTTCGAAGAACAGGTAGAACAGCACGAGATCGAGCGCCGAGAAGGTGCCGATCATCAGCGTTTCCAGGAACAGGAACGCCATCATGTATTCGGGCACGCGCTTCGATACCGACTTCCAGCTGCACAGGATGCAGAACGGCATCAGCGCCGTGGTCAGGATCACGAAGGGGAACGAGATGCCGTCAACGCCCATATGGTAGTTGATGGTCGCGGCCAGCCAGGGCGCCTTCTCGACGAACTGGAAGCCGGCATTGGCGCCATCGTAGCGCGCCACCATGATCAACGACACCGCGAAGGTGACGATCGTGGTCCAGAGCGCGATCCACTTGGCGTTGCGGTCCGCCGCTTCGTCGCGGCCGCGCGCCATCAGATAGACGAGCACGGCGCCGACGACCGGCAGGAAGGTGGTGACCGACAGGATCGGCCAGGTCATGACAGAGCCGGACATTACTGGCCCCCCAGGCCGAAGATGAACCAGGTGATGAGCCCGGCCACGCCAATCAGCATCGCGAAGGCGTAGTGATAGAGATAACCCGTCTGCACCTTGACGACGCCGCGGGTGACATCGAGCACGCGCGCCGAGACGCCGTCAGGCCCGAAGCCGTCGATGAGCATGCCGTCGCCCTTCTTCCACAGGAAGCGGCCGATCCACTTGGCCGGGCGGACGAAGATGATCTCGTAGAGCTCGTCGAAGTACCACTTGTTGAGCAGGAACTTGTAGAGCAGCGGGTGCTGGTTCGCCAGCTCGACCGGCAGGTACGGCTTGCGGATGTAGAACAGGTAGGAGATCAGGAAGCCGAGCACCATCATCACTGTCGGCAGATACGGCACCCAGGTCGGCAGGTGATGCATCTCTTCGAGGATGTGCGGGTTCATCTTCAGCGACTCGCGGAAGAACTCGGCCACATGGTGTCCGGCGAAAGCTTCCTTGAACGGGAAGCCGGCGGCGAACGACCCGATGCCGAGAACGGCCAGCGGGAACAGCATCCACATCGGTGCTTCATGCGCGGCGTCGTAATGCTTCTGGTCGTGCGGCTTGCCGTGGAAGGTCTTGAACACCAGACGCCACGAATAGAACGAGGTCAGCAGCGCCGCGATCACCGTCATCAGGAAGCCGTAGAAGGCGAACGGATTGTGCGAGGCGTAAGCGGATTCGATGATCGCGTCCTTCGAGAAGTAACCCGCCGTGAACGGGAAGCCGGTCAGCGCCAGCGTACCGATGGTCATCATCGCATAGGTGAACGGGATCTTGTTCCACAGGCCACCCATCTTCCGGATGTCCTGCTCGTGATGCATCGCATAGATCACCGAGCCCGAGCCCAGGAACAGCAGCGCCTTGAAGAACGCGTGCGTGAACAGATGGAACATGGCGACCGAATAGGCCCCTGCTCCCAGCGCCACGAACATGTAGCCGAGCTGCGAACAGGTCGAGTAAGCGACGATGCGCTTGATGTCGTTCTGTACGAGGCCGACAGTCGCCGCGAAGAACGCTGTGGTCGCGCCGACCAGCATGACGACGGCCTGGGCATTCGGGGCGAGTTCGAACAGCGGCGACATGCGGGCGACCATGAAGACGCCCGCGGTGACCATGGTGGCGGCGTGGATCAGCGCCGACACCGGGGTCGGGCCTTCCATCGCGTCCGGCAGCCAGGTGTGCAGCAGGAACTGCGCCGACTTGCCCATGGCGCCGACGAACAGCAACAGACAGGCGAGCGTCAGCGCATCGGCATGCCAGCCGAAGAAGTTGATGGTCGCCTTGCCGGCGATACCCGGCGCCGCCGCGAAGATGGCGTCGAAATCGGTGGTGCCGAGCAGCATGAAGATCGCGAAGATGCCGAGCAGGAAGCCGAAGTCGCCGACGCGGTTGACGACGAACGCCTTGATCGACGCGGCATTGGCCGAGGGCTTCTTGAACCAGAAACCAATCAGCAGGTACGAGGCCAGACCGACGCCTTCCCAGCCGAAGAACAGCTGCAGCAGGTTGTCGGCGGTCACCAGCATCAGCATCATGAAGGTGAAGAGCGACAGATAGGCCATGAAGCGCGGCCGGTTCGGATCGTCTTCCATGTAGCCGAGCGAATAGATGTGCACGAGCGACGACACCGTGGTGACGACGACGAGCATCACGGCGGTCAGCGTATCGACGCGCAGCGTCCAGGACAGCTGCAGGTCGCCGGTGTTGATCCAGCTCAGCAGCACCACGCGCAGGTCGTGATGGTTGAAGGCGACATCGGCGAAGGTGATCCAGGACAGCGCCGCAGACACCACCAGCAGACCGGCGGTTATCAGCTCGGCCGCGCGCGAACCCACCGCGGCCGGCTCGGCCACGTGATGGTGATCGTCATGACCGTGATCATCGTGACCATGATCGTCATGCGCATGCGACGCATGGGCATCGGCATGACCGTGGTCGCCATGACCATGGTCGCCGTGGCCATGCGCGTGGTCCATGTCGTCGCCGCTCGGGTTGCGACCATGCGCACCCGCGAGGGCGATGGCGCCGGCGATCAGCGCACCGATCAGCGGCAGGAATACGAGAGCCTGGATCATGAGTGGCTCAGCCCTTCATCAGATTGACGTCTTCAACCGCGATCGAGCCGCGGTTGCGGAAATACACGACGAGCACGGCGAGACCGATCGCCGCTTCGGCAGCGGCCACGGTGAGCACCAGCAGCGCGAAGACCTGACCGACGATGTCGCCGAGGAAGGTCGAGAACGCCACCATGTTGATGTTGACCGAGAGCAGGATGAGCTCGATCGACATCAGGATGACGATGATGTTCTTCCGGTTCAGGAAGATGCCGAGAATACCCAGCGTGAACAGGATCGCCGCGACGGCGAGATAGTGTCCGAGACCGATCGTCATTTGATCCAGCTCCCTGAATCGGAGTCCTGCAGGCCCTGCCCGACCGCCACCTTGCGTACGTCCATGGCCATGGTCTTGGTCCGCGCGTTCTGGACATTGATGTCCTGACGCTTGACGTAACCGCGATGGCGCAGCGTCAGCACAATGGCGCCGATCATGGCCACCAGCAGCACGAGACCTGCGAGCTGGAAGTAGTGGATGTAGGTCGTGTAGAGCACGAGGCCGAGCGCCTCAGTATTCGTCACATTGCCGGGGATCGCCGACGTGATCGCCTTGCCGGCATTCGGGTTCATCACCCAGCCGCCGGCGACGAGCAGAAGCTCCGCCAGGAAGATGGCGCCGACCAGAAGGCCGACCGGCAGATACTGGATGAAGCCTTCGCGCAGCTGCGCGAAGTCGACGTCGAGCATCATGATCACGAACAGGAACAGCACCGCGACCGCGCCGACATAGACGACGATCAGCAGCATCGCCAGGAATTCGGCACCCATCAGGATGAACAGGCCCGATGCGTTCACGAAAGCGAGGATCAGGAACAGCACGGAGTGAACCGGATTGCGCGACGCGATCACCATGACCGCACAGGCGACGCAAACGCCGGCGAACAGATAGAAGAACAGCGCGGGGAAAATCATGATTGCCCCTTACCGATACGGCGCGTCGAGCGCGATGGATTTCGCGATCTCGCGTTCCCAGCGGTCGCCATTGGCGAGCAGCTTGGCCTTGTCATAGAAAAGCTCCTCGCGCGTCTCGGTGGCGAATTCGAAATTCGGCCCCTCGACGATCGCATCGACTGGACAGGCTTCCTGGCACAGTCCGCAATAGATGCACTTCACCATATCGATGTCGTAGCGCACGGTGCGGCGGGTGCCGTCGTTGCGGCGCGGACCGGCCTCGATGGTGATGGCCTGCGCCGGACACACGGCTTCGCACAGCTTGCACGCAATGCAGCGCTCTTCGCCGTTGGGATAACGGCGCAGCGCATGCTCACCACGGAAGCGCGGCGAAATCGGCCCCTTCTCGAACGGATAGTTCAAGGTCGGCTTCGGCTTGAAGAAATAGCGCATGGCGAGGACGAACGCTTGCGCGAACTCCGCCAGCAGCAGCGAATGAGCGGTTGCCCTGATATTCATAGTGACCTCATTTCGGAGCCAGGCCCCCGAATTGCAGCACGCCGGCGACGATAATCACGTAGGCCAGCGACATCGGCAGAAACACCTTCCAGCCGAGACGCATCAGCTGGTCGTAGCGGTAGCGCGGCACGATCGCCTTCGCCATCGCGAACAGGAAGAACATGAACATCACCTTGATGGCGAACCAGATGATGCCCGGCACCCAGGTGAACGGCGCGAACGGGATCGGCGACAGCCAGCCACCGAGGAACATGATGGTCGCCAGCGCGCACATGGAGACGATCGCCACGTATTCGCCGAGCATGAACAACAGATACGGGGTCGAGCCGTATTCCGTCATGAAGCCCGCGACCAGTTCGGATTCCGCTTCCACGAGATCGAACGGCGGACGGTTGGTTTCAGCCAGCGCCGAGACGTAGAACACCACGAACATCGGAAACAGCGGGATGAAGTACCAGCCGAGAATGCCCCACTTGCTATCCTGCGCCATCACGATGGCCGACAGGTTGAGCGAACCGACGCAGAGCAGAACGGTGATGATGACGAAGCCGATCGAGACTTCGTAGGACACCATCTGCGCCGCGGCGCGCAGTGCCGACAGGAACGGATATTTCGAGTTCGACGCCCAGCCGGCCATGATGATGCCGTAGATCGACAGCGACGAGATCGCGAAGATGTAGAGCACGCCGACATTGAGATCGGCGATCACCCAGCCAGGATTGAACGGGATGACGGCCCAGGCGGCGAGCGCCAGGATACACGACACCAGCGGCGCCAGCAGGAACACGCCCTTGTTCGAGCCCGACGGAACCACCGGCTCCTTCAGCACGAACTTCAAGAGGTCCGCGAATGACTGCAGCAGGCCGAACGGGCCGACCACGTTGGGGCCGCGGCGGATCTGCACCGCCGCCCAGATCTTGCGATCGGCCAGCAGGATGTAGGCGATTGCCACCAGCAGCAATACGAGCACGAGAAGGCTCTGTGCGATCATGATGATCAGCGGCCAGAGAGTGCTAGTCCAGAGTTCAGCCATCGTCTTACTCCGCCGCCGTCAGCAACTGGCCGGAAGCCAGGCGAGAACATTCCGCCATGACGGCTGACGCACGCGCGATCGGGTTGGTGAGGTAGAAATCCTCGACGGGGGTCTTGAACGGCGCCTTGTCGACGGCGCCGCCCTTCCCCGCGAGGGTCTTGATTCCAGCGGCATCGCCGGCCTCGATCTGATCGAGGCGCATGAGATGCGGCACCTGCTTGAAGATCGCCTGACGCAGCTGCGCCAGCGAGTCGAAGGGCAGCTTCTTGCCGAGCACGTCGGACAGCGCGCGGATGATCGCCCAGTCCTCGCGGGCGTCGCCTGGCGGGAAGCCGGCACGCTCCGCCATCTGCACGCGGCCTTCGGTGTTCACGAACAGACCGGACTTCTCTGTATAGGCCGAGCCCGGCAGGATCACGTCGGCGCGATGCGCGCCGCGGTCGCCGTGGGTGCCGATATAGACGACGAAGGCGCCCGGGGCGATTTCGACATCATCGGCGCCGAGCGAGAACACGACTTCGGCGCCAGCAGCGCCCTGCCCGCCGGCGAAACCGATGTCGAGCGCACCGACCGTCGAGGCGGCCGAGTGCAGCACGGCAAAGCCGTTCCAGCCATCCTTGATCGCGCCGATATCCGAGGCGAGCTTGGCAGCCTGCGCCAGCACGGCAGCGCCGTCCGCACGCGAGGTCGCGCCTGCGCCAACCAGCACGATCGGGTTCTGCGCGTTCTTGAGCACGTCGGCGAAGGAGTGCTTGCCGGCGGCAACGTCGGCCAAAGTATCGGTGCCGGCGCCGAGATGTTCGTAGCGATAGGTCAGATCGGCCTTCTCGCCGATCACGCCGATCTTCAGCTTGCCGCCGCGCCAGGCCTTGCGGATGCGGGCGTTGAGAACGGCCGCTTCCTTGCGTGGGTTGGCGCCCACGATCAGCAGCGCATCCGCCTGCTCGATGCCGGCAATGGTCGGGTTGAAGATGTAGGAAGCGCGGCCAGCCTTCGCATCGAATGCAGCGCTCGCCGCGGTCGAAACATTGGCCGAGCCCATGGAGGCGAGCAGCGCCTTGATGGCGAACATCTCTTCGACGGCAGCGAGATCACCGGCGATGGCGCCGACCTTGTTGCCGGCAGCCGCAATCTTGGCGGCGATGGCGCCGAAGGCTTCAGCCCAGGTCGCGGCACGCAGCTTGCCGTTTTCACGGACAAACGGACGATCGAGGCGCTGGGTGCGCAGGCCGTCGACGACGTGACGGGTCTTGTCCGAGATCCACTCCTCGTTCACCGCCTCGTTGACGCGCGGCAGGATGCGCATCACTTCGCGGCCACGGGTATCGACGCGGATGGCCGAGCCGACCGCATCCATCACGTCGATGGACTGGGTCTTGCCGAGCTCCCACGGACGCGCCGCGAATGCATAAGGCTTCGAGGTCAGCGCACCGACCGGGCAGATGTCGACGAGATTGCCCTGCAGCTCCGAGGTCAGTGCGGTTTCGAGGAAGGAAGTGATCTCCATGTCCTCGCCGCGGCCGATGGCGCCCATTTCCGGCGCACCGGCGACTTCCGCCGCGAAGCGGACGCAGCGCGTGCACTGGATGCAGCGGGTCATCGAGGTCTTCACGAGCGCGCCGAGATACTTGTCCTCGACGGCGCGCTTGTTCTCGGCGAAGCGGCTGGTGTCCACACCATAGCCCATCGCCTGGTCCTGCAGGTCGCACTCGCCGCCCTGGTCGCAGATCGGGCAATCCAGCGGGTGGTTGATGAGCAGGAACTCCATCACGCCTTCGCGGGCCTTCTTGACCATCGGCGAACGGGTGGAGATTTCCGGCGGCTCGCCATTCGGGCCCGGACGGCAGTCGCGCACGCCCCAGGCGCAGCTGGCGACCGGCTTCGGGCCACCCTTCACTTCCACCAGACACATGCGGCAATTGCCGGCGATGGACAGGCGCTCGTGATAGCAGAAGCGCGGGATTTCGGCGCCGGCCGCTTCACACGCCTGCAGCAGCGTGTAATCCGCCGGGACGTCGATCTCTTTGCCGTCAACGATCAGTTTCGTCATTGTCCTTACTCCGCCGCGACCAGATGCGCGGGATCGAGAATGCCCTGATCGTCGAGCGAGGCCTTGCGGCTGAACTCTTCGATGCGGCGTTCGATCTCCGGGCGGAAGGCGCGGATCAGGCCCTGCACCGGCCACGCGGCGGCATCGCCGAGTGCGCAGATGGTGTGGCCTTCAACCTGCTTGGTAACCTCGAGCAGCATGTCGATCTCGCGCTTGTGGGCGCGGCCCTCGACCATGCGGGTGAGCACGCGCCACATCCAGCCGGTGCCTTCGCGGCACGGCGTGCACTGGCCGCAGCTCTCATGCTTGAAGAAGTAGCTGATGCGGGCGATCGCGGCGACGACGTCGGTGGACTTGTCCATGACGATGACGCCGGCGGTGCCGAACGACGATTTTACGGCACGGGTGCCGTCGAAATCCATGATGAGCTCTTCGCAATCCGCGGCCGGGATCATCGGGCACGAGGCGCCGCCCGGAATGATCGCGAGCAGGTTGTCCCAGCCACCGCGGATGCCGCCGCCGTGCTTCTCGATCAGCTCCCGGAACGGGATGCTCATGGCGTCTTCGACGACGCAGGGCGTGTTGACGTGACCGGAGATGCCGTAAAGCTTGGTGCCGACATTGTTCGGACGGCCGATGCCGGCGAACCACGAGGCACCACGACGCAGGATGTCCGGCGCAACCGCGATGGACTCCACATTGTTCACGGTGGTCGGGCAGCCATAGAGGCCGACATTCGCCGGGAATGGCGGCTTCAGGCGCGGCTGGCCCTTCTTGCCTTCGAGGCTTTCGAGCAGCGCGGTTTCTTCGCCGCAGATATAAGCGCCGGCGCCGTGGGCGACATAAAGGTCGAACGGCCAGCCATGGATGTTGTTCTTGCCGATCAGGTTGGCGTCATAGGCCTGATCGATGGCGGCCTGCAGGCGCTCGCGCTCGCGGATGAATTCGCCGCGCACATAGATGTAGCAGGCATTTGCGCCCATCGCGAAGGACGCGATCAGGCAGCCCTCGACCAGCGTATGCGGGTCATGGCGCATGATCTCGCGGTCTTTACAGGTGCCCGGCTCGGACTCGTCGGCATTGACGACCAGATAGCTCGGACGGCCGTCCTTGCTCTCCTTCGGCATGAAGGACCACTTCATGCCGGTGGGGAAGCCGGCGCCGCCGCGGCCACGCAGGCCCGACGCCTTCATCTCGTTGATGATCCAGTCGCGGCCCTTGTCGATGATGGTCTTGGTACCATCCCAGCCGCCGCGACGGCGTGCGCCATCGAGACCCCAGTCTTCGAGGCCGTACAGATTGCGGAAGATGCGATCCTTGTCGTCGAGCATGGCTTCCTCGGTCAGCGATTGGTTTGCTTGAAGGCGATCACTGCGGCGCCAAGGCCGAAGGCCATCGCCCAGATCAAGCTCGATTCAAGCGTGGACTGCAGGACGAAACGCTGCAGGATGAACATGAACGCAGCCGCGGCTGCAGTGTGCAGCAACATGTACAGCCACTTGTTCATGGCATCGTCCCCCGACTTCAATGCAATGGCTTTGGCGCGCGCCCGCTTCATTTGCTCGGCTCCTTCTCGGGAAGGTCGAACTGCTTCGTGTAGTTCGCCGACGTATCCTTCAGCACCCGCGGCCCGCCTTCCGGCGCGGCATGCTGGCGCTCGATCTGCGGACCCGGCTTCGGCGGATTGCCCGAGGCAAAACCGTCGATCAGCTTGTTCATGCTGTCCTTGGTGAGGTCCTCGTAGGTGTCGGACCAGATCATCACCATCGGCGCGTTCACGCAGGCGCCGAGGCACTCGACCTCTTCCCACGAGAAGTTGCCGTCTTCCGACAGATGGAAGGGATCGTGATGGATGCGGTGCTTGCAGACGTCGATGATGTCACCGGCGCCGCGCAGCATGCAGGGCGTGGTGCCGCAGACCTGGATATGTGCCTTCTTGCCGACCGGCTGCAGCTGGAACATCGTGTAGAAGGTCGCGATCTCGTAGACGCGGATGTAGGCCATGCCCAGCATGTCGGCGACGAGGCGCATGGCCGGCTCCGGCAGCCAGCCGTCGTGCTGCTCCTGGGCGCGCCAGAGAATCGGGATCACGGCCGAGGCCTGCTTGCCCGGCGGATACTTGGCGATCGTCGCCTGCGCCCAGGCCAAGTTCTCCGGCGTGAAGGCGAAGCTCGCGGGCTGTTGTGGGGCTAATCTGCGGACGGA
>WPCJ01072691.1_pt1 | contig 25066 bp, 21 predicted proteins | sample 5399831 | NCBI WGS metagenome assembly WPCJ01 (sample SAMN12869470, study PRJNA574797) | sludge metagenome | isolation source: wastewater treatment of pH10 | place: China:Beijing | collected 2019-05-20 | reverse complement strand
CCGTCTTTTTTCCCTATGTAAAGTTCATCAACATTACTAAAAATTCCGTGTTCAACAACTCCCGGAACCGCAGACAATTGAAGGGCAAGAGCCTCAGGATCTTTTATAACGCCAAATTCGACATCAAGAACAAAGTTTCCATTATCCGTTATAACGGGACCGTCTTTTTTTACGGCAGACCTGAGTCTGGGTTCTCCCCCAAGTTTCCGGATCCTGTTCACTGCAGGTTCTTTTGCAAAGGGAAGGACTTCAACAGGCACAGGCTTATCAAGCTGCGTACTGGTTTTAGAGTCGTCGGCTACAACTACAAACCTTTTTGCAGACACGGAAACGATCTTTTCCCTTGTATGAGCAGCCCCGCCTCCTTTGATGGCATAAAGGTTGGAGTCTATCTGGTCAGCTCCGTCAATTGCAATATCCAGTTCAGGGTCCTGAGAAAGGGTGGTAAGCCTTATCCCGGCATCTATTGCCAGCATTTCGGACTGGTAGGAGGTAACAACCCCGAGGATGTCGAGGCCTTCCTCCTTTACCCTGCGCCCCAGCTCTTTTATAGTATATGCAACTGTCGAACCCGTACCGAGCCCTACAACCATCCCTGAGCTGACAAGCCCTGCCGCAGCAATTCCTGCCGCCCGTTTTTCCGGAGAATCAGTAGAAGTATTTCTTTCCGTCATATTGTTTTCCGCCTTTCAGCTCTAAAAAAGTTAACTGAAAAAGTTAACATATTCAACAGATGTTTTCAGAAACAGTAAGTCCTTCCAAGTTTAAATGAAAAATTGGAGGGGATCAGGGAGAAAGTCTTCTCCTGTCCCTCGGGAAGAGTACGGTATCCCGGATATTCTCGGTCCCCAGCATGGTCATGACAAAACGTTCACAGCCCATTCCCCATCCTGCATGCGGAGGCATCCCGAATTCGAAAGCTTTGAGGTAGAACTCAAAACCATCAGGGTTTAAACCCTGGGACTCAATCCTGTTCTTAAGCAGGGAAGGGATGTGAATACGCTGGGCTCCTGAAGAGAGCTCCATTGTGCGGTGCATCATATCAAAGGACTTGCTGAATTCAGGCCTGTCTTCGTAAGGCATGGCATAGAAAGGTTTGATTTCCGTGGGCCAGTCGATAATGAAGTAATGGGACTCACCTGTGGTCTCGTAAACGTGGTCTCCGACGGTGTGCTCTCCAAGTGTGCCCAGGTCATCTCCCCAGTGCATTTTCTCTTCACAGCGGCTGTTTATTATCTCTATCACTTCATCATAGGTGAGCTTGAGGAAAGGAGTCTTAGGAACCTTCAGGTCAACCCCGAGAACTTCAAGGGAGGATTTGCAGTTCTCGATCACTCGCGTGTAAACATAAGCCACAAGGTTTTCCAGGAGCTCCATTACATCAAAATGGTCTGCAAAACTGACCTCCACGTCAATAGAAGTGGCTTCGTTTAAGTGCCTGCGTGTATCATGTTCTTCTGCCCTGAAAATCGGCCCTATTTCAAAGACCCTGTCAAACCCGCCGCTCATAAGGATCTGCTTGAAAAGCTGTGGGCTCTGGTTGAGAAAAGCTTCCCTGTCAAAATAGGTTATCGGGAAAAGGGCAGTTCCGCCTTCTGTTGCTGTAGCAACGACCTTTGGAGTTGCGGTTTCTATAAAGTTGTGTTTTACAAAGTATTCCCTTATAGCCCGGAGGGATTCGTGTCTTATCTTGAAGACCGCAGTTGTCTCTGCTCTTCTCAGATCGATGAAGCGGGAGTCAAGCCTTGTGTCGAGTTCTGCTTCAACCTTTCCGGTGGTGTCCATTGGAAGAGGAGAACCTGAGACGTTCAGGACATTGATCTCGTCAGGGAGAAGTTCATAGCCGTTCGGTGCTTTTTCTTCAAACTTGACAGAGCCGGTCACGGAAATTACGGACTCGCGAACGAGCCTTCTGGCTGCATCAAAGAGATCTTTATCGATCTTTTTCTTTACAAGTGTGACCTGAGCCTTTCCTTCCCTGTCCCGGAGCACGACAAAACAGATCCCTCCGAGGTCTCTGACCTCATGGACCCAGCCTGCAAGGGTTACTTTCTGACCGTTCTCAACCTTATCCGGTCTGACATCGGCTGTATAATGCGTTCTGAGATTTGCTAAAGACATAAATTCACCTTAATTAGGGGATAAATTAAACGTAAATATAAGAATGAAGCTGAAACGTAGGTGAATAGTCATAACTCATTATTAATGTATTTGTTGCACCGCCCGAATTTCGCTTCGGGAGCACGAGGTCCTTTTCGCTCGCTTCGCTCGCTCAAGAGGACTGATTTATAAAGAAACAATATGAGTTGAGCTTAAAAATATAATTTATAGAGAAACAGTATGAGTTGACCTTAAAAGGACTAATTTGCAGTTGCATCGTAGGCTGAAATCCAGAGGGACGACTATGGGATTGGTAATGCTTTTGTTTCTCCCGGAGTAATTTACTGAATTGTTGGTTTGATTTTGAAGACGTGGTTGTGGTCGAGGAGTTATTTTATGCCTGAGAGTGTTGATTTACAGATGATTAAGTTCAGGTTTTAGGACTGGATTAAAGAGATAAAAATCAGAAAAGAAATAAATAAAGGGCCAAAATGGAATACAGGCATAAAGGCTGTGAGGTTAAGAGGAGAAAAATAGTATGAGAAAGGAAATATTAATTTTTTTAATAATTCTTGGTGTGTTTTTTGTTGCGGGTTGTGTTGAGAATGAGGGTTCGGATGAACCCGAACCTTCTATACCTTTAGAGGGAGTGGATAAAGGGGGAGCTGTAGGAGCCGAGGAAACTTCCAGTGGAGCAAAATCTGATATAGCTAACGTAGAGATAAGGAACTATACATATATACCCCAGAATATTACTGTAAAAATTGGGCAGACTGTAATGTGGACTAATAACGATACTGTCCTTCATGACGTGGTGGGTTCAGGTATTGAATCAGATTACCTTCAGAAAGGAGAGAAATTTATCTATACTTTTGAAGAGGAAGGAACTTACCCGTATATCTGTTCAGTACACCCCTGGATGGAAGGGGAAGTAACTGTAGGGGCCTGAATACGAAGAGTTCCTTATATGAATCAGTGAAATAAAAAATCGATAAGGAAAATGACAGCATTAATCCACATTCTGATCTTTTATAACTTGACAGAACTCCCCTCCTGAAGTTTTATTTTTTTACTTTCCAAACTTGTTTGATGGCTCTCAGAGGATTATATATGGATAGGACGTAGAGTTTTTATTGGGTCATAAACAACCCTATGATAAAGGAGTGTGACTGACAATGGGTGAAGTAGATATCAGTGAGATTGATCCGGCGTGTAAAAGTGCGCCGACAAAGACAATGAAAGAGGAAGGGGTAACAAAAATACTTCATAATATTGATTCCTTTATAGCAACCGGGATAGTACCGAAGGACTGGAAGCCAGACATGATTTTTGAAGATGAAATTGTCTGGAAAGGATGGCTCTATGCCCTCCAGTATGAGGAAAACAAAAACGGTGAGATAATTAAACACTATGTCTGCCTGTATCCAAATGACTGATGCTCTCAGGACCTCTAAAAAATCCTTTTTGAGGAAAAAACACACCAAAAATACTGTCAAATTAAGAGGCGTCCCGAATTGAACCCTATTTTTTAATTATCGGTTTTAATTATCGGGAAACAACTTAAAATTTTTGTATTTAGCTGATTCATCCTTATTTAATTCATATTTATATAACGAAGCGTAAAACCTGAGTCTTTAGCTCAGGGGTTTTTACACGTCTTCCTAAACACCAGATCCTGAAATAGGTATCAAATTTGATTTTAGTCAACCCAAAAAAATTCTTTTTTCGAGAAATTTTATTCCATGTCAGTATTTGACTCGCGCCCTGAGATTGAATAGAAAATAAAACTGAACAGATTTTGGAAATTATTATATGACCTTTTGCTGCATATTCTACATGAATGTAAATTAAGTAAATACCTATACTGCTTAAAAAAGGATTAAGCCTCAATTCTAGCATTTTTAATAAATTATAATTAGATTTTTGAAAATATGTAGTTTTATCAGATAGGTATATATAATAGGACTGAATTCAGAGGTTCTGAATATAATAAGTATTAGAAATTTCACTATAAAAGAGGGAATAGAAAATTATACAGATTGTACACCTATCAGATATTCATTATTCGGAAGCGTACTTTGTCCCGGAAATTGCCGAATCCATGCTGCAAAGCATAAACCAGCTGAATCCGGACATTGTTGTAATTACAGGCGACCTGACAGAAAACGGGTTTTCAGCCGAATATGATGGAGTAAAGATGTTTATTGACAGGATCGAGTGCAAAAACAGGGTCCTTGTCCCTGGAAATCACGACTCCAAAAACGCCGGATATCTGCACTTTGAAGATCTTTTCGAAAACCGGTTCCAGACCCGGAACCTTGGAAATATGACTATTGTGGGAGCTGATTCCTCTCAACCTGACATTGATGACGGCCATCTGGGAAGGGAAAATTATGGCTGGATCAAAGAAGCTTTTTCAGGAGAAAATTTCAAGGTATTTGCCCTGCACCATCACCTTGTCCCTATTCCTCTTGCCGGCAGGGAAAATACTGTCCTTGTCGATGCCGGAGATGTACTTGACCTCCTGAACAAATGCAGGGTAAACCTTGTACTTTGTGGGCACTGCCACATTCCGCATGTATGGAACCTGAACAACATGCTTGTTGTAAACGCGGGAACTTTCTGTTCTTCCAAGACCAGAGGCAAAACCACTCAGTGCTTTAATCTGATCCAGGCAGAGAACAGCGAGAAAAACGGAAATGGAGAATCTGAAAAAATTGAAGACGACGGCTGGAAAGTCCGTGTTTCAAGGGTTTTCCCTCAAGGAAATATTGAATTTATTACAGAAACAGTGATGTGAGGTGTTTAAAGCGCCTCCTTTTTTCCTCCAATTTCCTCCCTTTTTCCTCCAATTTCTCCCCTTTTTCCCCTAATTCCCTTATCCCTCCCTTAAATTCCTTATTTTTCCTTTAATTTGCCTGTTCCTCCCTTAAACTCCTTAGTATTCCTCTAATTTTTTGATTACTCCTCTAATTTCCTCATTTCTCCTTTAAATTCTTAAATGCACAGCTTTTGAAAAACTGCCATTTTTAATTGCGGAGGGTATCTTCAAAAAAGAATATATGACAGTTTGAGAACCTCCGGATCGTGATATTTTCAGGATAACAATTTTTCTTTATTTTTCGGACCTGCATATAAGTTATGATAAAAAATATATATTTTTCAAAATAAGTAAAGGTTTATTGAACAAAACATAGGATTTGCCAGCTAAAAAGCAAAAACCTTTCATGGAAGACAGATAAAACAATTTTACTATTTTATTTTATCCTGACCTGCCATTTAACCAGATTATCCACTTCAGTTTTCTCGATCTCTTTTCTCTCAGCCAGGTCATGCAGTATTTCAAGGATTTCTTTTTCTCCGACCTCAAGACCATGCCTGTCTTTAAGCTCATATATTATCCGGGAGACATCAAGAGCCCCATCTTCAAGAATCCTTTTGGTAAAACCTGCCAGATCCTCATAACGAGCCCAGGGATAAATGATCCAGCGCCACCTGATGATCTTCTGGCCATAAAAATCCGGAACAAAAGAAGAGCATGTTTTGTGCTGCAGAACCGCAGTTCTGATTTCAGAAGCGTTCAGGCTCTGCACATAACCGATAGAAAGCTTCAGGGTATCTCCGGTATCGGTTACGTCATCTACAATAAGCACCTTTTTCCCGCTGATATCAACAGAGAGAGGAAATCGAATTCTCGCTTCTGCCTTCATTTCAGCACCTCTTAGATAGTGTTCGACCTTTATGGAGGTCAGGTCACTGAAAAGCAGGAAGTCAGAAACCAGCCTTCCGGGGACATATCCTCCCCTTCCTATAGCAATTATAAGGTCGGGTTTGTATCCTGAAGCCTTGATTTTCCGGGCAAGAAGCCTGGAAATGCGGTAAACATCTTCAAAGCTTATAAGCTCACACTTAAAAGATCTCTTTTCTGCAGGAGAAAAGGTTGATTTCCTGGGTGCTTTTTCTCTACTCAGATAAACCGCCTTCTTTCTTCACATAAAATATCGTTTTATCTGTTATTTTATTTACCATCCGTATCGATGTTGTAAAGATGGGATCAATATTATACATGAAAATACATATTATTACCTGAAAATATTTGAGTGAGGGAAAGCAAACAGATATGGCAAATAAGGGAGAAACAGGAGAATTCATGAAATAAGGACTTTTCAGGAAGAACAAACTTAGATCTCATCTTATAATTCCTGTTTTTCTGACACCTTATTATATTTAATTTTCTGGCAGAACTATAACAAATGAAATAAAAAAGAGAATATTTTAAGCAGCTATTATAGTAAAAGTTGCGTCTTAAAAGTGGCTGCAGTATAAGAAGCAGAAGATTGTGGAATAGAGGCTATACTGTCGAAAAGGAGCTTCAAAGCTATGCTTTCAAAAGATCACAATAGCATAATTCAGGAAGGTCTGGCTTTCATCGATGAAGGGTTTGACGAAGGAGTAAGCCGGGCTCTTGCCTCTCTGACAGAGATAGGCAAAGGCTACCTCAATGAGAGAAAGGAACTGGAAGCCGAGCAAACGGTAGCTTCCATAAAAGAGATAGGAAAGGCTGCTGCCCTTCAGGGAATGGAAAATGCGGCAGTCAGTGCTATAAGGTCTCTGGATAAAATACTCCAGTGCTCGATGAAGCAAAATATGGAAAATACGACTGTCAAGGTCCTGCTCTCCTTCGGAACAATAGGAAAAACGGCTATGGAACAGCACCTGGAAACGGTTGCAAAGCTAGCAGCGTCAATGCTCGGGAAAAGCGGAAATACGGCAGCTCTCATGAACAGAGAAAAGGAAGCTATCGCGGTTACAATAGGGCTTGGAGAGATCGGAAAAGCGGCTGCCAGAACGAAATTTTCCGATGCTTCGGAAAACGCTGCCATATGTGTCTCCTGCCTCGGAGACACCGGAAAGCTGGCTGCTCAGAAAATGCTTGAAGAAGCTGCCATCGGAGCAGAGATTATGCTGGAAGAAATGGCTGCAGCGGCTATGGAGGAAAGCCTCCAGAACGCTACGGGAAGCATAGCATCTTCTATCGAAGAGATAGGAAAAAGCGCGGAGGAAGAGGAAATGGAAAGTGCCGTTTTTCAGGCTGCTTCAGCCCTCCAGACAATTGTGGGCAGCGCAGGCAACAGGTACCTTAATGGTGCCTCAATTGCAGCAAAGGTTGCACTTGAGACTTTTAACGATTTTGATGTTATAAATAATGAAGAAAGTATAAAGAAAATAGAAGAAATAAGAGAAATTATGAGGTCACTGTGGGTGAATGCGAAATAATTCCTGGACTGCCGTGATAACATGCCCGGTCAGAATTAATGAGAGGTGCCGCATTTCAGGACAAAAATATGAAAAGGGGGAAAATCCCCTGAAAATTCAAGACCATGTGAACTTGCCTTCAGAACCTTATTTCTGTAAACCTGCACCGTATTTACTGCGGCGGGAAAATAACCCGGTCAGAAACCATATATTCATAGAAGGCGCTTCCCTGTTCAAGATCACCCCTGTACTCAATTGTTGCCTCATCGGGCTGGAAAGACATGAAATCAACAAATCCCACAGGCTCTTCCTGAGATGACCTATCAAGCTGGATAACACTTTCTGCATTTATGGAGATATTCAGGTCAGGAGCCGATATTTGAAGGCTGGCTGGTCTTTCCACGGTCTGCTCTTTGACTTTCGCTTCTGTCCAGTCACTTTCGCTGATGATTACTTCGTCACCTGAGTATTCTGCAATTACCTTACCTTTATTTTTGTCTATCAGGGTCAGGTGCTTATATTCATAATCATCACACCCATCAGATCCTCTTACCCCATAGAACACAGTCTGATAACTGTCAGTTGTAAGTTCTGACCAGCTCCACCCATGAAGCTCCCATTCCCATACAGGCTGGTCCCTTGTATAGGGGGTCATGTGGTCAAAGTACCCGTCAGCCTGCGTAACTCTATATTTTTTGCCGTCAAGCATAACACTGCCGTGAAGTTTTCCATAAGCATATTCGTATGTGGTAAAATTGACGGGATCTGTTGCACTGTCGATCGTTTTTTCTGCGAGAGGTTTGAAAAACAGGTCCAACTGAACGTTGTCGTAAGCGTAATCCAGATTGTATCCTTTAAACGCCGAACCGTAAAATTTCCTTAAACCTTCAGGGTAAGTGAAATCAAGGTATGGCTTATGAAACCCGATATAGGTTTCTATTTCATCCCTCGGCACAAAAACCAGGGTATAGTTGTCAGAAGGCTCCTCCCCATAAGGATAAAGCCCATAGAAAGTTACCATATTCGAAAGCTGCGTATCTGATTTTGAATCATAAAAAAACGTTGGAGATTCCTGGTGAACAAGTACGGTAAAAAAAGCAAGATTTTTCACATCTCCATCTTCCCCAACAAGCCTCATATCCCCATTCTGGTACCACCATTCCGACATAAAGCTGGCATCGAAATCAGTATCGTATTGCGCGCCTTCAGTGTAGTCCGGAAATCCTGTATTTCCTGAATGCCCGCTGCTCGGTTTCGCTCCTGATACGTCTGTAAAGCAAATTAAAAGGAGCGACAAAATCACTATTTTAAGATACTTCGGGTTCAAATAACTCTCTCCTCTGTTTCTTATTCCTGTTATTGAAGCCCGTTTTTGAGGCGTCCTGTGACTTTAAAAATCGAGGACACAAATAAAACAATATCAATAAGTAAACAGTTTGATAGGTAAAAAATTTTTCTATCTACAATAGTTTTTTTATAACGTTTAATTTTGAAGGTATTGGAAAAATAGTTGGAAAGAAAAAATAGTTAAGATGAAAAAATAGTTAAGATGAAAAAATAGGTGAAATGAAAAAATAGTTAAGATGAAAAAATAGGTGAAATGAAAAAATAGGTGAGATGAAAAAATAGATGAGATGAAAGAATAGTTGAAATGAAAAAGGTCACTCTAAAAAACAAATACATGAAAACTGAACCAGCATATTCTTATGAAGTCGGAATATGCTGGTTCATGAGAACATACTGAAGAGCTACCTGCCAGAGTGGATTCAATTTTAAGGACAATATTTCAGTTTGTCAATGACTGGATAGGAGCCGGAATTCTTCCTCCCCGCTTTATGAAAGTTTCTGAACTGAAATTGCTTACAGGCATAACAGGGGCACTGCCGAGCAACCCGCCAAATTCCACAGAATCCCCAACTTCTTTTCCGGGTGCTGGAATCACCCTGACTGCTGTTGTCTTTTTGTTTATTACCCCTATAGCCATTTCATCAGCAATGATTGCAGAAAGGGTAGTTGCAGGAGTATCTCCCGGGACTGCTATCATGTCAAGCCCGACTGAACAGACACAGGTCATGGCTTCGAGTTTTTCAAGAGAGAGAGCTCCGGCTTTTACCGCTTCAATCATGCCTGCATCTTCACTTACAGGAATGAAAGCCCCGCTGAGACCTCCCACTGAAGAAGAAGCCATTGCTCCTCCTTTTTTTACGGCATCATTAAGAAGTGCAAGGGCTGCAGTCGTGCCATGGGCTCCACACCGTTCAAGGCCCATAGCTTCCAGAATTGCTGCAACACTGTCCCCGATCGCCGGAGTTGGAGCAAGCGAAAGGTCGAGAATCCCGAATTCAACGCCGAGCCTTCTTGAGACCTCTCTTCCGACCATTTCTCCCATACGCGTAATTTTAAAGGCTGTCCTTTTGATTGTCTCGGAAATCTCCGTGAGGTCAGGGTTTTCGAGCTCGCAAACAGCTGCGTTAACCACGCCAGGCCCGCTTACGCCCACATTAATTACACATTCGGGTTCCCCAATTCCGTGAAAAGCTCCTGCCATAAAAGGGTTGTCATCAGGAGCATTTGCAAAAACCACGAGTTTAGCACAGCCTATCCCATCTCTGTCAGAGGTCAGTTCCGCAGTCTTTTTGATTACTTTTCCCATAAGTCCGACTGCATCCATGTTAATTCCCGCCTTTGTGGTTGCAACATTAACGGACGAGCAGACCTTTTCTGTAGATGCAAGAGCTTCAGGAATGGAATTTATTAATTTCAGGTCCCCGCCAGTTTCCCCTTTATGGACAAGGGCACTGAACCCGCCGATAAAATCGACACCTGCTTCTTTTGCAGCTTCGTCCATCGTCTTTGCAATAGATACAAAGTCCCGAGACCTGCAGCTTTCTGCTGCTATCGCTATGGGGGTCACAGAAATCCTGCGGTTGATGATAGGGATCCCGTAAAGGCTCTGGATTTCATTTGTCGTCCGGACAAGGTCTTTTGCCCGCGAGGTTATTTTCGCGTAGATATTTTCGTTAAATATCTCAATATCAGGGTGGCTGCAGTCCCTGAGGCTGATCCCCATGGTAACGGTCCTGATGTCCAGATGTTCCATCCTGACCATCTGGATTGTCTCCAGGATTTCTTTAGGGTTTATAAGCATGAAAAAAATCCTCCCTTCCTGAAAAATCAGATCCTGTGCATGAAACGGAAAGCGTCTTCATGCTGAACTTTGACCTCAACTCCAAGGCTTTTGCCTTCGGCGTCCATAGCCTGCTGGAAAGCTGCAAGGTCAAAGTTTTCCTTCGGGGCTTCTGCGAGCATAATCATTGTAAAGATGCCCTGCATGATGGTCTGGCTGATGTCGACAATATTCACGTTGTAACTGGCCATTACAGTGGTGATCCTGGCAACAATTCCTACTCTGTCACTGCCAATGACCGTGATAATAAAACGGCTTGATGTCATGAAATATCTCCTGATAAGCCTGCTTGTCTGCAGGTCGGTGTATGAAAACTGTAAGCAAAGAATTTTGTCGAGATTGAAGACCTGATAGATAATAAAGTAAACTGTTAGAGTAGAAACTCCATGCTGGTATAAAACTGTTAAAGCAGAAGGTTCAGACCGATACATGTGTTGATCGTCTCAGCTAAACAAATGGATGAAATTATATAAAATTATATGAAAATAGATAAAAACATATGAAGACAGATAAAAATGCACAAAAATATATGAAATATATAATAATATGTGAAATATATAATAATGTATAATAATATATAATAATGTATGAAAACAGATAGAAATGAATGGAAAACAAACAAAACAGGATCAGTCTCTTATTCAGGAAAAATTAATGCTCAAATCAGGATTCCACCATAAAACAGAGCCTGATCACTCGATCTACAATCCCCTGAATATTTTCCTTTCCCCTGATTTTTACGGAGAAATCAGCGTATTTATTATACAGAACCAGCCTTTCTTCAAATAGTTCTTTAAGGCTTCTATCCCTCAGGCCCACTATACCTCTTCTTCTTGCATTCGGTATTCGCCTTGCGATGCTCCTGAAAGAAGCGTCCAGAAAGACAACTTTTGAGATGTTTTTTAAGTAGACCATGGATTTTTCGGAATAAATTACGCTCCCTCCCGGGGAAATAATACAGTTATCCACCTGCCCAAGACCCAGAATAGCTTCTTCCTCAAATCTGAGAAGAGCAGAATCGCCCTGTTTATCAATGAGTACCTGGAGGGGCATTCCAGTTTTATCTGTGATCAAACGGTCAACATCAATAAAAGTATAATCCAGACGTTTTGCAAGCGCTTTTCCTATGGTACTTTTCCCCGCTCCTGCCATACCGATTAATGTTATGTTCATTACCACACGCTTCCTGCCCATAAAATCAAGAACAAGACGCCGAAAATTCCAGATATGAAGATCGGCAGTCCATAATTTCAGGACAGAATATAATCTTCTGCTATATAAAAGATACAACGTGAATATTTTAAAGAAAAAGAAAATTCATAGGACGTACTAAAAATACTTCACGCATATCAGAAATAATTAGTCCATACTTACGAAAATTGAGAAAAAAAGCATCGGGCATAAAATGTTATATGGAATTCCAGGAAATTATTTTTTGATAAACTGTTCTGTTCTGCCTGCAGCCTGGAAGTTCCGACTATAAATATTTTTTTCAATTTCACTGGACGAATGAGTGAATGCAGACATATACTCAAGGAGAACAATTCTGCTGCCTGAGATATAATGCCTGAAAAGGCTTCTGGTTGTAAGCTTATCCACCTGTTCAAGAGAAATAATTGCAAGGTACATAAGAAACCTTATGAAAAACACAAGGTGGAGAACAAACATTTTGACCCAGGGGCTGTCAGAACTGATTGCCATCCCGCAGATCCAGTTGCAGAGCCTGAGGGAATGAGAGAGCAGCCTGATTTTGTAAAAATGAAAAAATAGAGCCAGAACTACAAAAAGAAGCACAGATCCTGCTAATAAATTAATTTCCCGCGCTACCAGATCCATATGAGTCATTAGTCTTACATTTTAATATTATTTGAATATATCTATATTTCAAAAAAGAGGAAAAAATAGAGGGATGCCTGGCAAATAAAGCGTCTGACTGGAAAAGTTTGCCAGCATGTACCCCTCAACCGAAAAAAAATCAATTCTCCGGATCCGTGATGAAATCACACCTGCCAGCCCCTACTGGCGGGAACAAAAACGGAAAAATCCGGGCCCTGACGTTAGCAGGAGGAATAACTGCCTGTAGACATTTATCCTAGGACGAACTTATATTTAACACTTTTCTAAATATTCGTAACAAAACATAGTGTCAAAAATATAAAAGATAAAAATCAAGAAGCTGCTGTCATGACCTGCTGAACCCGTTTCATTCCCCGGCATTTTCGATTACGTGTTTGCCCCTTTCGGCAGGGACAATTGTCAGTTCAGCGCCCGAAAACTCTTTTTCAAGAGGTTCACCCTCAGCGATTCTGTCCATTGTAATTGCAACTGCCGCAACTTCGGAATGGGGCTGGCTTCCCACGGCCACGTTCCAGTCAGCGAGCTGATAAATTTCGGGAGGAACTTTTTCCGCACCCACAACAATCATTAATTTGTCGCACTTTTTAAGCTCGTCAGCAAGATCCGGAAGGTTGACTCCGTACATGGAAAGGTGGCAGACTTTACCTCCTCCTTCTTTCCAGTTTCTGATTTCCTGTTTAAAGCTGACATTATTTTTAATGTAAAAGTTTCCACCCCAGCGCCTGACCACATCTTCAAGGCTCTGCACAATCCCGGAGTCATCAGAAGCAAGAAGCATGCCTTCAGCTCCAAGCATCCTGGCAGTTAAGCCAACGTGTGTGGTAATCCTCTTGTCCCTCTCAGGGCGGTGCCCCAGGCGCAGTAATACAATTCTCTTCATGTCCGGCTAAAACCCTGACAAGGTATTAAAGGGTTTCACTGAGCTTTCATTGAAAAAAAGAAAAAAAGAGAAAATTGTTCATACAGAAATATTACTGGAACCCATAAGTTCCAGGAATTCTTCTGAGAAGCATGCCTTCGACTATTATCGGGTTTGTCCTCTGTGCCGTTGCCAGTGCATTATCAAGCTTGATCTCTTTTTCGGCATATATGGTGAGAATCGGATCTCCTTTTTTAACCTGTTCTCCTCTCTTTTTGTGTATTGCAACTCCAGCTCCCTTGTCATTTGGAGCTCCTGCAAGCCTGGCAATCTCAATTATCCATTTGTTGTCGAACTCCATAACATACCCGTCCGTAGAAGCAAAAATATCAGCAGTGTACTGCCCTGTCTGAATATCATCGGACTTGATGTTCGGGTCTCCTCCCTGGGCTTCAATGATCTGTTTCATTTTCTCGAGAGCTTTTCCACTCCTGAGAGTTTCAAGTGCAAGCTCTTTTCCCTGATCTCTCGGAGCTGCTCCTCCCATTTCAAGAAGAATGCCTGCGAGAGCCGCGCTCTTTTCAATAAGGCTGTTTGGACCTTCCATGCTCTCAAGGACTTTCATGGCTTCCTTTACTTCCAGAGAAGGTCCTACTCTCCTCCCGATAGGAGACGAACCGTAAGTAATAGCGCACTCAACATTCATTCCAAGTCTGTGCCCGAGGTTGATGAGGTCTCTGGCCAGTTTCTGTCCTTCCTGAACTGTGGGGACCTTCGTGCCCGGCCCGACAGGGATATCCATTACCACATTGTCTGCCCCGATGGCTCCTTTTTTTGCCATGATTGAGGCAAGCATCTGGTAATAAGGGTCAATGGACAGGGGATATTCAATTTTGATGAGCTTATCATCTGCAGGCGCAATATTTGTAGCTCCGCCCCAGACGAGTGCTCCTCCTACCTTTTCGGTTATCTCCTTTACTTCCTGCGAGCTGAACTCAACAGGAGAGAGCACTTCCATAAGGTCGGCAGTCCCGCCTGCACCTGTGATAGCCCTTGAACTGGTCTTTGGGATGAGCAGCCCGTTTGCGGCAACTATGGGGACAATAAGGAGAGAAATCTTGTTTCCGGGAACCCCACCTATCGAGTGCTTGTCCATAATAGGGTGCGTATCGAATTCGATAGTGTCTCCTGTATCTATCATTGCCCTTGTCAGCCATTCGACTTCGTCATCGGTCATCCCGTGGATATATGAAGCTGTTATAAAGGCAGAAAGCTCGACATCGCTCAGGTTTTCATCAACGATATCGCTTACAAGCATTTTGATCTCGTCCTGTACAACAGGCTTTTTATCCAGCATTTTTTTGATAACGGCTGCGGATTTTGAGCGAAAAGAAGGGACAACTTCTACCGGCTTATCCCAGTCTTCGAAATGTTCATAAACTTCAGTAAAGACACCAAGAGTTCCCGGAGGAACCATGTCATCAGTTGTGTCCACAATGGCAGAAAGGCTTTGATGCCCCCGGATGCGGACCCTATCTCCGGGGTTGACTCCCAGTTCTTTCGCATCGACAATATTCAGCAACACTTTGTGCTGTCCAATTTTTATATTATAATGTTCCAGCTTCAACTGCATCAAATAACACCATCCTTTTCATTCTCAATATAATTATGATTATGTCATTGTAATTTATTTCGCCCGGACCAGATATTCTGCTGGCTTTTTCAGCGCCGAAAACTAACAGAAAATCTGAAAATATGTGGCGGGAAAAGATCAAACGTAGCACATATGGAGTAAAGGACATGGGAAGTAAGGTATGATATCAGATGATATTCACATTATCAGATAAGATATCAGACTAAATACAGAACTTACCAGACATATTAACCTTGTTATTATTCTAAGCGATTCTGTGAAAGCAAAAAGAAAACTGAAAGCATGCAGTGAAAAAAGATTAAAAATTAGAGTTTAGGGAGAAAATTTGAGGAACTTTTCATTTTCTCTCCTGTATAAGCACCACACCTGCAAGTACAAAGAGTATCCCTGCCAGTTGCCAGCCTGACACTATTTCCCTGAAAAAGAAGAAACCTGCAAAGGTAGCAACTACAGGCTCTACTGTCGCTACTATAGCCGCCCTGCTAGATTCGACTTCTTCAAGCCCTTTTGTGTAAAGCAAATAGGCAAGAACAGTGGGGAAGAAGCCAAGACCTATAAGGTAGGTCCAGAAACTTCCCGTAGAGAAAGCCTCTCCTGAAGTTTCAAAGCTAACCAGAGGCAGGAGGGCAAGGCTGGCAAAAAAGAAAGTGTAGGCTGTGATTGTTACAGTATCGTACTTTTTAAGAGCAACTTTTCCGAAAATACTGTAAAGGGCATACCCGAAACCTGCCCCCAGCCCTGTAAGGAGCCAGGGCAGAGTGATAGAGGGAGAATTTCCGAGTTCAGGAAGGTAGCCGGTTACAAAAGCACACCCTGTGAGGGTAAGGCCCAGAGAAAAAAGTTTTTTTGCATCCAGGCTTTCCCTGAAAATAATCCTGGAAAGTATTGCAACAAATGCAGGGGCTGTATACAGGAGGGTGACTGCAATTGCTATAGACGTCTCTCTGATGGTGATAAAATAACAGAGGTTAAAGAAAACAATGCTGAGGATACCTGTCCCCACAAAATAAAGAGAATCCCGGAATCTGATTTTCAGCAGTTCCGGTTTTGTAAAAAGAAGGTATAGCAGCATGATAACAGCCGCTGAGAACACCCTCATGGTTACGATCTGAAGAGTAGAAAACCCTAAACCGTAGAGCTCCCGGACAAAAATTCCTATTGTACCCCAAAGGGAACCACTCACAGCAATAAGTAAATATGCCCGTTTTTGCATTCCTTAACCTCTTCTCCAGATCTTCGGTTTAAGATACCTTTTTTAGAGACTCTTTTTCATTTGAAACCTTGTTTAACGGAATTTCATTTGAAATCTTTGTTTAGCGGAATTTTAGATGGAATATTCAACTGAAAGCAGAGCATATTTGAATAGTTATTCCTCAAACCAGAGAAAATTCAGAATGAATTATTTTTTATTGTATTTTTTACAGACTTGACCTTTCAGGAATATCAGCATTGATAAGACGCCCAAGATGCCCGATAAAAAATTCAGAGTAATTCCTGATTAAACAATAAAATTTATGATCTGGTAATGGTGCAGAAAAAAGAGAGGAAAAGAAATTAATAAAAGTAAGCGTGCACTTAACCCCGGTCATCTGATCCTGGATATGCGGCCCAGAACTTTAGCTACAATCATTGAAACCACGCCTATTAATAATGCAGTTAAGATGACCATAATAAGGTTTTCCTGTTCAGCAAATTGGAACATAAAATAGAATAAAATAACTGTGAATACTCCTCCAATAAGCAACAGAATTGCTGCCGGTACTCCCAATGTCTTTTCGGTATCCTTAGGCATAAATATGGTTCCTCCTGAGATAATTACAGCAGATTATCGTTACAACGAATTATCGTTTAAACAAATTATCATTTAAACAAATCATCTTTTAAACAAATTATCTTTTAAACAGATATTCATTCAAATAAGTTTTTAACTTACTGCTTCCAACTTACTCTTTATAAGTAATCAATAAGCTCATTAATCATAAAAGCCCGAATTCAACAAAGAATCAGGTATCTTTTATATAAGTTAGCGGAAAGAAGCGGTTCTTAATTTAGTACAGTAGCCAGAGATAAGAATATATTAGTAAAGGGTACCTTCACAGCCTTAAGCATACCGATTCTCAGGATATTACAGGAGTATCGGGCTGCTTAAGAATTATGTGCTTTGTATATACCAGATCTGGCAGAGATACGCTTTTTTCTGGTTCTAAATAAATTTAAAGTTTTTGATTTTGAATCCTGGCTGAACTGAACTAAAAAGAATTCACTTTTGAAATAGAAAGTTGCCTGTCGTATGCTTTTGAAGGAGCATGGACTTTTGAAATAGAAAGTCGCTTATCATCCGCCTTTGAAGGAGCCTGAGCTTCTGGAATATAAACCTGGGTACGGCTATTAAAAGAAAAAGGTTTGAAGGGTAGTTTATTAAAAATTAAGCTATTAGAGGAACTCGAGGCATAGAGATACGTAATATTCCCTTGCAACCTTTTTAAGCCAATCCGGAACCAGAAAATACCTGTCAACAACAAGTTCGTTAAGATAATAAAGAGACTCTTCTGTTTTGCATTCGCTGAGCCTCTTTATAGCAGTCCTCCTGGACCATGCAGACCGTTCTTCATCAAGGGCTTCAAGATAAAGCTGGTATTCTTTGCTATCATCCATCAAAGTAAAATTATCTACCAAAGAATATAAATATTTGTATCCGGTGACAGAAGCCGTAATATCCGAAATTATATAAAAGATTTTTTTGCGCAAACTGCAGTTTAACTGCAATTGTATATTCACGAAGACAGAAAATTTATCAAATTTCTGGAAAAACGTCCATGCAATAAAATTTAAAAACTGCAGAAAAATCAAAAAAATTAGTAATTTTTAAAAAGAGGTTAATGCAAGCTAAAAAATAGTATTCGGAAAAGAAAAATAAAAAGGGAATTCCCTTTTGACAGTGATCAGCTGTCGGTAATCCCCCACCCAAATGTTCGGTCTGTGCTACAAATTAGCGAACAGAGATATAATATCAGCATAAATAAAGTTTTCGAAATTCTTCTGAAAAGCTAAAGTTATTAAGAACAGTCGTTGAAATTCAGGAAGAGCTTCCTTAAAAAAAGTACAGTACGTCTGAAAAAACAGATTACAGCTATAAAAAAGTTATTTCAGCCGGTAGGCTGTAAAAATAAAAAAAGAGAATTCCCATGCAATGATCAGTTGATGAGAATTCCTGCACAAGGTTCTTGTTTGTTTCTGTTCGCTACGCTTACTAAGTAAGTAATCATTCGTCAAAAAAGATATATATTTACCGGAATTGAAATTTCAATCCTGGTGACGTATTGGTTCTCATTGAAATGTTTAATGTGATAGATAATTTTAAGAGCCTCATTAATTTTTTTGCAATCATAAATTATTTCTAATGATTTGATGAGTAAAAGGGAAAACAGGGAAAAACTGCTGCTTTAACGAAGAATTTACCTGAAAGGAGAATTTACCTGAAAGGGGAATTTACCTGAAAGGGGAATTTACCTGAAAGGAGAATTTCTACCGTAATAACTTTATCCAAATGCTCATGGGTTTATTATGCTTATCTGTCCTAACTACTTATTTACACTTCTATATAGTTTTAAGCTTCAATCCTGCGGTTTAATTTTCTATTAACGTACACATCAGCCTTCGGAATATCCGGCATAAAATCGAGTATTTCGGGGCTCACATGATAAGATATTCAGCATGATTACCTTGTGCTTATAGCTTTCACAGGGTCCAGCTTCGCTGCCTGCCTGGCGGGATAAATTCCTGTAATAAGGTTCAGAAGGAAAACTGCGAGAATTATAATAAGGATGTCCTGAGCCCGCACGACAATAGGGATAAAGGACATGCCAGCGTAAACATCTGCCTGCGTTGAGGGAATCTCATACTGTCCTATTGCCAGGGATATGAGAACCCCAGCAAAAGTACCTACAAGAGCTCCCAGAAGGCCAAGAATCCCGCTCTGGAGTATGAAAATTCTCTGGATACTTAAAACCGGGGCGCCCATAGCGCGGAGCATACCTATCTGGCCTGTCGCGCCTATTACTGAAAGGTTCAGGGTGCTTACCACACCAAAAGAAGCTATGACAATAATAAGCCCGTATACAACGTTATTCGATGTTCTTTCAATAGCAATCGTGCGGAGGATTGCAGGGTTTGCCTCTGTCCATCCCCTCGCATTATAACCGAGTTCTTCGATCTCCTCTGCAACTTCACGGTCCCTGTTAAAATCAGAAAGCCGTACCCAGACGCCGTTAACCACATTGGGGACATCATAGAACCGCCGGGCAGTATCAAGGGATGTATAGGTCAAAGACTCATCCAGAGGAGATCTCGTATGAAAAATCCCTACAACCCTGAGAGAGAGGGGATTTGCGTTCGGAAAAGACACAGCTATGGAATCCCCAAGGTTAACTTCGAGTTTTTCCGCCAGTTTTGAGCCTATAACAACAGTATTTCTTGAAAATTCCAGTTCCCTGAAACTGCCTTCAACAATATCTTCTTCAATAGAGCTTATTTCATTTTCCTGTGAAGGAACCACGCCCCTTAACTCGGCGTTCAGGGAATTGTCCTTGAACCTGAAAGAAGCCTGCCCTGTAAGGAAAGGGGAAACTGCGGTGACTCCCTCAATCGTACCGATCCTTTCCATGAGAGTCCCGTAAAGATAGATATAATCCTCGCCTTCCTGAGGTGAGACCGAGACATGCGGGAGTTTGTCAACGGTAGTTTTATAAAGTTCTCCTGTAAAACCCACCATTAGTGCCTGGGAAACCGTAAGTACCATTACAGCAATGGCTATAGCTCCTACCGAAAGAAGAGTCTGGAATTTTCTTGCCCGAATCTGCCTGAAGGCGATAAAGAGTTCATAATTCATGAGATTCACGGATTTTTGAGATTTATTCTAATTTTCACTGAGATTTATCCTTATTTGATTAATGCAGCTTTTTAATAAAGCCGAAAACAATGAAAAGACCTAAAATTCCGGCAGTAAACGAAAAGCCCGGAATGCCATTACCTTCATTTTCATCCGGAGTTTCACGCCCTGCGTCAGGGCTTACCTCACTTGCATTTGCCGGAGGGAGGTCAGACTCAATAATGGTTTCCCTGCGTTCGATAAGGTCCCCATCGTTGCCTGTGAGTTCGATTTCAAGCCTGTAGACTCCTTCTGTAAGCCTTTCTTTCCAGGCAACTTCAACTGTCTCGTCGTCATCAGTAAGAAGCACTGGGACTCTTTCACGGGCAGACTCTACGAGCACAGAACTGTTATGCCCTGAGCCTTCCTTCACTTTATAAACGGTGAAAACCAGGCTTCCTTCAAAAGGCACCTGGGAACGCCCAAAAACAGTTGCACTTGCCCCGGTCTCGTCCTCATAAATATCAGTAATTTCGGCATCATCCCTGGCAGTGAAGTTCTCGGTTGAGCTTATAAATCCCCGACTGGGGGAATAGACCTTGATCTTTACTCTACCAGAGTACTCTTTATTGTTTTCAAGAAGGGTGCCCCAGGAAGCAGAAAAGGTTTCCGGAACGCTTGTGAGGGATGCCTTTTCGGTTTTTGTCCTGTATACCACATCATGCCCGTCTACAAGCATGTACTCAATATCAAAAAGTGAAGCCTGCTTCGGGGAAATTACAACAGCAATCCCTTCGGAGTTGGGGACAAGATCATCTACCTGAAGCCTTAAGGCCGAGTTGCTTCCGTAGACAAAATTATATTCGGATTCCGAAAGCACCTCCCCCTGATCCAGAAGCTTTGCTTTCAGAGTATAAGCCCCTCGTTCGGCATTCCTGACATTCCAGAAGCCAGCTTTCGTAACTTTTGTGTTTGCAGGAAAACTGCCAGTTGAAAATTCCTGTGTACTGACGACCTTTTCATTTACACCTGATTTCATCAGAGACATTTCAAGGGTCAGGTTCTCTTCCTCCTGAGAGGAATAAAATGTCACATCAAAGGACTCTATATCGCTGTAAAGTTCGTCTATGCGGGCTGAGCCTGTTCCATCTACCCTGGAAGAGTCTGCTGCTGAAGCAGGAATTACTGAAAGAAGAAGTAAAACAAGTAAGAAAAGCACGGCTTTCATGATCTTTTTTCCCCGATTCGATAACAAAAAGATTGTTTTGATCTTATTTAAAAGAAATGTAGCCGGATAAATTCATTTTTTCATACGGGAAGCTGCGGATAAATCGAAAAATTATGGCGAAAAAGTGAGAGAAGTAAGGAAGTAAAGCGTAGTAAGGTAAAAAATGTACGGAAAAAATGGTAAATGAATAGTAAAATGGTAAATGAATAGTAAAATAGTAAAAAATGTGTGATAAAATGTAATTGAACTCAAAGATAAGGAGAAATATAAGAAAACAAAAATTGAAAAGGAAAAAAGGCAGAAAAATCAAAATTTCGCTAAAGTTAACTAAACAAAAGCTGCAATGAATCCGAAACTATTTATTCTTTAGTTGAAGTATAAGATGACAATTATTAAATTTAAACAAGTTTACTTGATTTATATCTGCAAAAGCAAAAATCTTACTTTGATTTTAATAAATTGTCAGTTAAAACCATTACTTGTATTTGAATTATAAAAAGCCTGTTTGCGCAGAAGGTATGGTAAAAATGGAGAAAAAAAGCCTATTGATCCTGGGAACCGCCTCTCATGTTGGAAAAAGTTCAGTCGTAACTGCCATATGCAGGATCCTGTCCAGAAGCTACAGGGTTGCTCCTTTCAAGGCTCAGAATATGAGCCTGAACTCCTGGATTACAAAGGACGGAAAGGAGATAGGGATTGCACAGGCAATTCAGGCAAAAGCCGCAGGCACTGAACCCACTGCAGATATGAACCCTGTTCTCCTGAAACCAAAAGGGGACTGCGTTTCCCAGGTAGTCCTGCTGGGCGAACCCTATGCTGACAAAAGTGCAGGCCAGTATTACGATTCCATTGAAGAGATGCACGCAGTGCTTAAAGGAGCCCTTGAAAGGCTCTGGAAAGAGCATGACATTATTGTTATGGAAGGAGCCGGGGGAGCTGCAGAAATCAACCTTTATGAGAGGGACATCGTGAATGTGGGTACTGCAAGGCTCACAAAGGCTCCTATAATCCTTGTAGGAGATATTGAAAGGGGAGGCGTGTTTGCAAGCCTTTACGGCACTATTGCCCTTCTGCCTGAAGATGTAAGGAAAAACGTCAAAGGGTTTATAATCAACAAGTTCAGGGGCGACATAGAAATCCTGAGACCCGGACTCAAGCAGCTTGAGGATAAAACCGGAATCCCTGTGCTTGGGGTCCTTCCTCATTTCAAGCTCCGCATCCCTTCCGAAGATTCGGTCTCTCTCGGAGATAAAGAGGATTCAAAGGCAGAAAAAGAAATAGAGGTTGCAGTAATCCGCTTGCCAAGGATCTCAAACTTTACGGACTTCGAACCCCTTGAGGGGCTCGTAAAAGTTAGGTATGTGGACATCAACGAAGAACTCGGAAACCCTGATGCGATCATGATCCCTGGGACGAAAAACACTGTTAATGACCTTCTTGACCTCAGAGCAAGTGGGATGGACAAAAAAATTCAGGCTTTCAAAGGAAAAGTCCCTATCTTCGGGATCTGTGGCGGTTACCAGATGCTTGGCAGGACTATCTTTGATTCCGGAGTAGAGAACGGAGTCGAAGCCGAGTTTGAAGGCCTGGGGCTTCTGGACATAGGGACCAGATTCGGAGAATATAAAAAGAGAACTGTCCAGGTAACAAAAAAAGTCAATGGTTACGGCCCTATCCTGAAACCCATAGATGGTGAAGAGATAAAAGGTTATGAGATCCATATGGGAGTTACGGATTCAAACCGCACCGTTTTCGGAGACGATGGAGCTATTGATGAGAACGGTCTCGTAATCGGCACATACCTTCACGGGCTTTTTGATAACAGGAATATAAGAAATGCCCTTGTCCGGTATCTTTATGAGAAGAAGGGCCTGGAATACGAACCAGATGAGGCAATAAATGAAAACGATGCTTACGAAGAGCTCGCAAATGTGGTTGAGCGGAACGTTGACATGGAAAAGCTCTTCGAGATCGCAGGAGTCTGAAACAGACACGCAGAGAAATAAAGCATAAAAAACAGTTTTTGAGCAGGTTCTGCGGAAGTATGGGGAATAGCTGGAATAAAAAATGGAACCTAGGGTAACGTACAATGCTTGCAGAGGCTGACTTTCCTCAGGACCCGCTCAATGTATAATAATTTTTATCCTATCTATTTATTCATTGTGAATTTGTTCTCCTTAATTAAAGTAAGACTGATTGATAAGACCAGTTTATTTATCTTAAAAACCTGAATAAACACCGATTTTTATAACCCCCCTGAAAACCGGGCCGCTTTAAAACTTTTATATTCTATCAAATTGCTGCTAAGATTAAAGTCATTTTATTTCAGCGTCGGTCCTCCCCGGCTGTATTGGGTTGAGTTAAGGACAGCAAGCCAGTCGAAGTCGGTGAGACTTCGAGGAGTTAGTGAGAAATAGGTAGGGTTCTTTATGCTTCCGGAGCGGGGCTGAAGAGATGCAATCTCCGAAGCTGGAAGCCCTCTGCCTGCATGAGTTGGAATAAACCTTGCCGGCTCTGGAACAGAAGTAAGCCACGATTCAAGAGTACCGGCTTCAGGCTGACCGATTTCACTGGTATAAGAAACGCTCACGGCAGAACCAATTACCGCATAACGATCGCCAAAAATCTTATTGAGGTGAGATCCCACCGGCCACCATGCCAGCAGGTCAGCTCCAAGTTGCCATTGTGCCTTTCCTCGCTGGAGATGGTTATTGTGTGCAAAAACCAGCACTTTACCCCGGCCACGTTCACGGGACACGATGTACTCCAGATTATTCGCCATCATCGCGTCACGGATGCCGAGACCTTCAACAAGTCATCTCCCTGGCTCCAGCTTTCTCGCCAGTGCGGCATGATAGTTCAATAACTGACGCGCCACAGATGCATCAATATATATTTTGATACTGAGTATTTTATCTCTTATAAACTTGTTTTACTTATTTTACTTATCTGAGATCACTAAATTCAGGCTTTAAAAGTAAAAGTTTGCAGTATGAAAAACCGATAATTATATTAATGAGCCAGTTCAACACTTTTATTTCTCTTAAAAACGTGTCGGTTATTTTTCGGGAATTACCTATATGAAAAATCATTCAGGGATAAACAGCAGATGTTTAAATGATGCCGATTTTGGAAATAACAATTATAATATCTTTTCTTCCATCTACCCGGATAACACAAATTCAAAAAGAAAAATAGTATAAAAATTTAGATAGTGTTACTGGAAGAGAAGTTTAAGCAAAAATTTTAAAACTAATAAAGTAACATTAGTTAAAAATGCTTTTCAAAGATAATTAAAGAGAATTTCATTTATAAAAATTACTTCTATGGTCTGCATGAAAAATCAGGCAGGCATTAAAGGAGGATTCATTTTGAGATATGCTTTTCAGAGGAAAACCCTTTTTATGGTAATTCTGTTTTGTGCTGCCGCGGGAATCCTGATATTACCCGCATCTGCTGATGTTACTCACTGGGAATTATCTCCTGCCTGCCCCCGTGTAGGGGATGAAATCACAATTTCAGGAGAGGCATCCAATAATGAAATAATTGAAGTAACTATTTTACATGAAGAAATGGTCCCTGTTTCAGGTAAAGGTTACAAATATCAGATAAATAAGCTGTTCATTCCAAAAACAATATCAGGAGGTGAAAACTCCTTCAAAGTCAATGCCACCGGAGAAGACGGCGTTAAGGTCAGAGACATAAACGTAAGGGTTAAGAAATTCAGGTGGTTTACGAGACACTCAAACGCCCTGGAAGGCGAAGCCTCACTATCTCAATCAAAAATACCGTCCTGGATGAGTTATTTCGTGAAAATTGACGGAGATGTTGTAAGCAAAAAAGAAGAATCTGATAAAAACACGTGTAAAAGTAATTCGAACACCGGACAGGCAAAAAATGGACAGGTAAAACTCACATTCGAGACCTGTTACGAAGCTGCACAAGCTGACGAAAAAGGAAATTTCAAATTCAACTATGATACTGATTCGCTTCCCGCAGGCGATTATATAATTACCGTGGGAAGTATGGAACAAGAATTAACCCTGAATCCTGAAAAA
>WPCJ01049975.1_pt1 | contig 25122 bp, 35 predicted proteins | sample 5399831 | NCBI WGS metagenome assembly WPCJ01 (sample SAMN12869470, study PRJNA574797) | sludge metagenome | isolation source: wastewater treatment of pH10 | place: China:Beijing | collected 2019-05-20 | reverse complement strand
TGCCATAGCCGATCACCAGCGCCTTGCTCTCGAACAGCTCGAGCTTGCCCGGCGCATCGGTCGGCCATTCGTGGCGGTCCGCGGCGCGCACCACCTGGTCGAAGCGCTTGGCGGCGACCAGCGCGCCCATCACGGCATATTCGGCAACGGCATGCGCGTTGACGCCGCTGCCATTGGTCACGCGGGTGCCGCGGGCCTGCAACAGGCCGGTATCGAGCGCGTCGAGCCCGGCATAGATGGTCGACAGCCATTGCAGCCGCCCGGCCGCCGCCACGGCACGCGCCCATTCGCGCGGATCATTGTGGTCGAGCCAGCCGATATCCGCGTCGGCGACGAGCGCGACCGCCTCGTCGGCGCTCGTGAACCAATGGACGTCGAGCCCGGCCGGGAGCTGCGGCTCCACCAGCGGGCGGGCGAGGGCGGGAAGCACGGCCTTCATGGACCGGAGGCTAGCGCGCGCCCGGCCCGGGTCAAAGGCCTAGATTGCGATCCCGGTCGGGATTCGGGCCGGGCGGCGGCGAGCGCGCCTTTCTCCGTCAGTCGAGCACCGGCTTCCAGTCCCAGCCCAGCGGATCGCCGTCCATTACCTCCACGCCTGCCGCGGCGAGTTCGTCGCGGATCGTGTCGGAGCGCTGGAAGTCCTTTACCAACCGGGCTTCCTTGCGCTCGACCAGCCGGTCCTCGATCTCCCGCGCGGTGATCGTGGCGCTCGCAGGCCGCATGCGGAGCTCCTCGCGAGTCAGCTCGAGCAGCCGCAGGCCGAGCACTGCATCGAACGCCGCGAGCCCGGCCAGGCGGTCGGCCGGCGACAGCTTCTTCTCGGCGAGCAGTTCGTCGAGCGCCGGCAGCGCCCTGGGCGTGTTGAGATCATCCGACACGGCTTCGTCCAGCCGCGCCAGCCAGGCCTGGGGCGCCGTGCCTTCGCCCTCGGCCCGGGCCTTGAGCGCCGTCACCGTCATCACCAGCCGCTTGAGCCGGGTCAGTGCCGCCGCCAGGTTCTCGGCCGAGAATTCCAGTTCGCTGCGATACTGGGCGGAAAGGCACATCAGCCGGTAGGCGAGCGGATGCACGCCCGCGTCGATCAGCGACTGGAGCGTGGTGAAGCCGCCCTTGGACTTGCTCATCTTCCCCTGGCGATCGACCAGGAAGTTGTTGTGCATCCAGAAATGCGCGCCCGAATCGCCGCAGCCGCAAAAGGCCTGATTCTGCGCGATCTCATTGGGGTGATGGATCTCCCGATGGTCGATCCCGCCGGTATGGATGTCGAAGGGAGCCCCTAGATACTTGATGCTCATCACCGAGCATTCGAGGTGCCAGCCCGGCGCGCCCTTGCCCCAGGGGCTGTCCCATTCCATCTGGCGCTGCTCGCCCGGCGGCGATTTGCGCCAGATGGCGAAATCCTGCGGATGGCGCTTGCCGGCCACCGGATCGATCCGCCCTTCCGCGGCATCGTCCCGATTGCCGGCGAGGCGGCCATAGTCGGGCACGGTGGTCACATCGAAATACAGGCCCGAATCGAGCGTGTAGCAATGCTCCGGCGCGATCTTCTCCGCGAAATCGATCATCTCGGCGATATGGTCGGTCGCGACCGACCAGCGCGAGGGCTGGCGGATGTTGAGGTCGGCGATGTTCTGCTTGAACGCCGCGGTATAGTGCGCCGCGATGTCCCAGATGCTCTTCGCCTGGGCGCGGGCCGCCGCCTCCATCTTGTCGTCGCCGGCATCGGCGTCCGACGTCAGATGGCCGACATCGGTGATGTTGATCACATGGGTGAGGGGCCCCCATGCATTTTCCCCGGCCTTCCAGCTCAGCACCCGGCTCAGCGTGTCGGTGAACACATAGGCGCGCAGATTGCCGAGATGGGCATAGTTGTAGACCGTCGGCCCGCAGGAATAGACGCGCACGCCCCGTTCGGGATCGAGCGGCCGGAAAACCTCCAGGCTGCGGGTCAGCGAATTGTAGAGCGTGAGTTGGGCGCCGGTCATAGGGGCGGCATAGCGGCTCGTCGGCACGCTGCAAGTGTCGGGCGGGTCCGTTGCCGATCCCGCGCATGTCCCGGCGCCAGGGTTCAGGCGGCCAGTGCGGCTTCACCCCGCTGACGGATCAGCCCGCTGCCGGTGCTCCCGCCCACCATCAGCGGCAGGGCAGTGGCGCAAAAGGCGCATTCCGCAGTGAACCGGCCAATCACCCAATGGGATCCGCCGCAGCCCGGACAGTAATTCTGCTGCTGCGGACGGTACGCGACGCGATAGCCGGTAAGGGCGTGTCGGATGCCGAAATCATACATGCCTCGTCTCCCGATAAGCGCGGGATCAACGGCAATGAATCGCGATTTGTTCCGCATCCGGGCCGGTTCGGTGTCGATGGTCCGTGCGATTCGATCGATGAGTTGCGGGAAAGACACACATGCGGCGGAAATGCCGGCGCCCCGATGCAGGGAAGGGGAGTGACGGCGGTGCAGAAATGAAGTGGGAAGCGTCTCCAGGCCGAGCTGGCCAACTGCGTGTCGAGCCAAGCGAGGGGAGATGCTTCATTTCTGGTCTCCTTCCGCGGGACGGCTGAGCCCCGTGGCCGGCGTCGCGTTGGACGCCGCCGCCGCCAGCTCGCTCCGTTCCGCGCTGTCCCAGAGGCGGTTGATCATCGCGCAGACTTCGCGGAAGCTCAGGAGAAGCGCGGCGAAGAGCCCGGCGTCGGCGAGCGGCACCTTCCCATCCGGCGACATGTGCGAGATCGCGCCGCTGAACACGTAGCCGATCAGGAGCAGCACCGCCCCGCGAGAAGCGCCAGAATGACCAGCGCGGCGGCTTGGAGATGGAGCTTGCTCACGCCGCCAACTGGTAATGCGGGCCGTCGATGAAAGCGGTCTTCCCAGCGGCACGACGGCGCGTGACATAGTTGTTCACTGCCTGCTCAAGCTCTGCCGGCGATCCGCCAAGCTGCTCGAACGGTCGGTCCCAGACACCGCCCCAGATCAGGCGAGCATCGCGTTCAATCGCCGCGCGATGGACCGCAGAGGCGATGACGAAGATCGGTTTCCATTCCCAGCGCAATTGCCCGTTGATGAAGGGTACGAGATCGACGGCATGGCTGAACCCGTCGCTCTGCTTCATGTGCTTCGATGCCATGGTCTTCGACACGCCGCGCCGCACATATTCGCGCTGTTCGGCTTCGGTGCGCAGGCCGTCATGCACGGTGAAGTCCTGCTCGCTCAGCGTGATCGCGCGTTCGACGACATCGATGAGCTTGGGATGGACGCCGACAAGCTCCGCGCGGGATGCATTGCCAAGAGTATAGGTCATTTCTCTGCTCCGTTCTACTCAAGGTGGGTCATCGCGGGCTACTCACTGCTTGATGATCTCGAACTGGAATCGGATATTGTCGGGATCGCCGACCGGAATCGCCCCCGTCATTGCCTGGCTCTCCGAACAGGCCTCGCCCGGTGCCCTCATGCCACGCGGGCGAAACAGCCCTGAGTGTCTCGTTTTCGATAGTGAAGGGCGCAACCAGCAGTTGCGCCATTACGGTCCCAAGCACTGCCCACCAGGCCCCTACAGGGGCCAAGATGCCTCCGATCCAGATGAGATTCAGCACCACAGGCGGAATCGATGGCGCCCCTGCCGGCCCGTTTGCCGGGCATCGGATATGCCGCACCCCGAGCAAGGGCACTGCCGATTGCCCGAACAGGTTCGCGCCCGGCACAGGGGGCGCCCTTCCAGGCTGCATGTGTGATTACCCAGGGCAGGACGATGACGCGCGCTATCGCGGTGAACGGCGCACGGCCTTCGCAAGGCGATGATGCGCCGAATGGCGAAACTCGACATGGCGAATCGGACGCTCAAATCGGCGTCCGGCCACAGGCGGGACGAGGAGGTTTCGGCCTACACTGGAGCGGCGAAGCAAGACCGCCTTGCCGACGAAGCAATCGTCCTGGCGGCGAGGTGGGAGTTTAACCGCCATGTGGTGAGAACGGCGATAAATATGATGCTGCGTGGAGGCCCGAGCCGGGGTTAGACAATTCTGAGGATTCAATCTCTTGGGAGTGTCTAGCCGAGAGATTTGACACACGGAAGCCCAATGAGTCGCGCGCTCTCTGTCTAACCGAAATTCGCGGTTTCGCGCGGGCGGTGGCATGACATGGCTCTACGTACCCTCAGTGTGTGCGCCGGCGTTGGTGGCCTCGACCTTGGCGTCAGAATCGCTCGACCCGACGCGCGCTGCGTCGCTTTCGTGGAGAGGGAAGCATCAGCAGCCGCAAGCCTGGTCGCGAGCATGGAAGCGGGGCGGCTTCATCCGGCTGCTATCTGGCCTGACCTGCGAACCTTCGACGCTCGAGCATGGCGCGGCGCAGTGGATTGCGTCCTTTCGGGAGATCCCTGTCAAGGAAACAGCGTTGCCGGAAAGCGGCTCGGCCAGCTCGACGACCGATGGCTGCTCGATCGCGCCATCGAAGTCTACGACGAAAGCGGGGCTCATACCTTCTTCCGCGAGAACGTCGTCGGGAATCTCGACGGCCAACTCGCCGTTGCCATTCCGGCACTGGAGCGACTGGGCTGTCGCATTGCGTGCGGAATATTCAGCGCGGCCGAGGCCGGAGCGAGCCACCGACGCGAGCGGTTCTTCGTCTTGGCCGTCCGCGACGGTCGGAGACAGCCGGAATGCAGCGAACTCGACAGCGGGTCGCAACAGGCCTGCGTCAGCTTTCGCGAACGCGGACACGCTGGTGGATGCGGTCCGGAAGTGGCCGACCCCGGACGCAGGCCTCCACAACGACGGAGAGGAGCCCGCGACCTTCCTCGATCGACAAGCGCGGCTGAGGGCCAAGGGCATCAACGGAAACGGAATGGGCTTCCCGCTCGCCATGGCGGTGAAGGTCTGGTCGACTCCGAAGGCCAGCGATGGGGAGAAGGGCGGCCCGAACATGCGGGGCAGCAAGGGAAATCAGCCTCTGCCAGCGCAGGCGGCGCACTGGCCGACGCCACTGACCGCAGACGATGGTCGGAAGGTGACAGCACGGAGCGCCCAGCCGCAACATTGCAAAGTTGCGGAGGCGTGGCCCGATCCGCATTCGCGCCCGGACCAGCCGACCCGCGCTGGGGGGAGATCATCGCCCGAGCGCCGTCGCTTGAACCCGCTGTTTGTCGAGTGGCTCATGGGCTGGCCGGAAGGATTGAGCGGCTTCGACACTGCGGCAACGGCGTCGTGCCGCTCACCGCAGCCCTCGCCTGGGTGCGGTTGCATGGACTGCTGGCTGAACAAGCAGCGGGAGATGTTGTGCGATTTGCTGACGATCGAACCGCCCGCGCAGGGGGTGCTGCTGTGAGGGCGGCATGATCCAACGCTTCTGAAACGCCGCAGTGCCCTACACGGTCTCGTGGAGCGCTGAGGAGGAATTCTTCCTCGCGCGCTGCCGCTGGTTCCCGACCGCTGGCCGGCTCGCGATCTGCCAGTTGGAGAGGCCGGGCGAGGGGAAGCCTCAGTTCGGCAAGCCGCACTCCCAGCGCCAACGCCAGGCGATCGCGCTCGGCCTATGCGACCTGTGCGGCAAGTCGCTCAACACGAGCACCAAGGTCTCGCTCTCGCACGCGCGGCCGCAGCCCCACGGCGCGAAGGGCTGGGCGGTCCTCCAGGTCGAGCCGATGCTCCACAAGGCATGCGCGCTCGAATCCTTGCGCCATTGCCCGTCGCTGCGCCGTGACATAGCCGCCGGCACGCTGATGGTACGTCAGGTGACCCGCTGGCGTGCCCAGTGCGCGATTATGGAAGCGGCGTACGTGGAGAGCGTCACCGGCCGCGCCGAGATCGCGCTCGGGCACGGCAAGGTTGAATTGCTGAATTGGATCGATCGGGACGCTGACTGGCTGGGGAGCGTCTAGCCATGATCTGGCGTCTCTTCCATCGGTTCGATCCGGCGGCGGTGATCCTCGCCGATCGCCATTATAGCCGACAGAAGCCCGGCACACCGCAATTCATGCCTTCGGGGAGCGGCCTTGGTCCTGCATGCCAGCGTCAACGGCCAAGGCGCCGTGTGGGGCACAAGTTGGCCCCAGGAGGAATTCACGAAGCATGAATGGGCCGGGGCGTGGATCTGCAGCATCTTCCGCAACGAGACACTCGTCCGCGCCAGCTCGATGATCCGCGACGCGGTGGCGGCGACCCGCTACCACTACGGCGAGCCGCCCGAGAAGGGCATGGTGACCTTCGTCGATGCCACAGCGGTGCGCGACAAGAGCCACCCCGGCCACGCCTTCATCATCGCCGGCTTCCGGCCTGTCGGAAAGACGAAGCGGCGCGCGTACATCGCGCTGCAGCTTCTACCCGGCAAGATGCCGGCCGCGCGCCCCGCGCTTGGCATGCAGGCAAGCCTTGAGTTTGCCGCGCTCGAAGGCCGCAGATTCATCGGCATCGAGAAGACAGACGCCTATATCCCCATCGCCCGCGCACGGATCGCGCATGCCGAGCGTGAGTTCGCTGCGGCGACTGCTCAGGGCGATCTATTCGGAGATGCAGCATGACCCCCTCCCAATCCCTGCTTGAATTGGCGGAGCGCGTCGAGCGCGGCGCGATCAAGGCACTTTCGATCAAGCAGCCGTACCCGCATCACATTTTCCACGACGGCAAGGATGTCGAAAACCGTGACTGGCCGACCAAGGGACGGGGCTGGGTGATCGTCCATGCCGGCGTCTCGAAGTCCGAACTAGACATGGACGATGATCGCGATGCGGCCATGCCGCGCGGTGGCGTGGTCGGGATGATGCGGATCACCGATTGCGTCCGCGAAATGGATAGCCGATGGTTCTTCGGCAAGTTCGGATTCGTCATTGGCGACAAGTTCCCGCTGTCATTGATTCCGGCGCGCGGTGCGCTCGGCTTCTTCGTGCTGCCAGACGACGTGAACAAGGCCGTTGCTGATGCGATCCGCGCCCTCTCCAACTCACCAGAACGCATTTCCTTATCCACACCGCCGCACGAGAGGGTTGATCCCTATGGCAATTCGTGAGATTCCAGACTTCTCACAGAGTGGTTCGCTACGGTTCGCCGTTCGGACTTCCGCTTCAAAAGCGGTTACGACAGATCTACCCAATCTGGCATAGGAACTGGATCGACGCGCCTATCGCGGCCTCCGCTGACTGAGTAGTCGCCATGCGGATGCAGATTGGGGCGCTGCTTGCAGGTGGGGCAGATCAGCCGACTCTCCGCGTCTTCGATCGTCGCTTCCAACCCAAAGCGCTCGAGCAACCATGTCGCGCTCACATCCACCACGCGGGTACAGCCGCACTTGAGCATCACCTTGCAGGGATGGCCGATGAGGTGGGCGATGTACCTGTCCATCGTGGGAACATCGCAGGAACATTCGAGTCGGGGCAAGCTCTCCGGCGTTTGGGTTGATGATGAGAATAGCTGTTGACTTGAACACTAAAGGTGTTCATAGAAAAGCCACAGAGCGGATGGATGGCCAACCGCGATAGGTACGGAGACCTAGAATGACCTACAACGAACAACTCGCCGCGATCGTCACTGAGATCGCCAAGGTCCTGAAGCCCAGCTTCGATATCGAGCGCTATGCCGCCGGCATGCTGGAAGAATCCGATGATGGTGAGATGCACTTTGAGGTGCGCGGACTGCACACCAAGACCGGCGTCCCGCACGCTTTCTCAATCTGATGACCTCGCCGCCCTCGTTGCCAAACGACCCGATGGAGCGCCTTATCGCTGAGGCGCTCCAAGACGCTCGGATCGAATACGAGACCGAGGAGAGGTTTCCCCATCTCGATTTCTACCTCCCCGACGCCGATCTCTATATAGAAGTGAAGCGGATGCATTCGGCGCGCATATCGTACCAGATGGCACGTGTAGAGAACGTCATTGTTGCCCAAGGCAGAGGGGCTGTCGAAGCGCTCGCCGCGCTCATCCGAACCGGAAAGCTTCCCATATGAAGACGCTCTACGCCGCTTGCCTCGCCCGCCTCGGACTATCACAGTCCGAGGCCGCAACGCTTCATGGCTCCCGGCTCGATACGGTGAAGAACTGGGCAGTCGGCCGGCGCACGGTCCCTGACGGCGCGTGGTCTGACCTCCGAGCCTACGAGGCCAGGATCGTGGACCGGTCCGAAGCGCTCCGCGAGGCATGGGAGGACGCCGGCGAAATCCGCGACATGGAATTGCAGACGCACGGCGATCCGGTTGCTTTGATGGCGGCCGCAGACTTCCTGCTCTCGATCAACGAAGATCCTCCAGTGATGATCGAACTGAAGAATTGACAGCGCGAGCCTTTAGGGCCCTGCTGCCGATCCTAATCCCTCGGGCTTGTCCATCAATCCCGTTTGCCGGATGACCTCGGGGCAAGCCCGGATGATCAAGCAGAGCGTGCGAAGATGAAGTTCCGCGAATTCAGGCCCGCAGCTGACGATACCCAATCGCTGCGCTCCGCCAGTTCAAGCCCAAGCGCCTTCAGGCGCGCGATCGGCTGCTCGATCTCCGCCTCATCGCGGTACTGAAACTCGACCAGAAGGCCGCGCAGTTCGGGCGCCGAGAGAAGATCAGCGGCGCCGGCAAGAATCTGCTCCTCGAGCCCATCGACATCGATCTTCAGATAGTTCGGCCGCGCAAGTCCGAACTGATTCACCATGGCGTCCAGGGATAGGTGAAAGATGCCTTGCTCGAAACCGCCACCCCTGGCGTCGAGGAACTGGTACTCCGACTCCAGCGCGGAGGCTCCGGCACCAGATGACAGGCTGGCGACATAAAGGGTGCCGAGCCCTGTCTTCCCCGCAACCGCGATCTGGAATGGTTGAATCTGGCGAAACCGGTTCATCGCGATGTTCCGGCAAAGCGATGCGAAGCTCTGCGCCTCGGGCTCGAAGCTGTAAATCTGGCTCTCGGGATGGCGCGCTTTGCAATACAAGGAATACACACCGACGTTGGCGCCAACGTCATAAAATACCGGACGATCTCCGACAAAGGAGTCGATCCATGCCAACGTTTCCGGCTCTTTGTTGGAGAAGGTAACGGCGCGGTGGGTTTCCTCGCCGGTCCGCGTGCTCATGGTGAACCGCGTGCCGTTGTGCTGGATCCGCGACCTGCGCAAGATACCACCGCGCCCCTGGTAGAATGCGAAGGTTGCCTTGGCGTAAATCCTGCTGAGCATTTCTTTCCCCCTCTCGGAGAAAGTCGCACAAAAGCTGGGCTCGTCGCAACAGAATACGCAAGCGCCGGGCTATGCTAGAAGATGCCGAGCACCTTCGGCCGAGCGCTCTTCACCGCTGCGGCATCCCGTTTCTCGCAGCGTTCGATGATCCCGAGAGCATCCGCAGTGCGGCCATTAGCCTTATCGAGTTGCCCGGTCTGCGCATCGGCGAAGGCTACCCACTCGCCCACCGTATCGCCATTGGGGATTTCCGCGCCCGGGACCGGCTGATGCCAGCTATCGGGGATCAGGGTGCTGCACGCACTCAGGCTTGCCACGATAGGCGGCGCGCCGGCACAGGCTTGCGCGAGCAGCAGCGCTGACAGGGGCAGAAACTGGCGCATCGGCGCCCTCTGCATGGCGAATCGCATTGGTATTCTCCCGGGTCGTCTGGTCCGTGGCCGCATCTGCGTCCATGCGGTTGCCGACGGTGGTGGCTGCATCACTGCCGCTGACGAGCGTCGCGCCGGCCTGACCGGTGGCGAGCCTGGTCTCGGTCTTGGCATTGCGCGTGGCAGTGCACTGGTTGAGCAGGAGCAGGATCGCGAGCAGCGCAACGAGGCCTAGACCGATGGTGATCGTAAGGGCGCGGGTCATTGCACGCCACTCTGTGCCACCGCATCCGCCTGCGCGGTCGTGACCTTGGCCTGCGCAACTTGGCGGTCTTTCAGGGCGATCGCGCCCGCGGTGGCGCCGATGCACGCGGCGAGGCCACCGGGATAGGCGAGGCAGAATGCAGTGATATCGACATCCTTGATCACGCCTGTCGCGACCAGCACGGGCACGCTGAAGGTGTAGGTGAGCGTGCCGACCGCGCCGAGGACACGCTGGACCTCGTAATCGCCGCCAATGCCCTTGAGAGCGTTGAGGATGTTCATGCCGCCAATACCTCGGCGACGTCTGCCGAGATGTCGACGCGGCGCGCGCTCGACCACTTCGGCGCATAGCTGGGCTTCGAGACCTCATAGACGGTGGTCTTGCCGTCATTCGCCCAGGCGCCATCGAAGAACAGCGCCGCCTCCGCCTTCCGTCGCGCGGCAAGCTTGCCGCCGTTGAGATAGTGGCTGATGAGGAACGCGCGCGCCTCCACCGACTTCCCCGCAAGGAACAGATTCACCCAGTCGGTGTGCTCGATCGCGCCGGTGTTCCAGTGGAACAAGAGCGCGGCGGCGAGCTGCGCCTCCGTCAGCGGCCGGCCGCCGAAGGCGCGCAGCACCTCGACCAGATACTTCGAGCGCATCAGCCACACCGATACCTCGACGCACTTCCGCATGGGCTGCGGATTGTCCTTGTAGCGGTCGACATTGTGTCCGCTCGCGTTCGTCACCCCCATCGCCCAGGTCCGGACACCTTCGCTATCGAGGTACATCTCCTGGACGATCGCCTCGTGGTGCGCGACCTCAAGCACGATGTTGACGGTGAGATTGGTGACTGGCGCTACCGACGGCGCTGGTGGCGCCGCCGGATATCTCGACGACAGCGAAGCTGCGAGCGCGTTGAGCGCGGCGACGTCTGCGGTGACGAGCTTGCCATCGACGGAGAGCCCGCGCGCGTGATCCGCGATCGCATCGGCGATGTCCTGTTGGCTCTTCATCGTCTCCCTTTCCCGTTCTCGAGAATCAGATCCAGTTTGGTTTCGATCCGCGCCAAGCGATCGGTGATTTGTGCGATCGCCTTGTCCTGCCCGTCGGCGCGCTGCTCGATCTTGTCGATCCGCACCGCCGCCGTCGCGACATCGCTGCGCAAACTTCCCGCAGAGAAGATGATCCCGACCACTGCGAGGACGACCCCAAGCCACGCGGGCCAAATTGCGCGCTGCTTGCCTGCGTGGCTGGCCTGCTCGAGCTTCCAGGCTTCGAACAACTGCTCCGCAATGACGCGGACCTGGGCTTCATTGCCGATCCCGCTCATCGGCCCCACGCCTGCCAGGAGATGCCATCGAGCGTGTTGGAACCGCCGGTCTGTGTCGCCTGGACGACATAGGAGAAGCCAGAGGAGGAGATCGACACGATCTGAATGAAGTTGTCGCGGGCTCCAGAGGCATTGCCGTTGATTCCCACGGCGTTGACCGATGTGCATGCCGTCGGGAACGGAGCGTCGAAGTTCACGGCATAGACCGGGCCGGCGGTGAGCGTCGCGGACACGATGCCGTCTTTGAACTGCCGCGTCGGCGTGAGCGGGATCCAATTCGCCGCCGAGCCGCCATCCGGATCGGTCATGTTGCTGTCGGCGGTCGATTGCCAGAGGACACCCGGCGTGGTCGAGGCCAGGATAGCGAACCTGGGATAGCCACCAGCCGCGGACGAGAAGGCCGAGTTGAACACTGCGGCCCCGCCGGCAGCGACCCAGCGCGCCCAGGCGCTGAGGCGGTACAGAATGCCGTTCACGTCCTTGCCGTTGGGCGGAATGCCGCCGGAGCCTTCGGGCTGGAACGTCTCGGGCGGAAATCCGTCGTGCAGGCTTGCCGGAGCATCCGTGGGAGTCGGCGTCTGCGCGTCGGTAGGAATTGCGCGGATGTAGCTTGCTCCGGCGTTGTTGCCGAAGGGGATCGGGAACCGGGACGGAAGATCGCTGAGCTGCATCAGGGCTGTTCCACATCGAACGAGACGCCAACCGGCCTCGGGAGCACCCCGGACTGGGTGACGATCGCGTAATCAACTTTAGAGAGCGGCGCCCCGAACACGAACGTCATGGTCATGTTGCCGTTGTCGCGGACCCAGACATTCCCGTAGCCGGGGAAGAGCGAACGCAGGATCGCATTGATTGAAGCCGAGGAACCATCGGTGATGTTCAATGCAGCCTTGGCGAGAATGACCTGACGGTACACCGCGTCGGTCAGCTGATAGTTGGGGGTGATCGCACCGCCGCCATAGAAGATGCCGGTCCCGAAGGGGACGGCATCCGAGGACTGGGAGAATCCCAGATACGGACCTTCCGACAGATAGAGCGTCCGCCGGACCCCCACGATTCGGCCCAACACGTCGAGCCCGTGACCGATCGCGGTGTCGATGTTCCAGATCGTGTCATAGAAGCCGTCGATGGCCGGCTGCGGATCAATCGCGTCGTCGAGAGAGGAGAGCAGGGCGAGCAGGATCGGACTGTTCGCGTACTGGCTGATGATGGTCTCCCGGGCATCGAACGATTTGACCAGGCCGCCGCCGCTGTCGCCGGGCCAAGCGACCGATTCGCTCGATACCGGATAGAGCGTCGTGGTCATGATAGCGTGATGTCGATGTCGTCCGGGTCCAGGCTCGGCATTTGGTCGATTTGGACGCCGAGTTCGGTATCCGTGGGGCTCGTCGTGGCGCCGACCGTGATCGAGATGATCTGCGCCCAACTGCCAAGCGCGGAGATCGCCGCGACATAGCGCAGCGCGAAGATCGTTGCGCCGATGCGCTCGCGCCGGCCGCCGGATGTGCCATTGAATACATCCACCATAGCGGCCCGGATCAGGTCCTCGGCGTTCGCAGGGACAAGTCCGTTGTTCGCGATCTCGACGGCGAAATAGACGCGCAGCGCCGACGGGCGCTGGAACTTCACCGTGTAAGACGGATAGGGCAGCTCATAGCCCGAACTGGTGTCCTGGACCGTCACTGTGGTGTTACCGACCCAGCCGCACCCCGGCGGCTTCTTCTTCCAGATCGCGCGCGCGACGTCCGCGTCGGTGCCGCCTTCCGCGGCGACATAGATCGACCGGGCCGCGATCGATACGCCCCCGATCGTCGCCGCGCTGCCCGTGGGGTTCTCGGTGACGTAGACGTCGATGATACTTGGCACATTGTTCAGTGCAGCGGCGCGTACCGAGGGTAGCATCCCGATCGAGTTGAGCGATACCGAATCTGCCCGGCGTGCCTCGAAGTCGGCGCGGCTCTCGGTCGCGCGACCCAGCACGCCATCGAGCGCATTGTTGATCGAGTCCCACCCCGACACCATGCGGTAGATCGTGTTGAGCGTGCCGGCGGGGCACGGAATGGGGCCGGGATCGAGTGCGGCAAAGCTGACGCTGACCGTCCCCGAGATCGGGATCGTAGCAAGCCCCAGGCTCTGGTAGATTGTTCCATCGGCCGCAACCGCGAGCGATCCAGCCGGCAGCACCGTTCCAGCTGCGCCGACGCAGTTACATTCGACCGTGGTCGGGATCGGGCCCAAGCGCGACAGGAAGTAGAATCGCGCAATCGCGTCCTGCATCCTGCCAGAGGCGAAGGCTGGGTCGACCTGGTTGACCAGCAGAAGGAGCACATCGTTCTGCGCGCCGATCATTGCGGCGAGAGAGCTGACAAGCTGGCCCTGTGGGGTCGCGACCGACTGATTGAGATTGCCGCCGAACGCTGCCTGGAAATCGGCCCACAGTCCCGCAAGGATCGCGCTCTCCTGAGGCACCACCATGCCGGTATTGGTGAAGGTCGGAAGCGGGACGTTGGTGGTCATAGCGACGCCATCCCCTGGCCGGAATCGCTGGTGAACTGGATCTGCCCCGCGATCTCCCGGCCCTGGAGCCGAGAGAGGAAGACCGTGGCGACGATCACGCCGGGCACCAGTTTGGCCGCACGGGCCAGCGATTCCTTGATGATCTGGACGGGCTGGAAATGACCGAGGATCGCAGAGAAATAGGGAACGCCGCGAGTGATGTCGTAGTAGCACTCACCCGCAAAGACCCGGGCCTCCGAGGCAATGTCCTGCGCCTGCGCATAGGGCTCGGCCGCGACGGCGATGTTCCCCGCGGTATCGACGCAGAGGTCCCAGGTCACCCGGTCGAGCAGCAGTGTCGTGGCCATGTAATCTACGATACCGCGCCGAGCGGCGGCTCAGGCGATCAAGCCGTGCGCCTGCAATGCAGTGATGATCGAGGCGATGGCGGTGCGCCCTTGGGCATCGATCGTCCCACCGCCGCTCGGCGGTGTGATCGTGGCCTGCCTGTTGCCGACCACCTTTACCCCGTCCACCCGATATTCGGTATCGGTGTCTGCCGGACCTTCGAACTGCACCGCGACGGACGACTTGATCCGGACGGCCTTCCCCGTCGTTGCCTGGATCGCGATGCCATCGTCATCGAGCCGGATGAATTGTGTCGGCGCGCCGCCGAGAAGGCCGCCGATGAACACGCCGTCGGCCCAATCGAAACGGCGCCGCGATCCAGGCGCTGCGGGTTTCTTCGTCTTCTTCACCGCGGAGATATCGTTGTGGCAGAAGATCGCAAGGCCGATGTCGTCAACCTTCGGCGTGAGGTCGATCACGCTGCCCCCGGCCCGCAGCTTGAGGAAGGGCAGGCCGTGGATCGTGCCGTGGAGCAGCGCATTGCCGGCGCCGTCGATCTGCGCGATCATCGGTTGGACATCGACCGTATCGCCGTCGACGGCACGAACCTGGACGAGCGTCGCGGTGGCCACGCCGGTCATCATCTGCTGGACGAGGAAGCGCATGCGTCCGACATCGCTCAAGGATGATGAGAAGTCGCTCTGGCCAGTATAGGCGCGCTGTTCCAGCATATCAGCTCGACAGCGCCAGGGGCTGGCCGAACAAGCTGCAGGTCGCTTCGGTGAACCACTGTCCGCCCGGGATATTGCTGTCCAGATTGTGCGACACCGCCGCGACCACCCAGGTCTTGTTTGCGGCCTTGAAATCGCTCTCGATCTCGACCTGGCGTGCGAAAACGAGGTTGGGGTTGTAGACGCTGAGGAACTGCACACCGGTCTGGGTGAAGCCGGGATAGCCGACGAGGCCGCTGTCGGGCGCGATGCGAATGGTTGATAAGGCGGTGCGCGAACCTCCTTTCGGCCAGATCGCGAGCACGCGATTGACCGCATCCTCCAGCCTATCGGCATGAAACGCATCCAGCGCCTTGTTCAACTGTGCGCCGATGGAGCCTGGCCAATAAGGGTTTTCGATGCTGCCGGTAACGCCATTGTTTTCGAGGCTGAACCCCATCAGCGTCGCGATGCCCTGGAACACGATCTCCGCAGATACAGAGCCCTTATAGCTCACCGGAGGTGACGGCTTGATCGTCTCGAAGAATCCGGAGAACGCGGCGATGTGAAACATCACGTCGGGCGCATTGCGACCGTCGGCCCATGCCTCGCGGATCGTGCCGGTGAAACACACGGACATTCCGCTCTCCTCGTCGCCGGCATAGACGATGATTCGGTTGTTGCGTTGTTCCTCGTAGGCGACCGTGTTGAGAACGGTCAGCTTGTTCATGATGTCGAGCGGCAGGCCCCAGACGCGCAGGTCGAGTTCGGCCATGTTGCCGCCGGTCTTCGAGATGTTGGCGGAGCAGCGCAGGCCCGAGATGCGCACGGTGTCTAGGCCGCCGTCACCGAAAGCGCCGAGGCCGAGTTGGAACTCCAGATCGATGCGCCGCTTCGCGAAGGTCATGCGTGCCCCCAGAGCAGGGAGAAGCGCGTGCCTAGCCCGGTGTATTCGGGATCGTCGAGCCCTTGGCCATCGACGAACACGAGATCGCCGGCAAAACCCAGATAGGCGTTGCGCAGCAGGAAGGTGCGGTCGCGGCACAGCACGCCCGTGACGATCGGAACATCGACGACAAAGAGATCGAGATATAGGCCGGTCCGCTTCTGGTACACCGCGATCCGGCAACTCTGGAGTCCTAGTTGAACATTCAGGACCTGTGATGGTGCCGCGATGAGGGGAACTTCCGAATAGCTGATCGTGCTTCCGGATAGAACGCTAGAGGCCACGATGTCGGGAAGGATCGCTTCGTTTGCCGGTGTCGGCGTGGGTGTTGCACCGGGGATGGGCGTCGGAGACGAGCCACCACCGCCGATCTCGCCGCCGCTGCCGCCCTCATCGTTCTCCCTCGCTAACGTCATTTCACCCCCGTAGGTGCAGGTGACGGCTTGGCCTGAACGCTGCCGTCATGGACAGGATCGGCACTCGCCGGGTCCTTGGTCTTCGAGAAGCTGAGCTTGATACTCTGGCGCACCTCGCGCAGCGTGACTTCGACGGTGACGAGGCCGGCGCCGTTGCTGGCGCTGCGCTCCAGATTGACGCGTTCGAAAGTGACATCCAGATAGGTCGCCTCCGGCGTCACGACATTGAAGATGTCAGTGGTGCCGCGACGCGCCTCGATGGCGGCGAGGAACTCGCGCCGCTCGGAAAGCGAGTTGCCCTTGCTCATGACGACGCGGTTGGCGAAGGGAAGCGCCACTTTGTCGTAGCTCTCGAACCCCCCACGCTCGAGCGGGTAATCGGCGGTGCGGTACTCCGCTGACCATGCGACCGAGACGATGTTGTCGGGCTTGAGGGCGAGGGCGCCGTCGCTGGTATAGACGCCCCATTCTCCCGAGGTAGCACGGTTCACCGAATCGCCGTCCTTGGTCAGCTTCGCCTCGGCGCCGTCCCCGGCATTGTCGGAAGTGCGGCGAACCGGCGGTACGCCATCGGTGCGCGGCACATCGGGGTAGAGCGGCCCAGCCATCAGGGCGCGACCCCGGCATCGGTCTGGGTCACGATGTTTCGAGCCTTGAGAGCCCCATGCATGTCGCGGGCGATGCCCTGCGCATCGGTTGCCTGGGTCTGGATCGTCATCGACTGGATGTTGACGTCACCGCTACTGCGCGACGCGGCGCCACGGCCATAGAGATACTGGCGCCCGCGCGCGATGTCGCCGGTGGTCTCTGCACCGGCGGCCGGACGCATGAAGCTGGTGATATAGGCGAGTAGGGCGTGATCGGCCGTCGTGGTGCCAAGGACCTTGGAGCCGCCGCGGTCGCCTCCCTTCAGTTCCCAGATCAGATACTCCATCTGCTGGGCGGCGGTGGGGTTGGTGCCGTAGCGCCTAAACAGCTCCTTCTTTCGGGGCCCAAGCCATTGCCCGAGGCCGTAGGCCCCGCTGGTGGGGTTCTTCGCGTTGGGATCCCAGCCGCTCTCCGCGCCGATGCCGGCCCAGATGCCGCGGGCACGCTCGGTTCCGAACTCGCGTTCGAGCACGTTGAACAGGTCGGACACTGGCCCGTTCTGGGGAATCGGCGTACTGGCGCCACCGCCGGACCATGGCTTGCCGTTCAGGCTGTGATCCATCCGCTCGGTGAAGCCTTCGCCAATCGTCCCGAGGAACCCCGAAATGTCTCCGCGCTTGAGCTGATCCCAGGCTTTCTCGCGCAGTTCGGCGCCGCGCTTGTCAAAAGCATCCTGCTCCGCCTTCGACATGTTCTGGAGCGCATTGAAGTCCTTCCATGCCAGAACGGCCGCGCCGATAGCCCCGGCGAGCAAGGACCAAGGTCCGGTTGCCGCTACCGCAGCAATTGCGATGGCACCGAGCGCGGTTACGACCAATGGCGCTAGCGCGTTATTCTTGTCGAGCCAGGTGACGACGTTGATGAATTGGTCGATCAGGCCCGATAGGGTTGGCCGAAGCGTGCCCTGCACGAACGAATCGAGTTTGGCGAGCTTGTCCTGAAACTCCTGTGCCGCCTTGCTGTCCTTCTCGGTGACATTGGCATTGCGCTCGTGCTCGTCGATCTGTTCGCGCAGTCGCTTGGTGCCCTGGTCGAGCAGGAAGATCACGCTCTGGGGCAATCCGACGCGCTGCAGCAGATTCGCGAATTCGGTCGCGCGCATCCTCGACCTGGCCGCTGAGAGCTTCATCAGAAGCTCATCGGGCGACGCCCGCTCGAGGTCGTTTGCGTTGATGCCCAGCCGGGCAAGCTCCGCCTGGGGCACGTTCTGGGGCGAGAGCTTCCAGTCCATCTTCCAGCGCGCCGCGGTCTGGAGCGCGCTGTCCGCTTCGCCAGGCGCGCCGCCGACGCCTTTCACCGCTTGCTGCCATGCGATCAGCCTGCTCGTGGTGACGCCGATGGTCGCGCCCAGCCGCCCGGCCTGCGCTTCGGACCGGATCATGCCAGTCGCGAAGTCTAGCATCGACTTGCCGCCGGTGAAGAGCAGGAGCATTCCAGCAAGCTCGTTGCGGACGTTCCGGAAGGTGAGGCCAAGGGATTTGCCCCGAACCTCCATGTCGTCGAATGTGCGCTTGGTCGAATCCTTTAGGCCATCGGTGCGCCGGCGCACCTCGCGTTCGTCGCGCTCCAGCGGCTTTGTGTCGATCCCGAAGGTGACAAGGAAGGCGTCGAGAACCTGGGTGCCCATGGGAAAATCCTGACCTGTAAGGACAGGCTATGGCGTGGCTGGCGCGCTAGCTACCGGAGCGCCTTGGCTGCTTCTTCCGCCTGTTGCTCGTTGTTCGCGTCGATGATCGCGATCTCGATCAGGTCGTAGATGTCTTCGAGTCCGTAGATCGTCTGCGCTTCGTGCAGCGTGGTCAGGCGGCGTCCGACAGCGGTTCCGATGATTCCGGGGACGTTGGCGTAGGGGATGGGCTCGAAGCTGAGCGCTGGGCCGCCGATCCCAAGCTCGAGAGGGCGGCGGCCGGCGAAAAACCCACATGGACCTCGATCACCTCCGACCGTAGGGTGAGGAGGGTGGCTACTTCCTCGATGTTCCCATCGTCACCGGCAGTGTTGAGCGGCCGCGTGAAGGGTTGGTCGGTGCCAGGAACGGTCTTTGCTGCATCGGGGACGAACGCGACGCAGCTCATCATCTCGTCGAGCAGCGGCTCGGCATCCTCGAAATTCATGCGGCGCAGGGACATGAGCACCGTCGTCGGCAGCGACGCGAGAACCGCCATCGCGCCGCCCTGAACCGCAGCATCCTCGACCTCCGCATCGGCGCGGCCGAGCGCGAGGATGGCGCGGATCGCCCACTTCTCGCTCTGCATCGCCGGCATTTCGCGAATCAGGAAGCATTTGCCCTTATCGCGGCCCTCCGCGGCAATCGTGACGAGCTTGGTCTTGCGCGCCATGTCTCAGCCTCAGTACGGTGCCGGAGTGATACGTTCCCACTCGATGGTGAGGCGCCGCGGCTGGATCGTCTTCTTGAGGCCCGGAATGCGGGAAATTCCCCGCAGAAACCCGCGCGTGAGGGTGTATTTGCGCTGGGTGGCGGGGATCAGCAGCGTGCCTTGCGCCACGTACTTCTCCTTCACCGCCTGTTCCGCACTGTCCCAAGTCTCGAAGAAATCGATCGACAGGCTGTCTGCCTGCAGCACGATGTTTTGACGCGTCGCCACGGGCACATAGCCGCCGCTCAGCCGGCCATCGACGCCCATCGAGGTCTCTACCGTCTCGATCGCGTCGGCGTCGGTGATGTCGTCGGAACTGAAACCTTCGATCCGGCGCGCGGTGTCGAACAGTCCGTTCACCGACAAAAGCAGGATCGCATTGGCGGAGGTGAGCGTCCGGTTGTTCATCGCTGCCTCTTACTGCACGAGGTCGGAGGAGAGGGTGATGCGCTGGACCGACTGGCCATCGGTGTACCAGACATGCACCGGCGGCGAGCCGCGGGCGGCGCGAACCTCGGGGCTCGCGTCACTGACCTTCACGTACCAACCCCGTTGCTGGACCGTATCCGCCACGTTCTTGCCCGCCGCATTGTTGATCTGGGTGACCTGCGATGCCGAGAGCGTGACACCGGTGCGGATCGCGCCGAAGTTGAGCGCGGCATTGATCGGGCCGAGCAGGGCGGTCTCGATCATGCCATATCCATCGGCGTTGTACGGAATCGAGCCGGTATTCTGGAGCAACAGCATAAGCTCGAGTTGAAACGAGGCGTTGAGCCACGCCTGGTCGAGCCAGCTGTCCAGCCACGCGAAATCGCCGGTGACCTGGCCGGGATAGAGCCAGGTGAACTGGTCGTTCGCTGTCGCGTAACTGCCGACGAAGTTGTACCCGTTCGCGATCAGGTTGCGCGCCACGGTCGCATTGGTCACGCCCGCCGTCACCTCGCCACGCCTGAACGCGCCGGTGACGCGGCCGTTCGTTTCCGAGAAGTCGATCGAGGCGCCGATACCCATAACGAAGGCGGCGAGGGTCGGACCGTTGCTCGGGGCATAGGCCGGGAATACCGACGAGTATCCGGCCGCGATCGCCTGCGGGCCGAAGGACGATGTATCGCCATTCGTCGTCGCGTTGGGGTCGCTGTCGTGCGCGACATAGAGGAAGCGATTGTCCTTCGTGTCCGCCCAAGCCGCGAACGCGAGCTTGCCCGCGAGGTCCGGCGTGAATGTCGTCATGAAGCTGACGAAATCCTGGGTCGAAGCGATCACCGCATCCATCGCGGCGCCGGCGACCATGACATCGGAGCCGGGGCTTAGCGTCGCGCTGGTCGCCGCGGTGAGACGCAGGCCGGCGGCGAGGCTCCCGGTTGCGAAGCTCATGGTCGAGCTCGCGCCCGTGGTGGAATTCGTGAAGAGGAATCCGCCGCTGATCGCGTCATAGCTGACAACGAAGCCCGGCGACGTGAATGCCGCCGCGATGATCGTCGCTGCGTTGGAGAAGCTGGTGGCGGTCGAGAGGTTGATGGTCGAACTGGTCTTGTTCGACCCGTTCACTGCAATCGTCAGCGTGCCAGTGAGCGCCTGGAGATCGGACAGTTTGAGCGCCGAGACATTCCCGCCGCGCAGGAAGGCTGCTGCCGCGGCGGTGGCGAAGCGGCTGAAGCGCAGCGTCGCAGGCTTGATCTGCGAGTCGGTATAGCCCGCGAAATAGACGGCGGCGAGGCCGGCCTCGATCGAGAGCGGGCCGAAATAGGCCGAGACGTCTTCTGCGGCGGGGAAGCTCAACACAGTGCCAATGGGCAGCTGTGTGCTGTCGGTGAGGACCAGGCCGACGAGATCCAGGCCGGCACCCCCTGCCGACACCACTCCCGGCGTGCAGACGATACTTCATGGCCGGCGGAAGACTACCGTGCACGATCGAGCATGACGGACTGATCTACACGATCACGCTTCGTTATGGCTGGAACCTGGAGAAACTGCCATGACCTCCACCCACATCCTTGTGCCTGTTTCCCTAACCTGGGAGATGCTCTCCGCGATGGCCGACAAGGCGCGCGAGGTCGGCACCGGCGATTTCGTTGCGCTGTGGAGCGCGGCCGTCTCCGCCGCTCCACCTCCGCCGTTAGCTGCGGATGACATCACCTATGCGGGCGCGGAATTGTTGCCAGACGTTCCCCCGACAGAAGATACGGTGGAGGTGACGTCCGTGCCAAACTGGCTGATCGCTTTCCTGCGCGGCGAGGATCATTGGCCGGGCCATCCTGAGGTGGGATTCGGCGATACGCATCCGACAGAGCGAGGCGCCTTCTTCTGGCGGAAACATCTCGCCCCCACTCCTCTCTCCCCATCACCCCGAGAGAAGGCGGAGAAGCTATGAGCGAGTTCCCCGATGGTACGGAGTTCCGGCTCTGTTATCCGTTCGTCCGCGAGGCGTGCGAGGAATATGACTTCGCTACCCACAGCATGGTCGATGCTTGGCGCTGGAAGCCTGGCGTCACATTTGAAGAGGATGCCGAATGCCAGTCGGCATGGGCGGACGGTGAGGGCCTGATGATCCTCACCGCGGTCGCTACCTTCAAACCGGGGCGGTATCCGACTCGCGTGTTCTATACCCGAACTTGGGTCGACCCGGACGGCAAGCCGCTGGGCAAGCCCGCGCTACGGATGATGACGCAGGAGAAGTTTCGCCGCGTCTCCAAGGGCTACCGGTACTACTATGATGCCCCCGCCAAGGGCGATGGCGAATGAACCGCCAGCTCTCCCGCGCCGACAACCGCCCGCGCATCCACATTTGGCCGACCTGCGCCGGCTTCTACCACTGGTCGATCGGCGCGACCGGTCTGCGCCACGCGGATGCGGAGACTCCCGGTCGCGCCATCGATGCTGCGATCAAGCACCTGGGAGGTCCGAGGCCCACGGTGGTGATCATCGAGCCGCCCAGCTGATCCGGTCCTCGGTGTGATCCCGGGGATGGTGCCCAAACGTCAGGGGCGGTCTGACCAACCGAAGGCGCGACAGCTCGGAGAGACGGCACCAGTTTACCGAGGACGACGATAGATGGGCGCCACTTGGCGTGAAGCAGATGTGAAGCGAGCGCTCGCGGCGGCCGAGAAGGCTCGGCTGCGCGCATATCGCGTCGACATCGCCCCGGACGGTACGATCTCGATTATCGTTGGCGCCCCGAACAAGACCGCCGTCCGCGGCAACTCCTGTGATGACCTACTGAGCAATGACACGTAAGCGCGCCCGGTTCCTCCCCCAATATGTGACGATGTTCAGGGATCGGCACGGCAAGAAGCGCTATCGCTATCGCCGCGCCGGCTATGTCGGCGGCTATTTCAAGGCCGAGCTGGGCACCGAGGAATTCCGCGCGGAATATGCCGCGTTCGAAGCGACCAAGCTAGAGCGCGATCCGGTCGCGAGCAAATGGGCGCCAGGCAGCGTGGGTGACTTGGTGACGCGCTACGTGTCAGTGGCGACGCGGCTCGGGCCGAGCCTGACCACCCAGGGCAAGGTGCGCGCGATCGTGGACAAGTTCCGCGAGCAGCACGGTCACCGTTTCGCCGCCGACTTCACCTTCCAGCACATCGACGTGATCATCGCTCGCAAGATGGAGCGGAAAACCATTCCCGGTAAGCGCCCCGAGGGGGGTATCGAGGCCGCGCGCAAGCTGCGCAAAGAATTGGTCCGCCTGTTCGACTTCGCAGAGAAGATCGGCATGCGGCCAGCGGGCAGCAATCCTGTTCGCCATTCGGAGAAGGTCCGAGTCGCCGCCGGCGAGAAGTCCAAGGGCTACCACACCTGGACCGAGGACGAGATCGAGCAATACCGGGCCAAGCACAAGCTCGGCACAAATGCCCGGCTCGCAATGGAATTGATGCTCTGGACCGGACAACGCCGCGTAGACGCGATCCGAATCGGCCCGGCTGACATTCTCAACGGGCGCGTGGCAGTCCAGCAGACCAAGACCGGCAAGGGCCTACGCCTCAGCCTCGCGCCGCAGTTGCTCGAGGCGATCAACGCGGTTCCGGCCAAGGCGGGCGCACAGAGCTTCCTCATCAACGACTGGGGCAAGCCGTTCACCAATGCCGGCTTCGGCAACAAGATGCGTCAGTGGTGCGACGAGGCGAGGCTGAAGCACTGCACTGCCCACGGTCTCCGCAAGGCGATGATGCGCCGCATGGCCGAACTCGACATGGCAAATCGGACGCTTAAGTCGGTGTCGGGCCACAGCCGTGATGAAGAGGTTTCGACCTATACCGAGGCGGCCAATCAGGCCCGTTTGGCCGACGAAGCTATCGCTCTCGTCGCGAAGTGGGAGTCTAACCGCCAAAGTCTAACCAACGACGCAAATCCACTAACCAATGGAAATACCAATGAATAATGAACTTGCGTGGAGGCCCGAGCCGGAATCGAACCGGCGTGCAAGGATTTGCAGTCCTCTGCGTCACCACTCCGCCATCGGGCCTCGGAGCGAGCGGCGGCAATGCGCAGGTGCTTCGCCCGCTGTCAACATTGCAGTGCAAAAATAGCTGCGCGCATTGCTTGGCGAAGGGTTGCGAAGGGGATACAAGCCGCCCTACATAATCAGTGTATTGCACAACTAATACGGTTGTGCCAGATAGCCGGGGTAATGATGGCTCTTACGGTAGATTCCGCGCCTGCCGAGGCGAACCGCTTCGAAGTGATGCGCCACGCGATGGTCGCCAGCCAGCTGCGCACCAACGCGGTCAATGACGCCCGCGTGGTCGAGGCGATGGCGCGCCTCCCGCGCGAGGATTTTCTTCCCGAGGCGCATCGCGCGATCGCCTATCGCGACACGTTGCTGCCGCTCGCCGGCGGGCGCAGCCACAACCTGCCGCTCGCCACCGGCCGGCTGCTCACCGCGGCCGAGATCCGGCCCACCGACAAGGTGCTGCTGATCGGCGCCGCGGGCGGCTATGCGACGGCGCTGCTCGCCGGCCTCGCCGGGTCGGTGGTTGCGGTAGAAGAGGAGCCTGGCCTCGCGGCGCTCGCCCGCACCGCGCTCGCCGCCTATGCCAATGTCGAGCTGGTCGAGGGGCCGCTCGCCGCCGGCCATGCTCCGGAAGGCCCTTATGACCTGCTCGTCGTCGACGGCGCGGTCGAAGCGCTTCCCACGGCGCTGCTCGACCAGGTCGGGCCCGATGGCCGCGTGGTGGCCGGCCTCCTCGATCGCGGCGTGACGCGCCTTGCGGCGGGCCGCCGCACCGAAGGCGGCTTCGGCCTCGTCGATTTCGCCGATATCGAATGTGCAGTTCTTCCCGGTTTCGAGCGCCTACGAACCTTTCAATTCTGATCTGAAAGAGGCTCATGCGAATTTCCTCTCTGCTCCTGGGCGCCAGTCTTGTCGCGATCGCCGTGCCTGCCGCCGCGCAGACCACGACGACGCGCGCCGGCACCGATACTCCCGTGCAGGTGGTGGGCACCGGCGCGCCCGCCCAGACGGCGCAGCCGACCACTACGCTGCGCGATGCGCTGGTGCTTGCCTACAACACCAATCCGGGCCTCCAGTCGGAACGCGCCAACCAGCGCGCCAATGACGAGAATGTGCCGATCGCCAAGGCCGCGGGCCGTCCCGGCGTGAACGGCACCGGCTCGCTGAACACCAGCCCCTATAACAGCGACGCGACCATCGGCCCGAGCCGCAACGGCAATCTCGGCCTGAACCTCTCGGTGCCGATCTACAGCGGCGGCGCGGTGCGCAACTCGGTGCGCGGCGCGGAGACTCGCGTCTCTGCCGGCCAGGCCAGCCTGCGCGGTGCCGAGGCGCAACTCTTCACCGATACGGTGACCGCCTATGTCGACGTGCTGCGCTTCGAGGCGATCGTCCGCCTCAATCAGCAGAACGTCCATGTCCTCGAGGTCAATCTCCAGGCGACCCGCGACCGGTTCGAGGTGGGCGACCTTACCCGCACCGACGTTGCCCAGTCGGAGGCGCGCCTCGCGCTCGCCGAGAGCCAGCTCCGCACGGCCGAGGCCGGGCTGATCGGTTCGCGCGAGAATTACATCCGCATCGTCGGCGCTGCGCCCGGCGTGCTCGCCCAGCCGCCGGCGCTGCCGGGCCTGCCGGTC
>WPCJ01014674.1_pt1 | contig 25129 bp, 25 predicted proteins | sample 5399831 | NCBI WGS metagenome assembly WPCJ01 (sample SAMN12869470, study PRJNA574797) | sludge metagenome | isolation source: wastewater treatment of pH10 | place: China:Beijing | collected 2019-05-20 | reverse complement strand
GCTCGCCTCGTCCGGCCCCAGATATTTCTCCAGCGCCGGCCGCGACCATCCCGCCGTGCTCGGCTGGACGATCGGCGCGAAGGCCGAGCAGCTTGCGAACCGGTCGGGGTTCCTCAGCGCGATGGTCAGCGCGCCATGGCCCCCCATCGAGTGGCCGAAAATGCCCTGCCGGCCCATGTCGGCGGGGAAATGGGCGGCGACCAGCGCCGGCAGCTCCCCGGTGACATAGGAATACATGCGATAGTTCTTCGCATAGGGCGCCTCGGTGGCATCGACATAGAAGCCGGCGCCGGAACCGAACTGCCAGTTGTCCTTCTCGTCGGGAATCCCCTCGCCGCGCGGGCTGGTGTCGGGACACACGATCATCAGGCCGAGCTCGGCCGCCAGGCGCCGGTATTCGCCCTTGTCCATGACATTGGCATGGGTGCAGGTCAGCCCCGACAGGTACCACAGCACCGGCACCGGCCCCTCCTTGGCCTGCGGCGGCACGAACACCGCGAAGGTCATCTCGCAGGCGCATGTCTCCGAGGCATGCGCATAGACACCCTGGAGGCCGCCATGCGCCTTCGCGCTCGAAACTGTCTTCATCATCGCAGACCCTTCAGAGGAACGCCTTGGCAGGCGGCAGCCGAACCGCAGCTCATGCCTGCCATGGGAAAATGGTGTCGAAACGGCCGCAACTGAACCCACAATGCCCGAAAGGTCAAGGACGGCCGGCGTCGATTGTCCCGGCTCCGCGTGTCCGTCAGAAGCGAAGCACCAGCCGCGCGCCGGCATTCTCGAAACCGTCATTGGCCCCGGCAAGTTCCGCATTCGAGAAATGGTTGAAATAGACCTGAAACGCGGTGCTTTCGGTAACATCCACGCCCGCGCTGGCCTGAAGATGGAAGAGGACGTTCGATCCGAGGTCGCGCGGGCCTATGTGTCTGCCGGTGTTGACCGATCCGCCGGCACTGAAGCCGACATAAAGCCCTTCCGTCAGCCGGGCTTCCCAGTTGAGGCCGGCGTAAAGGAAGTGCACGGGGTCGGAGGACAGCGCCACATCGGCGCCGACATAGGGTCGCGGCGAGCCCAGCCATGCCAGAAAGCCGGGTGACGGCGCCAGGATCTCTCCATTGAGGGTGCCGCCGTTGAAGTCATGCGGCACGAAGACCCCCGCGTCGTATATTCCCCCGCCAATCCGTGCTTCCCAGCGCTCGGCGTGCGGCGCGATCCGTCCGCTTGCCTCGCCGGCCTGCACCGCGGAGGCCACAAACACACCCAGCCCCACCGCCACGGCGGCGGAGACCACGCTCGATATCTTCACGACTCACCTCTCTCGGCCCGTCGAGAATAAGGAGCGTGATTTGGCCGCGGCTGTAAAGCCCCGTCGCGCTTCATCGAGGCATGGAAATCGTGGCGCGGCCGCTGGTGAGGTCGGCGACCATCGCCAGCGTGGCTTCGAGTTCCGGGCGGTGGATCGATACGGTGAACGCCCCGCCGGTGGCGGTGTAGTTCTGTGCCGTTATGCGTGCGGCCGGCAGACCGGCCAATCGGGCCTCCACCAGCGCCAGATCGGCAAAGCCGCAGGTGATCGTCACCTCGGCCGTTTCGATGAGCGGGATCTTGGCCGCCGCCCGCAGGCAGGCGGCGGCCGTGCCGCCATAGGCCCTTATCAGCCCGCCGCTGCCCAGAAGCACCCCGCCGAACCAGCGGGTGACGACCACCGCCACGCGATCCAGCGACTGGCCGTCTATGGCTTGCAGGATCGGTTTTCCGGCGGTTCCGCCGGGTTCGCCGTCGTCGCTGAAGCGATAGGCCGGGCCCACCCGCCAGGCCCAGCAATTGTGATTGGCCGAGGCGTCGGAGTGCGCGGCGATGAACGCCTTTGCCGCCGCTTCCGAGTCCACAGGTCCGGCGATGGCCAGAAAGCGGCTTTTCCTGATGTCCTGTCGAGCGCTCTCGACGGCGGCGAGGGTGTGGAGTGTGGCCATTCGTCCTCTCATAGAGCCGGAAAGGCGTTCAGGCCAATCGCCGATATTTCCGCCTACCGGTTTGCGGGCGTTGCTGCATCGCCTGTTGATGGATGCGCCCGGATCGTCTACCGGGCGCGCAAAGAGAAGCGGGCGGAAGCATTCGATGCGGCGTGAAACATTCGACACTGTCATTCTCGGGGCGGGCGCCGCGGGCATGATGTGCGCCATCCACGCCGCCGCGCGCGGCGGCCGGGTGCTCATCTTCGATCACGCCCGAAATCCGGGCGAGAAGATCCGCATTTCCGGCGGCGGCCGGTGCAACTTCACCAATATCGGGGCCACCGCCCGCACCTTCCTGTCCGGCAACCCGCATTTCGCCAAATCCGCGCTCGGCCGCTACACGGCGCAGCATTTCATTGCGCTGGTCGAGAAACACGGCATCGCCTATCACGAAAAGACCCTGGGGCAGCTCTTCTGCGACCGCTCGGCCAGGGATATTATCGCCATGCTGTTGCAGGAGATGGCGGGCGCCGGCTGCGAGTTGCGGCTCTCCACCACGCTGGAAAGGATCGAGCGCAGCGAGGCGGGCTTTACGGTCACGCTGGGCGGCGAGCGCCCGGCGATTGTCGATTGCCGCCACTTCGTGGTCGCCTGCGGCGGAAAGTCGATCCCCAAGATGGGGGCCACCGGCCTCGGCTATCAGCTTGCCCGGCAGTTCGGGCTGGCGGTGACCGAAACCCGCCCCGCGCTGGTGCCGCTCACCTTCGGCGAGGATGTGCTGGCGGGGTTTCGCGAGATCGCCGGCGTGGCGGTGGACGTGCGCGTCTCCTGCGGCAAGACCGCATTCGAGGAGGCGCTGCTGTTCACCCATCGCGGCCTGTCCGGCCCGGCGATCCTGCAGATTTCCTCCTATTGGCGCGAGACGCAGCCGATCCGGATCGCGCTGCTGCCCCCCACCGACATGTTCGCGCTGCTGTGCGCGGCCAAGCGCGAGAATGGCCGCAGGAGCATTTCGACGGCGCTCGGCGAAATCCTGCCGAAGCGGCTGGCGGCCCGTCTCGCCCAGGTGCAGGGCTGGTCGGGCACGCTCGGCGAGGCGACCGACAGGAAGCTCGCGACGATCGCCGCCACGCTGCACGGTTGGGAGCTTCACCCCATTGGAACCGAGGGTTATCGAACCGCCGAAGTGACGCTGGGCGGTGTCGACACGGGCGGCCTCGATTCGCGCACCATGGAGGCGAGGGCGGTAGCCGGGCTCTACTTCATCGGCGAGGTGGTGGACGTGACCGGCTGGCTGGGCGGCTACAATTTCCAGTGGGCATGGTCGTCGGGCTGGGCCGCCGGAACCGCGATCGCCGAACGCGCCGCCTGACCGCCGCTCGTGGAGCGGGCCTTGCGGGACGGAAATGACGAGCGGGGCGGGGCTTGTCGGGGAATTTGTGCGTTCGGCCACTTGCTGGATAGGGATAAACGCCGCTTTCGCAATCTCTGCCGTTGATGGACGCCTGCGGATCGTCTAAGAGGTTGCACGCCTTGCTATGCACCCGTAGCTCAGCTGGATAGAGTGTCGCCCTCCGAAGGCGAAGGTCACAGGTTCGAATCCTGTCGGGTGCGCCATAAGCGTTAGAATATCGGCAGCACTAGGACTCCTGCGTACTTTTGGAGCAAAGGTAGGCCTGAGCGAGTTCCCTTAGGCGCGGCTCTCCAAAGCTAACCCCATGACCGCCATGAGTCACATGAACTTCGAGGTGCAGCAGGCGCTCCATGGTCGCCTTATAGATCTCGATGTCACAGCCCGGCAGGTCGTCCACGAGCTTCCCCTCATAGATCGCGTCGCCGCTGAAAAACGTGCCCGCCTTCTCATCGAGAAGGCCGATGGAACCGGGGGAGTGGCCGGGAAGGTGTAGCACCGTGTAACGGACCTCGCCGATGTCGATGATGTCGTTTTCCCTGAGGGTCGTGGTCAGCGGCGCGGGCGAAATCGTATAGGTCTCCGGCCTCGCGCCCGGAGACGGCACCTGCGCGAGGGCGCCCGGTTGCGTGCGAAAATAGGGGGCCAGCGTGTCGGCGTCGTGCATGTGCGCGAAGGCAGCGGCTTCGGCTTCGTGTCCCAGCCGGTTCTCGAACTCATGGAACGAACCGACATGGTCGATATGGGCATGGGTTGCGACCGCCAAGACGGGCTTGCCGGCCGGAATGTTCAACGCGCGCTCGAGGCTGCAGAAACCCATGCCGAAGTCGATGACGAGGTCGGCGTCCCGACCGACGATGTGAAACATGTTGGCCCGGAAAAAGCTGTGTACATGCGGCTCGTAAAGCCGGGTCAGCCCCTCCGAGAGCATCTCCTTCGAAAACCAGTCCGTATCGCTCACCCTCTCCTTCCTCAATGCAGAAGTTTGCCGAGGAAGCGTTTCGTGCGCTCGTGCACTGGCGCGGAGAACAGGATGTCGGGCGTGTTGCGCTCGATGACTTGGCCGCCATCCATGAAGACCACCTCGCTCGCCACCTCGCGCGCGAAATTCATCTCGTGCGTGACGCAGACCATCGTCATGCCGTCGGACGCGAGAGAGATCATCGTGTCCAGCACCTCCTTGACCATTTCGGGATCGAGCGCCGAGGTCGGTTCGTCAAACAGCATGATGCTCGGGTTCATGCACAGCGCCCGGGCGATGGCGACGCGCTGCTGCTGGCCGCCGGAGAGCTGGCCGGGATATTTGTCCGCCTTCTCCGGAATATGGACGCGCTCCAGATATCGCATGGCGATCTGGGTCGCCTCCTTCTTCGGCAGCTTGCGCACCCAGCGCTGGGCCACCGTGCAGTTTTCCAAGACCGTCAGATGTGGGAACAGGTTGAAGTGCTGGAAGACCATGCCGACATCGCTTCGAACGCGGTCGATGCGCTTGAGCTGGTTGGTGAGCTCGATGCCATTGACGATGATCGAACCTTCCTGATGCACCTCGAGGCGGTTCATGCAGCGGATGAGCGTCGACTTTCCGGAGCCGGATGGGCCGCAGATCACGATGCGCTCGCCCTTGTTCACCGTAAGATCGATGTCCTTCAGCACCTGGAAAGCGCCATACCATTTGTTGACGCCCGCCACCTGGATTGCGGGCTCGTGGGCAGGAGCGATGGTCGGTTGGGTCATGTCCGTATCCAGCTCGGGAAGAAGGAAGGGATTAGCGGTAGCCGCGTGAAAGCACATGCTCGATACGGTTCTGCGCGAGTGTCAGCACCGAGACGATGACGAGATAGTAGACGAGGGCGGCGCCATACCATTCGAGGAAGCGGAAGCTTGTCGCGATGGCGAACTGCGAGACGGTCATCAGCTCCTTGAGTGAGATCACGGTTGCAAGCGACGTGGTCTTCAGGAGCGAGATGAATTCGTTCATCAGCGCGGGAACCGCGATCCGGAGCGCCTGCGGCATGGTGATGACCAGAAAGATCTGCCAACGATGCATGCCAAGGGCCGCGGCTCCCTCCCGCTGGCCATGGCCGACGGCGGCAAAGGCGCTGCGCAGGATTTCCGCCAGGTAAGCGATCTGGATGAGAGACAGCGCCAGAAATGCCGCGACGAAGGGTGTGAACCAGCCGGCGCGAAAAATCTCCGAGATCTGCGGCAGGCCATTCCAGACGAAGAGCAACACGAGCAGGGCCGGGGCACCGCGGAATAACCAGACATAGAGCGTCACCAGCCACCGGAGCGCCGGTCGGGGGGAACCCGCCATGGAGCCGAGCCCCATGCCGAGCACCAAAGACACGGCCATCACACAGAGGGAAAGGCCGATTGTCAGGAGCGCCCCCTTGAAGAGGGGGGCGCTGAAAATCGCGTGCAGGAAGAGGTCGAGTTGGAACAACGATGAACCGTCCTGTCGTCAGTTGACGTCGTGGGAAACGTCGGTCGCCGTCTCCGGCAGGTTCCATTTCTGAAGAAATGCCTTCATCTCGCCGCTTGCCTGGAGGGCCTGGATCGCCTCTTTCAGCAGCTGGCGGTCGCTGTCGCTCTTTCGCAGATAGATGCCGTAGTTTTCACTCTGATCGTAGGTGTAGGGTATGGCCAGGCGACCCGGAATCTGAAGCATGCGATAGGCGGCCGTCGTATCCTGCGTGATGGTCGCCGTCGCGCGACCCACCAGAATCTGCTCGATCACCCCGGAGGCGGAGGGATAGGTCTGCACTTGGGTCGGCGCCTTGCCTTCCGCTTCAAGCTCCGCATTCAGGTCGGCGGCCATCTTCTCATAAGACGTGCCGGCCTCGATCGCCATGATCTTGCCGCTGACGTCGGCGGGGACCTTCGTCTCCGTATCGTTCGCCGCGGTGACCATCACGACATGAGAGCTGAAATAGGGGATGCCATCGTATTTTTCGAGGCGGGCGGGCGTGATCAGGATGCCGCTTGCAACGAGATCGCAACGTTTCGAATCGAGCGAGGGCAGCAGCCCCTTGAAGTCGCCGACGACATATTCGGCCTCTACGCCCCAGCGCTTGGCGATCGCGTTCATGACGTCGATTTCAAAGCCGATGAGGTCCTTATCGCCCGGATTTTCGTAGTACTCCATCGGCGGAAACTCGCCGCCGGTGCAGACCTTCAAGACACCCCCCGATACGAAATCAGGCTTTTCGTCGGCGGCAAGGCCGTTGCCGGCGCCGAAGAGCAAGGCAAGCACGGCGCCTGCCAGAAGAGACGGTTTTACACCCGATATCGTGGTCCCCATTGTCATGTTCCCTTTTTTAGCTTCTTGGATCGAAGTTTTTAGAAGTCGTATACGAGCGGCCTTTTCAAACAAGCTAAATGTTTTCTCTAGGAAATCTCAGAAAAACTAAACTGTTTTGCTAGCTCACCACATCAAGGATCTGACCGTATATCTTGGTGTCGAAGGCCGGCAGGATGAGAGGCTCCACATGTCCGTCGCGACGCGCGGTAAGGACGTATTGCATCATCGCCTCATTGCTCGGCATTTCGAAAACCTGCGCGAAATCGTAGGGGCCAAGCAGCGCATAGAAGGCGATCGAACGACCGCCGAGTGCTGCCACGCGGTCCTCGCTGACCTTCCGGCGCTTTGCGCTATCGGTGAGTTCGGCAAGTCCCTTCTGTGTCAGGCGCATCAGCGACAGGTATTTCTGGTTCGCGCGCACTTCGCTCATTTCGCAGCTTTTCCGAGCTTCTTCAGACCAGCGACGGCTGCCGCCGTATCGGTAAGGGCTCCAAAAATGCCATTCTCGACAGTGACCATGTGAAGCGCCGCCTCGTGGGCGTACTGGTCGCCGCTGGCGCAGGCGTCAGAAATCGTCAGGCACTGGAAGTTACGGTCACAGGCTTCCCGGAGTGTCGTGTGCACGCAGACATCCGTGGTGCAGCCCGTAAACAGGAGATGCGTGATCCCCTGCGCGCGAAGAACATGCTCGAAATCCGTATAGGTGAAGGCGCTGTTGCAGGTCTTGTCTATGATGACGTCTTCCGGGCGCACGTCGAGTTCGGAGACGATCTGGAAGCCGGGGCTGGACCGCAGCAGAGCCGTGGTTCCGTCGAGGCCGGAGCGCTGCCGGCGCCATTTTTCGTAAGGGGTCATGTCGGCGAGATCGGCGCGATAGCCCTGCCGCGTATGGATGATCAGGATGCCCGCATCCCGGCAGGCCGCGATGAGCTGGTTGACCGCTGGAAGGATCGCGCGGAGCGGTGCGGGATCATAGCCCTGGCGCGCGAAGTAACCCGTCGTCGAGAGGAAATCCTCCTGCAGATCGATGACGACGAGCGCAGTCTTCCGCACTTCCAGATTGCCATCATAGGGATAGTCGAATGGTTTTGCCGAGATCATGAGCATTCTCCTCAGTGTCCTTGGAATAGCACCCTTAACAGTTTGGAAAAATCAATTTATAATCGCCGATATCGTTCTATTATATCAAACTATTGGTCGACCCCTCCGATGAGCCGCCTTGCCCCATACCTGCAATATCTGCCGGCCTTCGAGGCAACGGCACGTCTCGGAGGGGTCCGGCATGCGGCCGAGGAACTGAACCTCAGCCCCAGCGCGATTTCCCTGCAATTGAAGAAGCTCAGCGAAGCGACGGGTATCGTGCTGTTTCAGAAAGCGGGCAGGAATGTTGCGCTGACCCAGGCGGGGAAGGATTTTTCGCAAGCTGTTGCCATATCGCTCGGCCAACTCGACACGGCGACGCGCGCCTCGCGAAGAATCACCGTTGGCGACCAGCCCGCCGCACTATCGGTCTCCGTGCCGACCGCGCTAGGCATTGCCTGGCTGACCGCAGCGATCGTCGATTTCGCCCAGTTGAACGGCATTACCAGTCTGACGATCAACGAGGCAATCACCGCCGCGGATGTGGACTGGGACAAGAACGACCTCGCCATCGTCTACGACAACCCGCCGTTTACCGGAAAATATTGGCGTTCGCTCAGCGAAGTCAGGCTCTGCGCCGTTTGCTCGCCGACGCTGTTTCCCCGCCTCGACCTGCGCAACCGCGACAGGAAACTGAGTTCGGTCGCCCTCCTGCACGAGGACGACGGCGGCGAATGGGCCAAGTGGTCCATCGCCGCGCGGATCGGCTTGGAGGGCAACACGCGGGTGCGGGTGAACTCGGTGGCGCAGGCGATCGCGTCTGCCGTCCAAGGCCGCGGTGTGGCGCTAGTCTCGGACGTACTGACACGGAACTTTCTGAGCGAAGGCCGGCTCATCCAGCCGTTCTCGACGACGATCAACGCCGCGCGCGAATATTACATCGTCTGTCCTGTGGACCGGGCGGACGATCCGGTTCTGCGCGCGCTCGCCGATCGCGTGATCAAGCAATTGCGCCCCGGACGCGACCAGAATGCCTGACCGTCAAACCCCCGACCGAGGAAAGAAGTCGATGGCGCTGCCTCCCCTTCATGCATTTCGCGTCTTCGAAAGCGTCGCGCGGCTCGGCAATGTCAGCGCGGCGGCGGCCGAGCTGCACGTAACGCCGGGCGCCGTCAGCCAGCAGATTCGCGCATTACAGGCGGCGCTCGGGGTCGACCTGTTCCAAAAGCGCGGCCGCCAACTGGCCCTGACCCGGAGCGGGAGCCAGCTCCAGCGCTCGGTGGCAAGCGCGATGGATGCGATCCAGACCGGCGTCCGCCAGCTTTCGGCGCAAAGATATGGTGAAGCGAGCAGGCGGACCCTGACCATTTCCATCCCCCAAGTGCACGGCGTCGCGTGGCTCGCCACCCGGCTTTTCACCTTCATGGCCGACAGCCCGAATTTCCAGTTGAAAGTCGTCACATCGAGCCACTTTCCTGGCGTCGACTGGCGCAAGACCGATGTTGCGATTGTCTATGGGACACCGCCGTGGCCGGGTTTCTGGTGGCGCCTGCTGCACGGCATCCACATGACGCCGGTTTGCAGCCCGCAGCTCCTGCGTGGACCGCAGGCCATCCGCCAGCCCTCCGACCTCGCCTATCATCGGCTGCTTCATGAGGACGACGGATCGCAATGGCGTCGCTGGCAGGCGGAGGCGGGCATTGCCTATGCCGGCGAAGCGGACGTCTATTTCGACGACTTCGGCATCGTCCTTCAGGCCGCACGTGATGGTTTCGGTGTCGCGCTCAGCGATGAAGTTGTTTCCGCCCGCGATCTTGACGAAGGCCGACTGGTCCAACCGCTGCAACTCAGCGTACCCGCTCTACACAATTATTATTGTATCTGCCCGGAAGCAAAGCGGGAGACTGCCGAGGTGGGCTCTTTCATCAACTGGTTAATCGAGGAGGCGGCAATGTCATGAAAGCTTTTGACGGGACCGCAAAGCTGGTTCGTAGACGCTGTCCATTTAACCTCACTGGCGACATTCAGGATTTGTCCTGCTTTCGGGCCGGGGCCGATCGACCTCTGCGGCATGCACGCGGGCGACAGGCTCGTTGTTTCGCTCGTGCATAGGCCGCCGAAGATCGCGAGTGGATGGCGCCGACATGGTCTGCCCATCAGGGAAGGACCGCCGCCCGACATAGGACAGCCAGATTCCCCGGCCAAACTGAAACATTCCCGTCGAAACGTGGTGCCGTCAGACTGGAACGTCATAGGCGCCAAGCGCAGGCACTAGTTCGGAATCCTCATAGCCAAAGTGCGAGCGGATTGCCTTGTCGAGGAGCTTAAATGCGGAAACACATCTTCCGAAGACAAAGGGATCCCCCGTTTTCGCCAGATGTGCGGCTTCTCGCCGCAAATCGTCGATCAGCGCGTGAATCACCTCGTGCTCAGCATGCAACCGATCAAGGAGCGGTCGGACCCGTTCGTCACCGCGGTGAGCCAGTTCCGGGAATATGTACGCCTCTTCGATGTCGTGATGCCCCTGCAAGGCACGGCATTGGCTACCGCACAGCGTACCGAAACGTTCCATGTTGCGCGTCAGGGGCAGCTTGGCGAGAGCTGGAGCGAGACTGGAAGGGTCGGCAACCGCGTTGCGGATATCTTCCATCAATCCCGCTACCGCATCGACGTCGCGTAGATGCATCGCATGGATCAGCGAGAGCCTTCTGGCCGCTGTTGTTGAGAAGGTGTCAGCTGAGGAAGCACGGGCGCTTTGGGACGCGCGGCGCGCCTGATCGCGCAAGTTTGCGATCAACCATCGCCCTGCCGACTGGCTGGAAGAACGTCTTTCCGGGCGGAACGGGTTGATCGAAGATCAGCTCACTGAGGCCGACATCCGTTTGTTCACAACGCTCATACGCTTCGACGGTGTCTATGTCGGACACTTCAACACAAACTTGCGGCGGATCGCCGACCACCTGGCGGTCGATTTCGAACACATCAGGACCCCCCTATTGTCAAAGCCATAGGACGACAAATTTATGCGGGATTATCCCGGCGGGCCCTGTCTTGACCTGCGGGATTCCCGCGCCAAGTGAGCGAGGCAAGCCAGGAATTGTCGGACGCAACCTCATGAACGGGAGATATCGATGAGCACCACCAAACCGATAGCCACTATCATCGGCGTTGGTCCCGGCAACGGCACCGCGCTGGCCCGCCAGTTTTCGGCGGCGGGCTATGCCGTGGCGCTTCTTGCCAGAAGCCTCGACTATACCGGGCCGCTGGCCAAGGAATTGGGCGATGCGGTGGCGATCGTATGCGATGCCAGTGTCCCCGATTCGGTCGCCGCTGCCTTCACGCAGATCAAGACCGAGCTGGGTGACACAGATACCTTGATCTATAATGCGGGACCAGGAACCTGGGCCACGATCGAAGAGGCAAGTGCCCAGGATTTCGAGCGAAATTGGCAGGTAAATGCGTTGGGTCTCTTTGTTGCGACGCAGCAGGTGCTTGCGGGCATGGAACAACGCGGGGGTGGCAACATCCTGATCGTTGGCGCGACCGCATCACGGCGCGGCAATGCGCGCACCGTCGCGTTTGCGCCGGCCAAGGCGGCGCAGCGCAGCCTGGCTGAGGGTCTGGCGCGGCATCTGTGGCCGTCCGGCATCCATGTCGCGTTAGTCATCATCGATGGCGTGGTCGACCTGCCCAGATCGCGCAAGAACATGCCGGACAAGCCGGACAGCTTCTTCGTCAAGCCTAAGGCACTGGCGAAGAACGTGTTGTGGCTGGCGCAGCAGGACCGTTCGGCATGGACGTTCGAGATGGAAGCTCGACCGTTCGGTGAAAACTGGTAGGCTATCAAAAGGAGCGGCCGGGTGATTTCTGAGAGCACCGATGCACCTATCCAGGACCCGGCCGAGATTGCGCAACAATTTGCCGATGCCTGGAACGCGCGCGACGCGGCGACGCTGGCCGAACTCTTCGCGGAAGATGCTGATTTCGTCAACGTCGTCGGCCTTTGGTGGCGCAAGCGTCGCGATATCCGCAAGGCCCATGACTATGGCCTGTCCACGTTCTTCCGGGCTGCCCATTTGATTGTCGAGGAACGTCGGGTGCGTCCCATGGGCGACACGGTGATCGTGCACGCACGCTATCGTATCGAGGGCCAGCTCACTCCGGAAGGCAGCGCCGCCGACCCGCGGCATTCGATCCTGGTCTTCGTCGTTCACCGACAGGGTTCGGGATGGATTGCAGTAGCCGCGCAGAACACTGAGGTCATTCCCAATACGGAAACGTTCCTGGCCGTGACAGGGTCGCGCAACGCTCTCGACTACCGCAAGGCACGCTGAGAAGCGCTGGGCGCACGGGCGTTCTCCAGGGCCGCTCCGCCGGCGAATCCACCGCTCGTGTGGGATCGCATCCCAGATCCCTGCCCTGGCCGGGGTCTGCTGGCAGGATCTTGGTCACCCGGAAATTGCAAGGCAGTCATGTTGAATTGGGTATACGCTTTCCACAATTTGATACGATATCGTATCAAATATAATTTCGGTTCGCTTGATACGAGGCCCTCATGACCCTTTCACCCAAGATGGCGGCTGCCGTGGCAACGATACTGTGGGGTTTGACCTATATCGTTACCACGGAGATGCTGCCGCAGAATCCCATGTTCATTGCCGCCGTGCGGGCCATAGGCGGTGGCCTGCCGCTGCTTCTGTTGGCGCGCGAGTTCCCGCCGCGCGACTGGTGGGGCAAGATCGTTGTTCTGGGAACACTGAACAGCGGGCTCTTCTTCGCACTTCTGTTCATCGCGGCGGTGCGGTTGCCAGGCGGTGTCGCGGCAACCTTTCAGGCGCTTGGGCCGCTATTCATGGTGCTGCTCGCACGACCTGTGTTGGGAGTGGTTCCCTCGTCCGGCAAGCTGGCAGCGGTCGTTCTAGGCGCTCTGGGTGTCGCGATGGTCGTGTTGAAGGGCGATGCCGGGCTGGACGCGATCGGCGTCGCCGCGGCCCTGGGTGCAGCCGGTTCGGTTGCCTTGGGCAGCACGTTCCTGCATCATTGGGGACGGCCTGCGTCGCTCATCGGACTGACGGCATGGCAATTGATCGTGGCGGGAGTCGAATTGTCCATTGTCGCTGTAATCTTTGGCGATATTCCTGCCAGCCTGACCGGCGAAAATGCAATCGGGCTGATCGTCATGGCGCTGGTTATCACCGCACTGGCCTTCGTGCTTTGGTTCGGTGCGGTCCAGAAGGCAGGGCCATCGGCTGTCGCGCCGCTGATGTTGCTGACGCCGCTGACAGCTTTCGCGCTGGATGCTGTTTTCCGTGGCTTTGTTCCGACGCCGATACAGTCGGTTGGCGTGGCCATTGTTATCGCCAGTCTGCTTTATGCTCAGCATGTTGATCGCCGCGCCTTCCGGGTCGCCCATCATGACAAGCCTTCGATGGCGCAATCGGCTGCAAACCAAGGAAAATGAGTGACCGTCGTGACATGCCCCGGCTGAATGCCCGGGGGCTCGCCCGACACGAGATGATCATCAAGACTGCCACTGAGCTGTTTCTCGCCCGCGGCTTCGACGCCGTCAGTCTCGATGAAGTCATCCGTGCGACGGGCGGATCAAAGACAAATGTTTACAAACAGTTCGGCGGCAAAGAAGGGCTGTTCACCGAGATTGTTCGCCGCTTGGCCGCCGACTTTCTGTCGCCTCTGACGGCTCTTGATCTGCGCACGGCGTCGCGGGAAACCGGCCTCGCGATTCTCGGTAGGACGTTGATGCAGCAACTGATGCAGCCACGCCATATCGCCTTTCAGCGTATGATTATGGGGGTCTCTGACAAGTTTCCGGAACTGATGGCTGAATGGTATCGGGTCGGTCCGCAAAAGAGCCAATCCGTCATTGCCGCCTTCCTGGGTGATGAACCCGACGGCAAGCGACTCGCAATCTTCTTTCACGATATGATCGTGACCGATGCGATAAATCACGCGCTGATGGGTGACGCCCCCGCCTGGTCCGAGGTTGAAGCACGGATTTCGGCTGCTTCTGCGCTGTTGGCCCGGCCTTCCGGCTGATGTTTTCTCCGGCTTGATCGCCGCCCGGCCGAGCTTGCGACCTGCTGCCGAGAAGCTGCCTTCGTCAACGGCTGCGGTGCCCATCTGGTCGAGGATGGTCGCTTCCATCATCCATCTTTCCAGCCGATACATTGTATCGATATATATAGGCTATTGGGATGACTCCGCGACCTCCTATTGTCTCTGCAACCCACCCGTTGGCGGTTGAGCCGATCGACAGGCGGGCGATGCCATCATCTGGCGGAACTTCATCCCGTCGAGCAAGGAGCGCATCGAGCAGACCAAGGAAGACCGGAAACAACGGCGCTTTGGCCACGTTCCCGATGAGAGCGAGGTCACGCCGCTTCCGGACACCTAGGGTAATGAAGGTATGAAATGGCGGCTAGCTCTTCAGCGAGCATGGCGCGCAAACACAGAAGTTATCTGTCGGAAATCCGCAGTACTGCGGAACTCGCACGGCCACCATCGGAGTAAAGAGCTTGATAATGCGACATCAACAGCCATCCCCCCAGTCCCTCGGCACAACAGGCCTCAGCAGGCGGAAATTCCTGTCAGGGTCGGCTTGCTTCATTCTGGCTACCGCCGTTCTCTCGTCACTGCGTTCTGTGTCGTCAGCGTTTGCGCAATCGACAGGGATGCCCCCGCAGACCGGGGCCAGCGCAACCCGCTATGTTCTGCGCAATGCCGTCGTTCTGTCCATGGACACAGAGGTCGGCAACTTTCCGATCGCGGACGTCCTGATCGAAGGCACCAAGATTGCAGCGATCGGTCCCGATCTGGATGTTGGGGACGCACAGGTAATCGACGCCACCGGCAAGATCCTGATGCCCGGCTTTGTCGATACCCACCATCACCAGTTTGAAACGGCGCTGAGAAGCACTCTGCCCGAGGCGTTGTTGTTCCCCACGAACGACACCGCCGGCAAGCTGAACTACATGGATTTCATCATTCAAAAAATGTCGCCGCTCTACAGGCCGGAGGATGCGTATTCTTCCATCTACCTTTCCGGCCTGAGCCAACTCGACGCGGGCGTTACGACGGTTGTCGACACGTCGCAAATCAATCACAGCCCGGATCACAGCGAGTCATCGATAGCCGCTTTGAAGGATGTGCGCCGGCGTGTGGTCAAGGCCTATTCCGAGGGATATGGACCGGAGACAAAACACCCCGCCGGCATCCGGGATTTGGTCAAGCGGCATTTCTCGTCGGCGGACCAACTCCTCACGATTGCCATGGGAACCGAATATGTCAGCCCAACTTTTGCCGAGAGCATGACGCTGGTTCGAGAACTGGACCTCCCGATCGTATCGCATTTGATTGGGAACCTGATGAAGGGTGATGAGTACGTCGACTATCTCGCGCAGGAAAAGCTGCTGGGATCGAAGGTGGAATTCATTCACGCGACCAATCTGCGCGACGAAACCTGGAAGAAAATAGCCGACTCTGGCGCCGGCGTCTCGATCGCCGCTCCTATCGAGATGACCATGCGCCATGGCAGCCCGCCCGTACAGACAGCGCTGGACAACAATGTTCAACCGTCGCTTAGCACCGACGTTGAAACGACGATGACCGCGGATATGTTCACACAGATGCGCTCTGTCTACGTCTTGCAACGAAATGAGGCGAACCAGAAAGCGCTTGCAGGCGCAACGGAAAATCCGACTTTGCTCACTCCGGCCGATGTCATTCGGTTTGCGACTGTTGAAGGAGCGCGCGTTGCGCAACTGGCGGACAAGATCGGGTCGGTGAGCGTTGGAAAAGATGCGGATATCATCTTGCTTGACGCCCGGGCTCTCAACACGGCGCCCTTGAACAATGTTCCAGGCGCTGTCGTCACGCTTATGGAGCGCAGCAACGTGGACACCGTCATTGTTGCCGGCGCGATCAGAAAATGGGCCGGCGAGCTGGTGGATGTCGATGTCACAAAGGCGATCCGTGACGTTGAGGCTTCCCGAGATTTTCTGCTGTCGGCAGCAGACGTGAAACTCAACCAGTTCGAGTAGACCAACTTACGCTCGGCCGCGGGGCGCACGGTCGCCCCGCGAACCGTAGCGACGGATTCCACGGCCATGACTTCCCCGGTGGGACGCGCCACTTTTCGCCGGTTGTTGCTGGAACCACACTCGCGGACAGATCGGGAAGGGCCGATGGGCTTATCGCTGCCAGAAGGGCAGCCTGGCGATTTCCTCCTCGGCCTGCCGTCGCGTCAGGCCGATATCGTCGATCAGATAAGGATCGTCCTCCAGCTTTTGCTTGAGTTCCCGGCGAAAGCGCGTCCGTTCGCGCCAGGCCGAAACCATGTTTCGTAAGGCCGCGAGGCTGTAGCGCCGGGGTGCCGCTTTCACGGCGATTGTCGGCCGGGCGGCTCGATCCGGTGCCGGTGCAGATGTGTCGTTCATGGCAGCCTCCATCAGGGTTTGAAGCTTCGTGAGCCTTCGGCCTGGAAGAGGCTGGATTCTGCGGGATGCGAGCGGCGGCGTAATTAAGCGCTGCCAAAAAGTTCTCAAAACTTCCAAACCGGCTATAGATGTGCCGTATGCAGGGATCGCGCTTTGCCTTCGGTCCGTTCGTGCTTGATCCGGGTGCGGGAACGCTCCTTCGGGATGGCGTGCCCGTCGCCGTCGGCTATCCCGGGCTGAAGCTGCTCGCGGCACTTGTCGAGCGGCCCGGCGAAATCCTGAACAAGGCGGCGTTGATGGATGCGGCATGGCCGGGCGCCGCCGTCGAGGAAGGCAATCTCACCGTCCAGATCTCGCAGCTCAGGAAGCTGCTGGGCCCGGCCGGCAACGGCAGTGAATGGATCGCCACGGTTCCCCGCGTCGGCTACCGTTTCACGGGCGCCGTCGAACAGATCGGTGGTTCGAGGCGACGGCCTTTGCCGCTGCCCGACAAGCCTTCGATCGCCGTGCTGCCCTTCGTGAGTCCCGGCAACGATCCCGAGCAGAACTCCTTCGCGGATGGGCTGACCGAAGACCTGATCACCGATCTTTCCCGGCATTCCGGCCTGTTCGTCATCGCCCGCAACTCGGTCTTCGCCTACAAGGGAAAGGCGATGGACGTGCGCGCGATCGCCGAGGACCTTGGCGTGCGCTACCTTCTGGAAGGCAGCGCACGGCGCGCCGCCAGGCGCGTGCGCGTCAACGCCCAACTGGTCGACGCGGCGAGCGGCGAGCATTTGTGGGCGGAACGCTTCGATCGCGGCCTCGAAGACATCTTTGCCGTCCAGGATGAGGTGACGGCCAGGATCGTGGAGGCGCTGCTTGGGCGGCTGAGCGTATTGCCGCCGCGCCATCGGGCAAGGAACATCGAAGCCTACGACCTGTGCGTGCGGGCGCGCAAGCTGATGGATGATGCGCCGCAGGCGGCGCAGGAAGCGCACCTCATGCTGACGCGCGCGGTTGCGCTCGATCCGGACTATGCCGAAGCCTATCGCTGGCTTGCCATGAACCACTGGATGGGATGGGTGCATGCCGGCGGGCCGACCGAAGCTTCCCGCAGCGCGGCGCTGGAACTGGCGCGCAAGGCGGTGGCCATCGATCCCAACGATGCCGGCTGCCGCTGGGTGCTGGCCTATCTGTTGGCCTATGAGCGCAGCTTCGCCGAGGCGGATGCGGAGTTCGAGCGCGCGATCAGGCTCGATCCGAACGAGGCCGATGCATGGGCGGCACTGTCCGACATCGCGGTCCTGGCCGGCCGGGTCGGGAAGGGGCTTGAACACATCCGCAAGGCGTTGCGGCTGAACCCGTTTCCGGCGAGCTGGTACTATCTGGTGCTCGGCCAGGCGCAATATGCTTCCGCGGACTACGAGGCCGCCGTCGAGACGCTGCGCCGGGACGAGACGTACCGGACAAGCTCGCGCCGCTTCCTTGCGGCGAGCCTTGCGCAGCTCGGCCGGCTCGATGAGGCGCGTGCGGAAGCCGAGCTGTTCCTCGTCGCCAACCCGCGCTTCACGATCCGCCATTGGGCGGCGACGGAGCCGTTCCGTGACGCCGCAACACTTCAACATTTCGTCGACGGTTACCGCAAGGCGGGATTTCCGGAATGAGGCGCCGCTCGCCCGGCCGGTCGGGCGTCCTAACGCGCGTCGCGATCTTTCAGATTCGCTCCTTGCGCTTTACGTTGTTGTTTTTTCGTATGTCGTTATCCCGAAACCGGTTCCCACTTTCGGGCGACATGCTTTATTCCTCGTAACGGCTGGTGGCGTCGCGATCCCGCTCGTAGCGGTTCGCGAGCGGGAAGGGCGGCAACCACGCCTCGCGGCGCACGGTCCACAGTTCGTAGGTTGGTTTTAGCTGATCCGGGGCATCCAGCGACCCCAGGTTCACTTCGATTTCGTCGGCGGTGCGTGCGAATACGGGCGAGCCGCAGCGGGGGCAGAAGAACCGGCCGGCATAGTCGCGTGTTTCACCTTCGATCGTCACCGCGTCTTCGGGAAAGATCGCGGACGCGTGAAAAAGGGCTCCATGGTGCTTGCGGCAGTCGAGACAGTGGCAAAGGCCGACCCGGTAGGGCCGACCCGACGCCACGAAACGGACATCGCCGCACAGGCAACCGCCGGTAAACCGGTCCATGCTGCGTCTCCTCCAACAATGAGCGGTCGGGAATGGCTACAACGAGCCGTGCCGCCGTGGCAATCGCCTGGGCCGTTTACAGGGGGAAGCCGTGACGGCGGGCCAGCGCCCATATCTCGCGGTTGGTCTCCGCCAGCCGGTTGATCGACTGGGTGATGTTGGAGATCTCGTCGGCGTCGATGGCATCCATCTTGCCGTATCTGAGCTGTTCGCCGGATTCCGAAACCCGCATCAGCAGGGTGGAGACGTTGTTGCCGCTGTCGTCGAAGGAATAGATGCAATGGTTGTATTTGTTGCGCAGCTTCGCCTCCGCCATCATCTTGCGGGTGACGTCCAGGATGTCCTTGCGCACCGGTGCCGGCGTGCGCGCCATCTTGGCCAGCCGCTCGACAAGGTCGACGCGCGCGCGCGTCGTGTTGAGGGTCAGGAAGATGATGGTGGCGGTTTCCTTGTCCACCCCGGCGAGCCCCGCGATCAGGTGGATAAGCAGGCTCTCGGTGTTGGTCCACGTATAGTTGAGCTGGCCCAGAAGGGTCAGCACGTCCCTGAAAGGCGGCACCGATCGGTTCATCGCGAGGCTGCTTGCTTGCCCAAGACGCCGCGATCCTAGCACCGCCGGCAAGCGGCGTCTAATCCTCGCGGAAGGCGCGGTTCATGCTGTCGCGGATCGGTTTCGACAGATAGTCGAAGAAGGTGCGCTCCGCCGTCTGGATCAGCACTTCGGCCGGCATGCCGGGCGTCGGCATGAAGCCGCGCACCCGGGCCAGTTCGCTGGGCGGCAGGCGCACGCGGGCAAGATAGATTTCGCGCACTTCCTGCACGGACTGCTCGCGCAGCGCGTCGGCCGACACATAGAACACCTCGCCCGTCAGCACCGGCGTGGTGCGCTGGTTGAGGGCTGTGAGCCGCACCGTCGCCTCCTGGCCGGTGCGCACGGAATCGATCTTGGTGCGTGGTATCTGCGCCTCGATGATCAGCGGCACGTCGGATGGCAGGATTTCGGCGATGCTCTTGCCGCTTTCGATGACGCCGCCGGAGGTGTGGTAGTAGAGCCGCACCACGGTGCCGCTGACCGGCGCGTTGATGGTCGCCCGGCGCAGCACGTTCTCGGCGGCGCGGGACTGCTCACGCACCGTGTCCAGTTCCGCCTCGACGCTCTGCAACTCGTCGAGTGCTGCCTGCCGGTAGGCGGCAAGCGTCTGCTGGACCTGCTGTCGGTAGCGTTCCATCTGCGCGCCGATCTCGTCGATCTCGCCCGTCAGCCGCCCGTTCTGCCCGTCGGCCTCGGCCATGGCGCGCTGGATGGCCGAAATCTCCGGTTTGCGCAGCAGCCCCTGATCGTAGAGCTTCTGCTTGCCGGTATATTCGTCGCGGAGGAACTGGATCTGGCGCGCCAGCGCCTCCTGCTGCGCCTTGTAGCCGCCGGCGCGGAATTCGAGCGCCGCGATGTTGTTGTTCAGCAATTCGATCTCGCTGTTGAGCTTGCGCTGCGAGGCCTCGAAATTGAGCCGCTGGCTGGCTAGGATTTCCGCGATTTCCGGATCGACGGTGCTGCCGGTCAGTTCGGCCGGGAATTCGATGCGCTTCTTTTCCTCGTACTGGGCGTTCAGGCGCGCCACGATGGCGTCGAGCCGCGCGCGCCGCAGGAAGAACTGGCGCTCATTGGCGAGCGCCGAGGTTTCGTCCAGTTGCACCAGGGGCTGGCCCTCGGTCACATGGTCGCCCTCGGAAACGAGGATTTCCTTGATGACGCCGCCTTCCAGATGCTGGACGATCTTGTTCTGGCCGGTGGCCACGAAACTGCCCTGGGCGATGACGGCTGCGGCGAGCGGCGCGAAGCCGGCCCACACGCCGAAGCCGCCGAAGCACAGGATCATCAGCAGCACGCCGGCGATGCTCTGCTTGCGGATGGAGCGGGGAACCTCGGCATACCAGGTGAGGTCCTGGAGCTTGGCGACTTCGGTGCTCATGCTGCACCTGCCTGAGCCGTACCGGCCTGGGGAAGCCGCTCGCCGAACGGGCTGCCGTGCAACTGGCCGGCATTGTGGGCGGCCAGCGCGCGCAGCACCTCGTCGCGGCGGCCGAACATGGAGATGGTGCCGTTGGTCATCAGCAGGATCTTGTCGACATGGCGCAGCAGCGACGGCCGCTGGGTGATGACGATCACCGTGATGCGGTTTTCCTTGGCGTGGCGCAGCGCCCGTGCCAGTGCCGAATCGCCGGCGGCGTCGAGGTTGGAGTTCGGCTCGTCGAGCACGATCATGCGCGGGTCGCCGAAGAAGGCGCGAGCCAGCGCGATGCGCTGCTTCTGCCCGCCCGACAGCGGCGAGCCGTCGGCCGCGACCTGCGTCTCGTAGCCCTGCGGGAAGGTGGCGATCATCTCGTGCACGTCGGCCAGGATCGCGGCCCGGTAGATTTCAGCGTCGTCCACATCGTCGCGCATGCGCGCGATGTTGGCCTTGATGGAACCGGGGAAGAGCTGAACGTCCTGCGGCAGGTAGCCGATATTGTCGCCGAACTGGCGCTGGTCCCAGTTGCGCAGGTCCATCAGGTCGAGGCGCACGGCGCCGGAGGTGGGCAGGATGGAGCCGACCAGCATCTTGCCGAGGGTGGTCTTGCCCGCGCCCGAATTGCCGATGACGGCCAGCGAATCGCCCGGCTGGAGGGAGAAGTTGATGCCGTTCAGCACCACGCGCTTGGTGCCCTGCGGCACATAGAGCACGCGCTCCACGTCGAGCCGACCTTCCGGATTGGGCAGCACCAGCCGTTCGAGGTTCAGCGGCGAGGACCGCAGCAGCGCGCTGATGCGGCCATAGGCGCCGCGCGACAGGATGAACTGGTTCCAGCCCTCGATCGAGCCTTCGATGGGAGCGAGCGCCCGGCCGGCGATGATCGAGGCGGCGATGACCATGCCGCCGGTGATCTCGCCCTCGATGGCGAGGAACGCGCCCCAGCCAAGCAGCGCCACCTGCGTCAGCAGGCGGATGGCGCGGGAGGTGGCGGCAGACACGATATTGCGGTCCTGCGCCTTGACCTGCGCCTTCAGCGAGCCGGCCGTGTCCTGCCCCCAGATCTTCACCGCCTCGGGGATCATCGCCAGCGCGTTGATGATCTGCGAGTTGCGGGCCATGGAATCGAGATGCAGGTTGGCGCGGCTCTGGAAGACATTGGCCTCGCCGAACGGAGCGGCGGTTATGCGCTGGTTGACGAAGGCGACGATCAACAGCAGCACGCCGGACAGTATGATGATGCTGCCGAGATGCGGATGCACCAGATAAACGGCCAGTATGAAGAGCGGCGCGAAAGGAATGTCCAGGAAGGACAGCAAGGTTCCGGATACGAGGAAGGAGCGCAATTGCTGGAGGTCGCCCAGCGTCTGGTATTCGCGGCCCGAACCGTGCAGGGAGGCGCGTGCGGCGGCACTCAGGATCGGCGCGCCGAGCTGGGCCGCGACCTCCACGGCGGTGCGCATCAGGATGAAGCGGCGGATCGCATCGAAGGTCGCTTGCAGGAGCACAGCGCCGACGATGACGATGGTCAGCATCACCAGCGTGTCGGTGGAGCGGCTGGTCAGCACCCGGTCGGAAATCTGGAACAGATAGACGGGGATGGCCAGCACGAGGATGTTGCTGGCATTGGTGAATAGCAGCACCATCAACAGGTTCTTGCGCACCGCGCCGAGGCCGGCGCCGAGGCTCTTCGACAGGTCGACCGGTCCCAGCCGCCGGTGGAAGGTGCCGGAACCGCCCTTGCCCTTGCCGCCCTTGTCGTCGGTCACCGAATAGCGGCCGGGCGCCGAAGGCTGCTGGCCGTCGGCCGGCGGCTGCGGCCGCGCCTGGAGTGGCCCGGTCTCGCCTTCGAGAATGACCGTCGCCCCCGGCCTTGCCGCTTCGGGTCCGGATTGTTGCGGTTGTCGCATGCTTGTCTCCGGTTCGGGGCCGCCGGGCGCCATTTCGGGCGCCTCCTGGCGGTCCCCCTGTTCGTGTGTGTCACGGCCTTCCGCGAGATCCGGGGCCGGTCCTTCGGTGCGATGCTCCGACACGGCGTCCTCGACCGAGATTTCGATCTCGCGCTCGAGCGCGGCCAGCATCTGCGTCAATGGTTCCGTGTCGGGCTCGCAAAAACCGGTGTTGCCTGCCGCGGCACGCGGTGCCGCCATTGCCTCAAACCTCTCCATGAAGACGCGCTCCTGTCCCCCTGTCAGTCGGGTGTCTCGGTCTGGCTTGTTTCAACTCAACATGGTCTGCATGACGTCGGCCGATCCGATGCCGTGCGCCGCGCCGTCGTGGATCGGCGGCCCGTCGTCGGCATCCGGGGCCAGCATGTCGTCGCTCAGGAACACCACCGCCTCGTTCACCAGTGCGTTGGCGTCCTGCGTATAGAGGCCGGTGTCGTTCGAGATCAGTTCGGCCTGGATGAGCAGTTCGTCCGAATAGACATTGCCGCCCGCATAGACGGTGGAATCGACGCCGCCGTCGACGATGTGGGCATAGTTGACGAGGGCGTTGGTGCCGGTGGAGATGGTCCAGTCGGCATCGGCATAGGCGCCCGCCTGGTCCATCGCCAGCGCCACCTGGTCGGCGTCGCCCAGAATGTTGGTCTGGCTGATATATTGAAGGTCGATCACATCGCCGGAGATGTAGAGCACCTTCAGGCCGGCCAGCCCGCTGAAGGCCTGGTGGTTGAGCAGACCGGCCGGCGCGTCCGTCGGGCCGGCAGCGAGCTTGTCGGCCGCCTCCTGGAAGGAGGAGGGCAATTGCTCGAAGCTCATCGTGCCGTATTGGGTGATCGAAGCCTGGTTCCACAAGAGGTTGCCGCCGGTCGACAGCGAGGCCTGGCCCGAGGTCTGGAAATCGCCGAGGGTTCCCACCAGGTCGTCGTCCAGCAGGATGTTGGTCTGGCTGATGATGTTGCCGTGATAGATGCTGCCGCCGACGATGATGAGGTCGTAGTAGATGCCGAGCTCGGCCAGCGAGGTGATGTTGAGCGTCGTGTTGTCGCCGAGCGTGATCGTGGTGCCGCCGCCGCAGGCCGACATCACGGTGACGTCGTTGTCCTGCACGAAGCTGATCTGCTTGATCCAGTTGGCGAGGATCAGGTCGCCGTCGATCCGCGCCACCTGCCAGTAGGACGGGAAGCCCGACCCGTCGGCGGTCTGGCCGCCATAGGCCGGGTTGGCGATGATCTCGATGGTGGCGACGTTGAAGGCCTGCGTCGGCGTGTTCGTCAGCGTCTGCCAGCCGCCCAGCGCACTGGATACGGCATCGCAGTCGCTCCAGACATTGGTCTGGCTGATGGCGTTGACATGGGCATAGTCGCCGACCGCCGCGACCACGGGCGCGCCGTACCAGTTGTTGACCAGCACCGCCTCGTTGAGCAGGAAATTGCCCCCGGCTTCCATGTCGATCTTGGAGGTGAGCGAGTAGTCGACGCCGCTCGGCGCCGGTGCCTCGTCATCCGTGTCTTCCGGCGGCGGCAGGAACTTGGCCGGCAGATAGGCGTCCAGAACCGGCGCTTCCTCGGCGCTTTCGCCGTTGACATGGATGCCGGCGGAGGCTTCGCCCTGCGCCACGAACAGGCTGCCGCCGGCGGGAGCTGCATCCGGCAGCATGTCGACCGCATCGGCGGCGTGGAGAAGGAAGTCGCTCGCATCGCCTGGGGAGTGGAGGCCATCCAGGTCGGCCAGCGGCTGGAGCTGCGATGAGGCATCCATCAGCCGCGCCAGCGCGGCGACCGGATCGCCCACCATGTGCATGCCGACCCCGTGATTGCCGATTGTCAGAACGTCATTGTCGACGAGCTGCGCTTCCTGGCGCAGATAGAGCGCGAGCGAGCCGATCGGCACATATTCGGGGATCACCCTTTCCGACATGCCCGGGGCGTCGTGGTGGCGGGTGGAGCCGAACACCTTCGTCATGTCGCCGCGCGGGATGTGCACGGGGATCGGCTGGTACGGAACCGAGGTGCCGACGCTGGTCGCCACCATGTCGAACGGCGGCGGCGAATAGCTCACCTTCGGCGCGAATTGCCCCAGCGTATAGGGGCTGGAAATGTTGATCTTGACGTTGAGGAGTTCGGGATTTTCCGGCGGCGCCTCCTGCTGGGCGGTGAACTCGGCATAGTCCAGCCGCAGCCGCACATCCTCGACGGTCTGGGAGAAAACTCCGATGAAATGGGCGATGATCTCGGTGGTCGAGTCCATATGCATGGTGCACTACCTCGCCGGCTTTCCAGCGGAACCGCTTGTCCGGGCCGCCCGTCCCTGAACCGCGCCATTCCGTTAACGGCACCGGGCGTGAGCCCGGATCTGCTTCCCCCTCTTTGCGTGGCTTGAAGGAAAAGTGGGGAGCTGTGCACGGGGACCATGCACAGCTCCAGAACCCGGCGCCCTTGGGGGGAGAGGGCGCCGGACCCGTGGACGGCTTGTTATCCGTCGTCTTCCCCGACCACTGTGCTGATCAGGTCGCCGCCGACCACAGTCATGTCGACCGTATTGCCAAGGACGTTCGCGCCCATGACGATCTGCTGGTTGAAGGCGCTGGTGTCGACCACGGCGTCGGACGTGGCTTGCGACAGGCCGTTGACATAGCCGTCATCGCCATTGTTCGAACCCCATGTGCCGCCTGCGCCGCCGGCACCGCCGGCGCCATTGGTGGCGATGCCGCCCATGCCGCCGAAGCCGCCATTGCCGCCGGAAATCGGCCCGCCAAAGGCCGAACCGCCGTCGCCGCCGGCCGAAAGGGCCCAGCCGCCAAGG
>WPCJ01115314.1_pt1 | contig 25130 bp, 25 predicted proteins | sample 5399831 | NCBI WGS metagenome assembly WPCJ01 (sample SAMN12869470, study PRJNA574797) | sludge metagenome | isolation source: wastewater treatment of pH10 | place: China:Beijing | collected 2019-05-20 | reverse complement strand
AAAGATTTTGCGCCGAACCCCGTCTTCTTTACCAGCCATTAACCCTAATCAATCGATAACGCTTGCAACCGATATTCGTAATCGCGCTGTCAGTACCGCGTCGATTGCGTTCGTAAGAAATATTGCTTTTCGGAAGAACCGAGGCGGATGATGACGGCGAAGACGATCCATAACAAGCGCAAAGGCCACGCTCTGCTCGTGGCGCTGGGCCTTGCCGCCATGACGCTTTCCGCTTGCTCCAGCTATCGCCCTGCCCCGCCCGCTTTCCACGAGGCGCTGAACCAGCCTTATATGCTGGATGCCGGCGATCGCGTGCGCATCACTGTTTTCGAGCAGCCGAGCCTCTCCAATACCTATAGCGTCGATCAGGCTGGCTATATCGCCTTTCCGCTCGTGGGAAGCATTCCGGCGCGCGGCAAGACATCCAAGCAGCTTGAGGGGCTCATCGCCTCCAAACTGCGTGGCGGTTATCTGCGCGATCCCGATGTCAGCGCGGAAATCGACCGCTATCGCCCGATCTTCGTAATGGGTGAAGTTGGCGCCGCTGGCCAATATTCCTATGTTCCGGGCATGACCGTTCAGAAGGCCATTGCTGCCGCTGGCGGTTACAGTCCTCGCGCCAATCAGGAGAATGTGGACATCACGCGCCAGTTTAATGGCAAGGTGCTGACCGGTCGGGTGTTGATTTCCGATCCAATTCTGCCGGGCGACACGATCTATGTACGCGAACGTCTGTTCTGATGGCGATTGATGGCTGATGACACCAATGTCTCCCCACTGCGCATCGTCCACTGTTTCCGCGAGCCGACCGGTGGACTCTTCCGCCACGTTCGCGATCTCGTGGGCCTGCAGGCGGAAAAAGGCCACGCAGTTGGCATCGTCTGCGATGCAACGACCGGCGGCCCGCGCGAAGACGCGCTTCTGGAAGAATTACGGCCAAAGCTCGCGCTCGGCCTTCATCGCATTGCCATGCAGCGGCATGTCGGACTGGGCGACGCAGCGGCAGCGTACAAAGCATATCGCATCATCAAGAAATTGCGGCCGGACATCTTGCACGGACACGGCGCCAAAGGCGGCGTCTATGCGCGATTGTTCGGCTCAGTCTTACGGGTTTTTAGGTCTCGCGTAGCCCGTATCTATTCACCGCATGGCGGTAGCCTTCATTTCGACCGGAAAACGCGCCGTGGTGGCGCCGTCTTTCTGGTCGAGAGAATGTTGGCTCCAATGACCGATGCGGTGATGTTCGTTTCCAACTTCGAAAAGCGCATCTATGAAGAAAAGGTAGGGCGGCCTTACGGCCTTCATGCCGTCGTTTACAACGGTTTGGCCGAAGAAGAATTTATATCGGTCGCCGACGCAGCCGATGCCAGCGATTTTCTTTTTGTCGGCACGATGCGCGAATTGAAGGGGCCAGACCTTCTGATCCGTGCACTGGCGCGCCTGCGTGACCAACACCAGCGCAATTTCACCGCAACGATGGTGGGAGACGGAACGGAGAAGCACGATTTCGTCAACCTGGCCAACGAGTTCGGAGTATCCAGGCAGATCCGCTTTCTGCCTGGAATGGCAGCGCGAGAGGCTTTCGGATTAGGACGGATCATGGTGGTTCCATCGCGCGCCGAAGCATTTCCCTATATCGTTCTGGAAGCGCTTGCCGCCGGAAAGTCCGTCATTGCCAGCAATGTCGGCGGCATTCCCGAAGTGTTCGGGCCGCAGTCCTCAGCACTGGTGGAGCCCGAGGACGAGGCGATTGCGAACAAGATGCTCGGTGTGGCGGACGATCCAATGGCGTTTCGCGCCGCGATGCCCGATTTGACACGGCTGCATGAGCGTTTCAGCTTGCAATCCATGGCACACTCGATCGAGACGATCTATTACGAGGCGCATCCAGACCGGGCGGTACCGGAAGACTGACCGCTACTGCCCTCCCTGTCAGCCATCATCACAGCGAAGGGTTCGGATGCAGATACCACCCGTTCGAACGGTGACCGAAACCCACCCCGCGCCGCAAAATAGATATAGTGGAACGCATCGGCACGCCCGCCGATGAGCGAAATATCTTCGCGTTGCCATTCCCAGGGCAGCATGTCCAGCTTGTCTTCAAACGGGTTCGATATGGTCGCAGACCAGAACGCGGCAATGCCATTTGGCTTGAGCGCCCTTTTCACCAGCCTCAGACCATCATCTTCATAGATGACGCCATTGGCGGCCCGAACGGTAAAGTCGGGTCCGTTATCCGTGTCCATCAATATGGCATCGTATCGGCCCGGCTCTGCGCGGAGAACATCCATCACGTCGGCAACCCGCACATCAACGCGCGGATCATTCAGCGGATGGTCGGCTAGATGACCAATATGAGTCCGGTTCCAGCCTACGATTTCTGGGACAAGCTCACAAACCGTTACTCTGGCATCAGGTCCGAGCAAATCGAGTGCTGCCCGAAGCGTGAAGCCCATGCCAAGGCCACCGATAAGCATATGCGAAACCTGCCGCCCGTGCAGGCGAAGTGATCTTTCAGCCAGCACAGTCTCGGACTGGAAATTGACGTTGGACATCAATTCCAGACCGTTATAACGAATTTCGTAGATGCGGTCGCGTTTTCGCAACAAGATTTCATCACCGGCAAGATTGCCTGCTTTAGCCACTTCGGCCCAAATAGTCATGATCAACCCTAGCGCGCCCTCCGATGAAGCTGAAACTGGCTCGGATAAAGCGCATTAAAACAAACAGTTAATACGACCTTGCAAGGTCGCAGCGTGAATTGTTCTCATCAGGATTTTGGGTCGCTATGCGGTCAGACGCGCAGCAACCCCATGACATCGTCCGATCTGGTGCCGATCAGGAGTGGGAAGAGTGCCGGCCTGTTGACGGCAACGTGAACCGAACAGTTCGACGGCGAAATGCCGCTTGCAGCATTGTCTTCCAACGGTTTCATATCACCGTCCTAGGCAATATAATCATACAAGGCAAGCTTGGCAGCGGCTTGGCTTGCGACAACTGGCGCGTATCGCTTCCCGCCTCCAATGCTGTAGCAATACGGACAGTAACAATGTTACTTTAGCTATCACTAACAGTAACGACTTTCGGTCGTGTATTTAATTGAGTGTTTACCTAAGTCAAAAGCTTGTCATGCGGCGTTTATATTCTGCTTAGGACTCTCGGTCTAATTACGAGGCTATCAATTTACGATCAGGGGCAATGTTGTGCGAGACAATGATGCGCTTTCTCCTTTTGGCCGCAAAGCCATGGAAGCCAGCAGCAAGCGAGATTCCGGACAAGATTCCAAATCGCAGGATCCGGTAGAACTCAGCCCATTGGCGCGCCAGATGGCCGAGCAATATCAACGCGATACGTTTTCGCCGCTGATGTTGAGCGGCGTCATGCGCATGGTGGAATTCGGGCTTGTTTTTTTCTCCGGCATTCTCAGCTTCCTGCTCTATATCGGCATCGACACGCATCTTGTGTTCTATTATCCGCTCGTCATCGTCGCTGGCGGCGCGCTTTTCGTCCTGCTGATGGAAATCAACGACGGCTATCAGATCAACATTTTGCGCAGCCCCGGTCGCTATCTGCGGCGGCTTTTCATCAGTTGGGCGGCAGTGCTTGGAACGCTGGCAATTGCCGGTTTCCTCATGAAGGCGTCTTCCGATTTTTCACGCGGCTGGTTCCTATATTGGGCACTCAGCGCCTGCGTGATGCTTTTGCTCTCACGCGTATTCGTCGCATGGAAAATCAAGCGTTGGGCGCGCAATGGCACAATGGAGCGCCGCGCCGTCATTGTCGGCGGCGGCCCCAATGCAGAAGCGCTTATCCGCTCGCTGGAACAGCAGCCTGACAACGACATCCGCATTTGCGGAATCTTCGACGACCGCGACGACAAGCGCTCGCCGCCTATCGTTGCGGGTTACCCCAAGCTTGGCAATATCAACGAGCTGATAGAGTTTGCCCGTATCGCTCATATTGACATGCTGATCGTGTCCCTCCCGATCAGCGCCGAAGCCCGTGTGCTGGCCCTGCTGAAGAAGCTTTGGGTTCTGCCTGTGGACATCCGCCTGTCAGCGCTGAACAATCACCTGCGTTTCCGGCCTCGTGCCTATTCCTATGTCGGCGCGGTGCCGATGCTGGATATTTTCGACAAGCCGATCAACGATTGGGATTCCGTCGCCAAACGCATCTTCGACGTTGTCTTCAGCATCCTCGGCATCGTTCTTCTGTCACCGATCATGATAGGCACCGCAATTGCCATCAAACTGGACAGCAAGGGCCCCGTGATCTTCAAGCAGAAGCGGCATGGCTTCAACAATGAAGTCATCAATGTCTGGAAATTCCGGTCGATGTACACCGAGATGTGCGACCCGACCGCCAAGCAGGCCGTCACCAAGAACGACCCCCGCGTCACGCGTGTCGGGCGCTTCATCCGCAAGGCCTCCATCGATGAGCTGCCGCAGTTCTTCAATGTTCTCGCCGGGTCCCTGTCGCTCGTCGGCCCGCGTCCGCATGCAGTCGCTGCCCATTCGCATAATGTGCTCTATAACGAGGTGGTTGACGGTTATTTCGCGCGCCATCGCGTGAAGCCGGGTGTCACCGGCTGGGCGCAGATCAATGGCTGGCGCGGTGAAATCGACAATGAGAACAAGATCCGTATGCGCACGGAATTCGATCTCTACTATATCGAAAACTGGTCGCTCTGGCTTGATCTCAAGATTCTGTTCCTCACACCTATACGGCTTCTCAATACGGAAAACGCTTATTGACCAGCGTGGCGCAAAGGTTTGACGGCAATCCACGTCCAGCCATGATGCTGCGGGCAGACGTAGCGCGCAAACGCGCGCTCAATCGCCTCATCGCCAATATTGCAATCGGGTTTGGCGTTTTTCTGCTTGGCTTCGTGATGAGCGAACCAGCACCTTATGAACTTTACATGGTCGGCCTGATTGCGCTGGCACTGCTGTTCGGACTGCGGCTAACCCGCACCAGCCTTGTGCTGCTGGCGATTTTTGTCGTGTTCAATTTCGGCGGGATGATCTCGGTCATGCAGATGGCCGACGTCAAGAAGGCCCCGCTCTATATCGCCGTTTCACTGTTTCTGGCTTTCACGTCTGTATTTTTCGCTGCGGCCATTGAAGGGGACTACCGGCGTCTCAGAACGATCTTCAATGCCTATCTTCTTGTTGGGGTACTTTCTTCCGTCCTCGGTATTGCCGGTTACCTCGGCCTTTTTCCGGGCGCAGAAATCTTCACGCGCTACGGACGTGCGCAGGGCGCATTTCAAGACCCCAACGTCTATGGGCCCTTCCTGATATTGCCGCTGACCTGGACGTTTTACCGCATCATGCGCGGGGGCATTCGCGATATGGCCGTCTATCTGCCTTTTTGCTGCCTGCTGACGCTCGGCGTTCTGGTGTCCTTCTCGCGCGCAGCCTGGGCGATGGCTCCCCTCTCCTTCGCCATTCTGTTTGGCGTGCTTTTTCTGCAAAGCAACAGCAACCGTTTTCGGCTGCGTCTGATAATCATTGGTCTGCTTGCCGTTGCAACGATTGTTCTCGCGATCCTGATTATTCTGCAAATTCCCGGCGTCGGCGATTTCTTCCGCGAGCGCGCGCGCCTCGAACAAAGCTATGACAGCGCGAGACTGGGGCGCTTTGCGCGGCACTGGCTTGGAATGATCCTCGCCACACAACATCCACTCGGCATCGGCCCACTCGAATTTGGTCCAATGTTCGGCGAGGATACGCACAATATCTGGCTGAAGGCCGTACTCGACTATGGCTGGATCGGCTTTATTGCTTTTCTGACGCTGACATTCCTGACACTCGGGATCGGCTTCAAACTTCTGTTTCGCAATCGTCCGTGGCAGCCGTTTCTTCTGGTCGCCTACGCAACCTATCTCGGGCACGTCCTGATCGGCAATGTTATCGACACCGATCACTGGCGCCACTTTTATCTGCTTTTCGGGATCATCTGGGGTTGTGCAGGACTCGAATACAAGTATCAGCTTTCACTCAAACTCAGAGAACGATCAGGAGAGCAGCATTTTGCAATTCGCGATATACGCCGCAGCAGCCCTCTTTGAAATTGCCGGGTGTTTCGCCTTCTGGGCATGGTTGAAGCTTGACAAGTCGCCGCTGTGGCTGGCGCCTGGCATGGTGTGCCTCGCATTATTCGCCTATCTGCTGACCCTCATTGAAAGCAATATCGCGGGCCGCGCTTACGCAGCCTATGGCGGCATCTATATCATCGCATCGATCCTGTGGATCTGGTTTGCCGAGGGCGCCCGTCCTGACCGTTGGGATGTCGTCGGCGCATGTACGGCATTCGCCGGCACGTGTATCATTCTCTTCGCGCCGCGATCCTGATGCCTGAAGCGATGCACCAATGTCATGTGCAATTTGCCAGTTTCGGCAAATTAGCCCTTGCGTGCCAAGACGTTATATTCTACGGCTTTCCCCGGCTCGGAGCGTAGCGCAGCCCGGTAGCGCACTTGACTGGGGGTCAAGGGGTCGTGGGTTCGAATCCCGCCGCTCCGACCATTTTTCTTCCCCAAACCTTTATTTTCATACGATCTTTCCTTTGCACAGAAAGTGCAAATCGGATTAGCTCTGCCATGCATTGCATGGAGGAAAGCATGAAGAACGCCTTGATCACTGGCGGCAGTCGCGGCATTGGCCGCGCTACCGTTCTGCGCAGCGCCGCGCAAGGCTGGTCTGTGGCCTTGAACTATGCTGGCAACGAACAGGCTGCACAGCAAACAGTGACCGAAGCAGCGAAGCTCGGGGCGAAAGCGCTGGCGATCCAGGGCGACATATCCAGAGAACAGGACGTAATTTCCATGTTCGACAAGGCCGAGGCCAATCTTGGTCCGCTGAAAGGTGTCGTCCTGAACGCCGGTATCGTTGCCCAAACCATGCCTCTGGCGGACATGAGCGCCGAGCGTCTGAAAATGATGTTCGACGTGAATGTTTACGGCACCTATCTATGCGCCCGCGAAGCAGCGCGGCGCTTGCAGCCGGACAGTGCAATCGTCATCGTTTCCTCCATGGCCTCTCGGCTTGGATCACCGTTTGAATATGTGGATTATGCCGGGGCGAAAGGTGCCCTCGATACGCTGACCACCGGTCTCTCGAAGGAACTGGCGTCGAAAGGCATTCGCGTCAATGCGGTGCGTCCCGGACTGATCGACACCGAGATTCATGCCAGCGGCGGCAATCCGGACCGCGCTGCGCGGTTAGGCGCCGGTACGCCGGTCGGACGTCCCGGAAAAGCGGAGGAAGTCGCGGAAGCCATTTTCTGGCTGCTGAACGACGCCTCCGCCTATGTGACCGGAACATTCATCGACGTTGCTGGCGGACGTTAGAGCGCGTTTCGATCTGATTAGATCAGATCGGCGCTCTAACTTCTTCTATTTCAAGCATAATCTTATCGATCCTCGTTTCACTCCGGTCGGATTATGCTCTAAACAAACTGTTGGAACGCCTCGCTCTATTTCTCGCGTAGCTGGTAGGTTTCCGCAACGTAGCGATAGCCTTCGCCTTCCCGCTTGAGATAGGCCAGCGCCGGAAACGGCATATGATAGCCGATGAACGGTAGCCGGTCGGTCGCGATCATGTCGAACATGCGCTTGCGGGTCTGAACGGCGGCTTCCTTGTCGATATCGAAGGATACGTGCCATTCGGGTCGCTGCAACGTAATGACGAAATGGTTCGCCGTATCTGAGACCAGCATCAATGACTTGCCGTCTGTTTCGACCCGGAAAGCCAGATGCCCCGGCGTGTGGCCGTAAGCCGCCACGGAACGAATGCCGGAAACGACTTCGCTGTCATCACCCAGAAACGTCATCTTCTCGGCGAGAGGCTTCACATTTTTGGCCACCATTTCGGCAACTGTCTTGGCGGGACTATCGAGCCGCGCGGGATCGGTCCAGAAGTCGAATTCCTTCTGTCCCGCAGCATAACGGGCATTAGCGAAGGCTGGCTTGCCATCTTCCATCAGCCCGCCGATGTGATCGGGATGGAAATGGCTTAGCACCACGAGCGACACATCGTCCGCCTTGTGGCCCGAAGCCTCAAGCGCACTGGCGAGTTTGCCCAATCCCGCCTCGCGGGCACCAGCTCCCATGCCGGTGTCGAACAGGACAAGCTCCTTGCCCGTATTTATGAGCACCGGCGTGAAACTGTTGACGAAACGGTCGGCAGGCAGAAGATTTTCTTCAAGAAGTGCGGCAACCGCTTTCGGGTCCTGATCCACCGCATATATCTTTTCGGGCGCTTCACCTGCCCTCCGTCCATCGGAAAGCGTGGTGATCTCGAAATCACCAAACTGAAAACGATGGAAGCCCGGATTTTCTACCTGTGAAGGGGTTTTCACTTTGGAACTGCCTGTTTCGGCTGCGGCCCTGGCGCGTTCCAGTGGCGACATGGCCAATCCGGCACCGGCGGCAGATGCTGTAACAATGAAATTACGTCTTGAGATGGTCATCGATCGATCTCCCGGCATAATCTATGGGTAAGAATAACAGGATACCCGAAAAAGCCCTCTGATCCATGAAATACGCGATCAAGTTTCCGTTGGCTTGATTGCGACGGTCCCCTCTTGCGCCAAAAGCCACGAATCACTATTTACAGGGCCGCGCGGGACGACCCACGCCTGTGTTCGCATCGGGGACGGCCCCATAGGGGGTGTCCTATGGCAGGGCCGATCGAACAATTTGCAATCAAGCCTATCGTTGAACTTGGAGAAATCGGCGGTCAGCCGGTTGCTTTCACCAATTCTGCACTCTTCATGGTGCTGACGGTATTGGGTGCAGCTGCGTTCATGTTCCTGTCGTCCCGCAGGGGCACCGTCGTTCCAAGCCGCTGGCAGTCGTCAGCCGAGATTCTTTACGAGTTTGTGTCGAAGACACTGCGCGAGAATGCCGGTGAAAAAGGCATGACCTTTTTCCCGCTCGTGTTCTCGCTGTTTCTGTTTATCCTGTTTGCCAATCTGATCGGTATGTTTCCATACGCCTTTACAGTGACGAGCCACATCATCGTCACGTTTGCGCTGGCTATGCTCGTATTCCTGACAGTCACGATCTATGGTCTCGTACGGCACGGCTTCAAGTTCTTTCGGCTGTTCATGCCTGCAGGCGTGCCGGTCGTGCTCGCGCCGATCATCGTGCCGATCGAGATCATGTCCTACATCTCGCGTCCGGTCAGCCATTCGGTTCGTCTGTTCGCTGTGATGCTTGCGGGGCATATCACGCTGAAGGTCTTTGCGGGATTTGTCATTGGGTTGGGTAGTCTTGGAACGCTCGGCATATTGACTGCCGTGCTGCCGCTGGCAATGACCGTCGCGTTGACCGCACTCGAATTGTTGATGGCAGTCATTCAGGCTTACGTATTTACTATGCTGACCTGCATGTATCTCAACGATGCACTGCACCCGTCGCACTGAATAATGACTTCGCAGGAAGGACGGCCTTCCTGCCTCTTCAACGAACGGGACGGCCCGTTCAGAACCCTCGTGAGGGAGCATTAAAATGGCATGGCTTTATCTGATTGTGGCCGGAATTCTTGAGGTCGTCTGGGCATATTTCATGAAAAAATCGGAAGGTTTTTCCCTTCTGACACCAAGCGCTATTACCATCGTGACGATGATCGGCAGCTTCATTCTGCTGTCCATCGCCATGCGCAGCCTGCCGCTTGGAACAGCCTATGCAATCTGGACAGGTATCGGTGCGGTTGGCGCGTTTGTGGTGGGCATCTTCATTCTTGGTGAGGCTGCAACCTTCTTCCGTATCGCGAGCGTGACGCTGATCCTCGCCGGTATCATCGGATTAAAACTCTCATCCAGCTGATCCAGTCAGCTAAAAGAAAAGGGAGGCGAAAGCCTCCCTTTTTCATGTGATCCGAAGTCGATCAGCGCACCTGATCAAGAAGGCGCTTGCATTCGAGGAGATCGAACAATGCTTCCTGAAGCAGCGAGCGATTATCCTTCGAAGGCCGCTTTCCATCGGCTCCGATGGGGCCGTCTTCCTCGCCCTTCAATAAGCCGAAGAGCTTGCGGGCCGGTTGCGGCGCCTTGATGCCGTTTGGCAGCGCCATTTCATTGTCTGCCGCCTCTTCTGCAGCGCGCTTGTCAGCAGCGGCCTGTTTCTGGCGTGTGATCGCCTCAATGGCCTGAACGTCGCCATTGCCAAGAGCGATGATGAATTGCGCATTGTTTTCGCGAAGCAGACGCTGCACGCCCTTGATCGTATATCCCTGATCGTAGAGCAGATGGCGAATGCCCTTGAGCAATTCCACATCGAGCGGTCGATAATATCGACGGCCGCCGCCACGCTTCATGGGTTTGATCTGGGTAAAACGCGTTTCCCAGAAACGCAGCACATGCTGCGGAAGATCCAGATCATCCGCTACTTCGCTGATCGTCCTGAATGCATCAGGGCTCTTGTCCATTCCACTTGCCCTTTCCAGTGGTTCAGGTTTCGCCATTGCGGCGCCACCTCGCCGATCCAGATAGTTCAACTCGCTGCCAACGCGAACGCGTCTCTAACACGAAAGGTGCTTGTTACCATCGGATTTTAAAAGACGGGAGTTAACAAACTCCAGCGTGTGGAAAGACACGGCGCAAACGTCATTCAAAACCGGACGGCGTGCAACACAAACTCGCTCTGAAAAGCCAAACGCTTTCCAGATTTCAATATTAGCGAAGCGATTCGTTCCGCTAAATCCATTATATAATATCAGAGCTTTATAAGCATCCCTTCACGCATGGCCGAAGGTAGCGTGGCCAATTCGTGGCCAACCCAAGGCAAACAGCGACCGTCACCCCTGACAGGTCTGGCGGTCGAAACAAAATAAACGTTCTCCGCGCCTGGTCTTAAACCAGACGCGGAAAACTGTCAGCGATTTGCAATGATGGTGCCAAAAACAAAATGCTGCCCGTTGGGCAGCATTCTAGCAATTACTTCTGGCTTTTGGTTTCACGCTTCTGGTGTTCCTGCAGAATACGCTGCTTGAGAACGTTGGAAGCTTTGAAAGTCATCACACGACGGGGAAGAATTGGAACCTCCTCGCCTGTTTTCGGATTACGGCCAATGCGCTCGTTCTTGTCACGAACCTGAAATGTCGCGAAAGACGACAATTTCACGGTTTCGCCGTTGACGATAGCGTCACAGACTTCATCGAGGATCATCTCGACAAGAGCCGCCGACTCCGTTCTGGAAAGGCCTACCTTCCGGTAAACAGCCTCTGCCAGATCAGCTCGCGTGACCGTTTTACCTCCCATGACCGAACCTGCCTGGTTAGCGTTTGAACAGATAATATCCTTACGTGACAGGACGTTACACAAATAAAAGCGCAACGGTCAAGCCGCGAGTTCCCTCACGGCAGATCAAATTTGTACTTACCAGCGCAACAGAACCGCGCCCCACGTGAATCCGCCGCCCATTGCTTCCAGAAGAACGAGGTCGCCCTTCTTGATGCGACCGTCTGCAACGGCGGTCGCAAGAGCCAGCGGAACCGACGCTGCAGAGGTGTTACCATGGCGATCAACGGTGATGACCACCTTGTTCTCAGCAATGTTCAGCTTCTTGGCGGAAGCATCGATAATGCGCTTGTTGGCCTGATGCGGGACGAACCAGTCGATATCCTCGGCAGTAAGGCCGGTTTCCGCGAAAGAAGCCTCGATAACGTCCGTAATCATGCCAACGGCATGCTTGAAGACTTCACGGCCTTCCATGCGCAGGTGCCCGACTGTCTGGGTCGTAGACGGGCCACCATCCACAAAAAGTTTTTCCTTGTGATTGCCGTCCGAGCGCAGATTGGCTGCGAGAACACCGCGATCCGAGGTCAGCCCGTTGCCTTCGGCAGCTTCCAGAACCACCGCGCCGGCACCATCGCCGAACAGAACACAGGTCGTACGATCATTCCAGTCGAGGATTCGCGAGAAGGTTTCCGCGCCGATGACCAGAACCCGCTTCGCCATGCCGCCGCGGATATAGAGGTCAGCCGTCGTGATGGCATAGATGAAGCCGCTGCACACGGCCTGCATATCGAAGGCAAAGCCCTTGGTGATTCCCAATTCGCGCTGAATTTCCACGGCACTTGCCGGAAAAGTATGGTTGGGCGTCGAGGTTGCCAACAGAACGAGATCAATATCGGTCGGCTGAAGACCGGCATTCTCGATTGCCGCGCGGGCCGCAGCCGCGCCGAGCGAAACCGTGGTTTCGTCATCGCCTGCAATATGGCGCTCACGGATACCCGTGCGCTGCACGATCCACTCGTCCGAGGTTTCGATAATACCTTCGAAATCGGTATTCTTCATGACCCGCTTCGGCAATGCCGAACCGATACCCCGCACGACAGATCTTATCATCTCTTATTTCCTGTCCTTACATGCGACCGGCGCGACAAGCATTCGCGCGCGCAGCCGTGAATTCTGGCCCTACACATATTCGGTAAAAGTTACTTCACCGCTTCGGTGCCGAAAAAATAATCGGCGAACCGCAAATCTTATCCAATTCCGTCTTCCAGATGGCGTTGCCGGAATTATGCCTTTGCGGCCTCGCCACCTTCATTCGAAACATGCGGATGACTGTGGTGGAAATGCGCCAGATCGGCTTCGATCTTTTCCAGAAGGCGATTTCTCACCATGTCATAGCCGACTTCCACTGCCGAGCAGAAACCTTCTGCGTTCGCGCTGCCATGACTTTTGATGACAATTCCGCTGAGACCGAGGAAAACGCCGCCATTGACCTTATTCGGGTCCATCTTTTCACGCAGACGGTCGAACGCGCCCTTGGCGAAAACATAGCCGATCTTGGCAAGCAGCGTGCGACTCATTGCCTGACGCAACAGTTCCGCCATCTGGCGGGCCGTGCCTTCCGCAGCCTTGAGCGCGATATTGCCGGTGAAACCTTCGGTCACGACTACGTCCACCGTGCCCTTGCCGATATCATTGCCTTCAACGAAGCCGGAATAGGCCAGCCCGTCCAGCGGAGTATCACGCAGAATCTGGCCCGCTTCCTTGATCTCGTCGAGACCCTTGACCTCTTCCGTGCCTACATTCAGGAGACCGACGGTCGGCTTGCGCACTTCGAACAGGGCACGCGCCATGCCCGCGCCCATAACGGCATAATCGACGAGCTGACGTGCATCGGCACCAATTGTGGCGCCAATGTCGAGCACGATGCTTTCGCCGCGCAGCGTCGGCCAGATGCCTGCAATCGCGGGGCGCTCGACGTCCGACATCATGCGCAGGCAGAATTTGGACATGGCCATCAGAGCACCCGTATTGCCGGCGGAGATACACGCCTGCGCGTCACCGGTCTTTACAGCCTCGATAGCCTGCCACATGGACGACTTGCCCCGACCGGCGCGCAAAGCCTGGCTCGGCTTGTCATCCATGCTGATGGCAACCTCGCTCGCGCGAAACTCGGATGCGGCCTTCAGTTTCGGGTAACGTGCCAGAACGGGCTCCACCTGAGCGGGGAGACCGAAAAATATGAAACGGATATCAGGATGGCGCTCAAGCGCCTTCGCTGCGCCGGGGATGACCACTTCAGGGCCAAAATCACCGCCCATCGCGTCAATCGAAATTTTGATCACTCTTGATTATTCCTGTGCGATCCCTGTCCCTGCCCTGCCTTTGCAGCAGACAGGTTTTCGGCGAAAATAGTGTTTTTGCGTTTCCGCACAACCAAATTCTATCAAACTCACCGTGAATCACGGCTTCTTTTGCCATTCCGAAAGTTTCGCAAACGGCGAAACGGGCTTCTCGTCCCCCTCTTCGTCCCCGAAAACCTTCGGCTCGCTCTCGTCAGGCAAGCCCGATTTGCGGGGATATGGATCAATGGCGAGATCGAAGAATTCCTCTGCAATCGCGCCGACATCAATCTTGTCACCGACAAAAACTTCCGGACTGTCCGCGCCTTCCGCATCGAGCAGCATTTCACCGCTTTCATCAAGCTGAATTCGGGCGAGCCGTGAATTTTCCGGCACGAAGATCGTGTCGACCTCTTCAGCGACACTGTTGGTCAGCGGCTCCAGCGTCACGACGCAGGATTGAACGATCTCCGCATCGATCCGGCCGCGCACCCGGATACCGTCCTTCTTCCAGGGCGTAATCAGAAATTCCGCGCTAAAGGCGTTCACGGCCTCAAGTCCATGGTCTGCCGCAAGCGCTGCGCGCTCTTTCTCGTCCGTGCCTATTTTCACCGTTACGCCTTTTTGCGGCAGGTGAAGAACCGGAACAGGATAGGTGAGCGCCGGTTTATCAGTCATTCTTATTGGCCTCTTCAGCATTGTTCGTTGGCGCAAGGCCAATCTCATCGGCATCCATATAGGAAATGTCGCCTGCCGCCAAAGCATCGTCCGCAATTTTTTGCAGGCGGTCGCGGCATCCCAGAACATATTCGCTTAAATGGTGGGCATGCGGCCAGAATTCGAGGTCCGGACGGATATTTCGCGTCAGCGCGGCTGCCAACGCCTCTGCATCGTTTGCATCCAGCGCCTCACCATAGGCCGCGACACGACCGTAGAACATGCGCGCAAGTTTCTTCATGCGCTTCGGCACGCCCTGATCGCCGATGCCGAGTTCGCGCAGCGAATGGTCGACATCCTTGAAAAACTCATCCGCGATTTCCTGCGCCAGATCGGCAAGCACCTTGTTTTCTCCCCTCATGCGGTGAAGGGCGAGAAAAATATGCAAGGAAAGCATTTCATAGCGACCGAGTGGCGTATCGGGCACCTGAAATTGTGCATAAAACCGTTTTTGCCGCGCCGCCGCCACGATCACCTCGTAAACGCGAAGCATAATTGCCTCGTTTGCTTTCGATTTGCGGCGGAATAGTTGGAGAATCATGTCCGTACGACCGTTCCAGTTGCATAAATAAGCAAGGTGGTTTACCGAAGTTCTCCCGACGGCGAAAGTGCCGCGCTGATTTAGAATGTATGGAGAGGTCTTTGTTGCAGCGAATTTTACCAAGTGTACGCAAGCAGCGTGCTCTTCTCGCAGGCACGGCAGTTCTCGTCTCAGTGGCTCTTGCCGGATGTAACACTGCGTCCACGCTCAATCCATCCGAAACGCTGACAGAGGGTTACGTGCTCGATCAGGGTGCGCTTGATTCGGTTCCTGTCGGTTCCAGCCGCGAGCAGGTGCTTCTGGCGCTCGGCACGCCGTCCACCACCGCGACCTTCGACAACGAAGTGTTCTATTACATTTCGCAGAAGCGTTATCGCGCAGCGCAGTTCATGAAGCCGAAGATCGTTGAGCGGCAGATTCTTGCCATCTATTTCGACAAGGACGGCAAGGTCGAGCATATCGCCAATTACGGCCTGAAGGACGGCAAGCTGTTCGACTTCGTGTCGCGCACAACGCCGACAGGCGGCAAGGACCAGACCTTCCTCGGTCAGATCATTCAGGGCGTTTCCAAGGCCCCGACATCATTGCCGGGCATGGGCTCTTCAGGCGGCGCCAACAACTGATCCGTCAAATATCTACAAAAAGAAAACCCGCCTTCACGGCGGGTTTTCTTTGTTTGAAGTTCAATCCGTCATGCCATATGCGCCAGCACAGCCAGCAGCAGAAGGGCCACGATGTTGGTAATCTTGATGGCCGGATTGACGGCCGGACCAGCGGTATCCTTATAGGGATCACCAACAGTATCGCCGGTCACCGATGCCTTGTGCGCTTCCGACCCTTTCAGGTGCTTCACGCCATCGGTGTCGGTAAATCCATCTTCGAAGCTCTTCTTGGCATTGTCCCAAGCGCCGCCGCCGGACGTCATGGAAATCGCCACGAACAGGCCGTTGACGATGACACCGAGAAGCGATGCGCCGAGTGCTGCAAAGGCTGCTGCCTTCGAGCCTGAGATGAGCAGCACGCCGAAATAGACGACTATCGGCGCCAGCACAGGCAAAAGCGACGGGATGATCATTTCACGAATGGCCGCTCTGGTCAGCAGATCAACCGCGCGGGCATAGTCCGGGCGTTCCTTGCCAGTCATGATCCCCGGCTTTTCGCGGAACTGGCGGCGCACTTCCTGCACGACCGCGCCGCCTGCCCGGCCCACGGCCGTCATGGCCATGCCACCGAACAGATAAGGGATCAGACCGCCGAAGATCAGTCCCGCAACCACATAAGGATTGGAGAGATCGAAGGAGACAGGTCCCATATCGGCGAAGTAGGGATAGGTTTGCCCGTTGGCGGCGAAATAGGCCAGATCGTTGGAATAAGCCGCAAACAGCACCAGTGCACCAAGTCCCGCCGAACCGATGGCATAGCCCTTGGTGACGGCCTTGGTCGTATTGCCCACGGCGTCGAGCGCATCGGTAGCCTTGCGGACTTCCGGGTCGAGACCGGCCATTTCCGCGATGCCGCCCGCATTGTCCGTAACCGGGCCGAAGGCATCAAGCGCTACGATCATGCCCGCGATGCCAAGCATGGCAGTAACAGCAATAGCGGTCCCGAACAGGCCTGCAAGCTGGTAGGTCGAGATAATGCCGCCAACAATCACGATTGCCGGCAGAGCCGTGGATTCAAGCGAAACCGCCAGCCCCTGAATGACATTCGTGCCATGGCCCGTGACGGAAGCCTGTGCAATGGAATTGACCGGGCGCTTGTTGGTACCGGTATAATATTCCGTAATCACGACGATCAGACCGGTCACGATCAGACCGATCAGACCGCAGATGAAGAGATTGGTGCCGGTAATGCTTTTTCCGGCCACAGTTCCGATTTCACCCCAGCCGATGGTCAGTGTATTGGCGATGGCAAGACCGACAATGGAAAGCAGGCCGGTCGCGATCAGCCCTTTGTAGAGCGCACCCATGATGGAACCATCGACGCTGAGCTTGACGAAGAAAGTTCCTATGATCGACGTAATCACGCAGGCACCGCAGATCATCAGCGGATAAAGCATGACACTCGGCAAAACGTCCGATCCGTTGAAGAAGATTGCGCCGAGAACCATGGTAGCAACGACCGTCACGGCGTAAGTTTCGAACAGGTCAGCGGCCATGCCTGCGCAATCGCCAACATTGTCACCGACATTGTCTGCAATAGTTGCAGGATTGCGCGGATCATCTTCGGGAATACCGGCTTCCACCTTGCCCACCAGATCGCCGCCGACGTCGGCGCCCTTGGTGAAGATACCACCACCCAGACGTGCGAAGATCGAAATCAGCGAAGCGCCGAAACCGAGCGACACCAGCGCATCGATAACGGTACGGTCCGACGGCGAATAACCAAGCCAGACGGTGAGAATGAAATAGTAAACGGATACGCCGAGCAGCGCGAGCCCGGCCACCAGAAGGCCGGTAATGGCCCCGGACTTGAAGGCCAGTTCAAGCCCTCCGGCAAGGCTCAGCGAAGCTGCCTGCGCGGTGCGCACATTGGCGCGAACCGAAACGTGCATTCCGATGAAACCAGTGACGCCCGACAGAACCGCACCAATCAGGAAGCCGATTGCGGCGCTGATCGACAACAGATACCAGGCTGCCAGAAAGACCACGACGCCGACGATGGCAATCGTTGAATATTGTCTTGTGAGATAGGCTGAGGCACCCTCGCGGATGGCTTCAGCAATTTCCTGCATGCGCTGCGTCCCCTGATCGGCTGCAAGAACCGAACGGATCGCCCATATGGCGAAAAGAACGGAAACCACGCCGCAAGCAATGACGAGAACTAAGACTGCCACTCCCATTTGCATAAAGGCCAACTCCCATTGAGTTTGCGCTGGCTACCGTCAGACCGCGAGCCGCGATTGTCGGCAGGCACATGCGCAGGATAGGCCCGAAAACCCCTCCCCGGACCCGATTGAGCGGCATGGAAGTGCCTGAAGCCAATAAAGGATACCGGGCTTCATCGGTATATTCACGTCTGGAACTTACGCCTTGGAATCAATCAATTGGCGCGGTTCCTTGTATTTCAGCATTCTCAATGCCGCACGCCCAACATGCGAAACGGTTTAACAAACGTCAAGTCGTTCTTTGCCAGCGCACAATGAAAGAAGGGCTGCGATTTCTCACAGCCCTTCTTTCATATTTGTTGTTGCTTAAATCTGATCAGCGCGGCTTCACGCCGCGGCTCTCGCCACGAATGACAAATGCGAGGCGATCAAGCACAGCGTTGACCAGCTTCGGCTCTTCTTCCGTATAGAATGCCTTGGCGATATCGACATATTCGGACACGATCACAGCCGTTGGCACGTCTTTGCGCGTCTGCAATTCCCATGCACCTGCACGGAGAATTGCGCGCAGCGTCGAATCGAGACGCGACAGCGGCCAGTCTTCCGTCAGCGCCTGATGAATCAACGGATCGAGCTTCAGCTGTTCATCGACGACACCGGCCACAATCGCGCGGAACCATTGCGGATCGGCATCGAGATACTGGGTGCCGTCCACTTCCTTGCCAAGACGGAAAGCTTCGTACTCAGCCACCACTTCCAGAACCCCCGTCCCGGCAACATCCATCTGATAGAGTGCCTGAACTGCAGCAAGACGGGCAACGCCGCGCTTGTTCGCCGTGCGTGGAAGATTGGGGGTCGGGCGGCCTTCGGTAGAAGAAGTCATGGTAATCAGACTCCGAACTTCTTGCGCAGGTCGATCATGGTCAGTGCGGCACGAGCGGCAAATCCGCCCTTGTCCTTGTCTTCACGGCGAGCGCGAACCCATGCCTGCTCTTCGTTTTCGACGGTCAGAATGCCGTTGCCGATAGCGATGCTTTCCTCGACCGAGAGATCGGTAAGCGCACGGCAGGATTCATTGGACACGATATCGAAATGATAGGTCTCGCCACGGATAACCGTGCCGAGCGCGACAAAGCCGTCATATTCCTTGCCGCCATTGTCTTCGCCGTCGAGTGCGAAAGAAATGACTGCCGGAACCTCAAGCGCACCTGGAACCGTCACGACATCATAGGTCGCCCCTGCTTCATCCAAGGCTGCCTTTGCGCCATCCAGAAGCGCGTCGGCGAGATCATCGTAGAAACGCGCTTCGACAATAAGCAAATGCGGCGCATGCGCCTCGTGCTTGGACATGAGAGACTCCATGACAAATTTTGCGGACCGCAACGATTGCGGTCAACGCTTAAAATCGGGATATGCTTTTACAGCCTGGGAATTTAGGCTGTAAGCCTATTTCTGATATTGCGCAAGCCTTGCCGCGTAACGTGCCAGCTGGTCGATCTCGATATTTACCTTGTCACCTGCTTTCCGCTCGCCCCAAGTCGTGACTTCAAGCGAGTGGCGGATCAGGAGCACATCAAACTCGTTTCCGTTGACGCCATTGACCGTCAGCGAAGTTCCGTCGAGCGCAACCGAACCCTTCTGGGCAATGAATGGGGCCAGTTCTTCCGGCGCGCGCAGGGTGAAGCGCACCGCGTCGCCCTCATCCTTGCGTTCGATGATTTCAGCCTGTCCGTCGACATGGCCCGAAACGAGGTGGCCGCCCATTTCATCACCGAGTTTCAGCGAGCGCTCCAGATTGATGCTCCGTCCGCTCTGCCAATTGGAGATCGTGGTCAGGCGCAGCGCTTCTTCCCATGCCTCCACCTCGAACCAGCGGGCATTCGTGCCTTTTTCCGGAAGTGCCACCACCGTGAGACACACACCGGAACAGGCAATCGATGCACCAAGCTCGATCGTTTCGGGATCATATGCGGTTTCGATACGCAGAAGAACGCCTTCATTCAGCGGCTTGATACGGTCAACTTTGCCGATATCGGTAATAATGCCTGTAAACATCAAGTCTTCCTTACATATTCCGCATAGGCATCGTCACCATAGCGAGCCTGCCTCAGAATTTTGAATTCGTCTGCGATATGGGTTTCAAGCCCTTCCACGGCAACCCCGTGTTCGCCGCCGATTTCAACCGGCGAGCGGAAGATAGCAAGCCGATCTACCAATCCCTCGTCCATAAAGCTTTTCGCAACACCTGCTCCGCCCTCAACGAGAACCGATGAAATACCCTGCGCCGCAAGATCATCCATCAGTTCAGGCAAGGCGATGCGGCAGTCATGTGCTTCTGTTGCGAGAATGCGGCAACCAGCGGCCTTCAATTCATACCGCCGTTCCGGCGATGCCTCTTCACCGCAGGCGACCCACAAGGGCTGCGCATCGGCCGTCTGCACGAGCTTCGAGGACAGCGGCAGGCGCAATCCGCTGTCGAGCACGACACGAACGGGTGAACGCTGCTCCAGCCCCGGCAGACGACAATTCAGCACCGGATCGTCGGCTAGCGCTGTTTCGATACCAATCAGGATCACATCGGTTTGCGCTCGCAGAATATGCGACTGCGCCCGCGCTATCGGTCCCGTTATCGCGACCTGCCCTACGCCCCGGCGACCGATCATGCCGTCGGCGGAAAGTGCAAGTTTCAGAATCACTTCCGGGCGCTTCTTCGCAGATCGATTCAGATAACCGGCAAGATCGTCAGCAGCCTGTTCGGCGAGAATGCCCGGCACGACCTCAATCCCTGCCTCGCGCAGTATGGCAAAACCTTTTCCGCTGACGCGTTCATCCGGATCGGTTGCGGCAACCACGACACGCGCTACCCCTGCCCGCACCAGGGCCTCCGCACAAGGCGGCGTGCGTCCGTGATGTGCGCATGGCTCCAGCGTCACATAAGCCGTCGCGCCGCGAGCGGCCTCTCCCGCATCAGCCAGTGCCTGCGGCTCGGCATGGGGTCTGCCGCCAATTGCAGTTACACCGCGTCCGACGATGACGCCATCTTTGACTATAATGGTGCCGACGGAAGGATTCGTTCCCGTCAGCCCCTTGTGACGGCGGGCATGACGGATCGTTGCTTCCATGAAGCGAACATCTTCCGAGGTTGCATTCGAAGGCGGAAACTTGCTGCCACTCATACTCAAGCGTCCAGATCGTCCTCGATTTCAGCAACTGTCAATTCATCGATGACGTTGTGGAAATCGACGGCCTTGCTGAAATTGCGATAGACCGACGCAAATCGGATATAGGCAATATCGTCGATGCCTTTCAGCGCATCCATCGCCAGCCGCCCGATTTCATCGGATGTCACCTCTGCCTCACCCGAGCTTTCAAGCTGGCGCACAATGCCGGAAATGGCGCGTTCGACCCTGTCGTTATCGACATCGCGTTTGCGCAGCGCGACTTCGATGGACCGCGTGAGCTTGTCACGATCGAAGGGGACCCGACGCCCGCTTTTTTTCACGACCATCAGGTCGCGCAACTGCACGCGCTCAAAGGTCGTGAAACGACCGCCGCACACCGAACAGACACGGCGCCTGCGAATGACAGCACCGTCTTCCGCAGGGCGGGAATCCTTCACTTGCGTATCTTCAGACTGGCAATAGGGACAACGCATGGAACTCTTTCGATTTCAATATCGGCAATCTCAATATCGGCAGCTTCAATACTGGCAAGTTTGCACTGGCGACGAACAGCTCATATGTGGGGTTACCCCCGCCAAAAACTCAAGAGCTGTACCATCGGCAACCGATTCCCGGCAATCATAGCCCATAAGCGGCAACCTACCTACCGGATGCGACAATGAAAAAGCCCCGCTCAACAAGTTGAAACGGGGCTTCATCTCAATCATGGAAACAGGCTTATCCCTGATAGTCGTACATCGGGAAACGGGCGGTCAAGGTCATGACCTTTTCCTTCACGGCCTGTTCGACGGCAGCATTGCCTTCGTCGGAATTGGCAACCTTGAGGCCGTCGAGAACTTCGGCGATCAGCGAACCGATTTCCTTGAATTCAGCAGCGCCGAAACCGCGGGTCGTGCCTGCAGGCGTGCCGAGACGGACGCCGGAGGTGACGAACGGCTTTTCAGGGTCGAACGGAATACCATTCTTGTTGCAGGTGATGTTGGCACGGCCGAGAGCTGCTTCCGCACGCTTGCCCGTTGCGTTCTTCGGACGCAGATCGACCAGCATCAGATGGTTGTCAGTGCCACCCGAAACGATATCGAGGCCATTCGACTTCAGTTCTTCAGCCAGCGCGCGCGCATTGTCGACGACGTTCTTGGCATAGAGCTTGAATTCAGGCTTCAGTGCTTCACCGAAGGCAACCGCCTTGGCGGCGATGACGTGCATCAGCGGGCCGCCCTGAAGACCTGGGAAAACAGCCGAATTGAACTTCTTCGCCAGGTCGGCATCATTGGTGAGGATCATGCCGCCGCGTGGGCCGCGAAGCGACTTGTGCGTCGTGGTCGTGCAGACATGGGCATGCGGAACCGGCGAAGGATGAACGCCACCGGCAACCAGACCGGCAATATGCGCCATATCGACCATGAGATAGGCACCGACTTCGTCAGCGATCTCGCGGAAGCGCTTCCAGTCCCAGACGCGCGAATAGGCCGTGCCGCCTGCGAGGATGAGCTTCGGCTTGTTTTCACGTGCGAGACGGGCAACTTCGTCCATATCGAGCAGATGGTCGTCCTTGCGAACGCCATAGGACACGACGTTGAACCACTTGCCGGACATGTTGACCGGCGAACCGTGGGTAAGGTGACCACCCGAATTGAGGTCGAGGCCCATGAATGTATCGCCCGGCTGAAGCAGAGCGAGGAACACGGCCTGGTTCATCTGGCTGCCGGAGTTCGGCTGAACATTTGCGAATTCGCAGCCGAAGAGCTTCTTGGCGCGTTCGATGGCCAGTTCTTCCACGACGTCCACATACTGGCAGCCGCCGTAATAGCGCTTGCCCGGATAGCCTTCGGCATATTTGTTGGTGAGGATGGAACCCTGTGCTTCCAAAACAGCGCGCGAAACGATGTTTTCCGAGGCAATCAGCTCGATCTCATGACGCTGACGACCGAGTTCGTTGCGAATTGCACCGAAAATCTCGGAATCGATGTCCTCGAGGCTTGCATTGAAGAAAACGTCGGAAGACGCATTCTTGGCGGCGGCGTTGGCTTGAGACATGTTTCACACCCTCCGGGTTAGCCGGTAAAAGCTATATGGATGAGGCGCATTATCACACTTGAACGCACAAGGCCAATGGTCGCAAAGCGAAAAGCTTATTCCAAAATGCGGCAAACCGATTTGATAATTAAACGGAGACGAAAAAGCCGCCCGAAAAGCTTTCGGACGGCTTCAAAAACTCAAACTTAGGATGAGAATCAGGTGTCGGTGCCGAGTGCGAGTTCGGTCGCACCGTCCATCTTGTAGATGTCGTCGCGGAACTGCACCACGCCATCGCCAGTGGACCAGGCGGAAATGTAGACAAAGTGCAACGGAACCGGATCAGCAAGCTGGATCGGGGTATTCGTACCGGACTTGATCGTGCCTTCGATGTTCTGGCGGTCCCAGCCAGCAGTGTTCTTCAACAGCCATACGTCGAGATCGCGTACGTTCTGGACGCGGACGCAGCCCGACGAGTCGAAGCGCATGAGCTTGTTGAAATAGCTCTTCTGCGGCGTATCGTGCATATAGACCGCATACTGGTTGTGGAAGTTGATCTTGGTCGAGGACATGGCGTTGATCTTGCCTGGGTCCTGACGGAACATCAGCTTCACCGCATCGTCCGTATTCCAGTCGATGCTTTCCGGTGCCACTTCCTGACCGGACTGGTCGTAGAGGCGGATCTTGTTCTTCGCCAGATATTGCGGGTCTTTCCGCATCAGCGGAATGATATCCTTCTGGATGATCGACTTTGGCGCGGTCCAGTAAGGATTGAGAATGACTTCGTGAATCTTCGAATTGAGGATCGGCGTCTGACGGTCGATCTTGCCGACAACCGCCGTGTGGCGCTGCACGACGCTGCCGCCTTCAACGGCCTCGATGCGCGCGGCCGGGATGTTGACCATCACGAAACGCTGCTCCTGCATACCCTGATTGGCCAGAGGCGAAAGGCGCTGCAGATTGGTCTGGAGCTGTCCGAGGCGCGTATTGGCATCCACATTCATGGCCGCATAGGTAAACTGCCCCATGACGCCGTCGGCTGGCAGGCCATGACGGGACTGGAAGCGCTTCACGGCAGCATCGACATAGGTGTCGAAGGAACTAGAAAGTCCCGCTTCCTGCGGCAGATCGCCGGAAATCATGAGGCGCTTGCGCAGCGCCTGCACTGATGGATCGGTGACACCGATCTGAAGCTTTGCATTACCCGGAACGCTCGGCCAGCCGCCGCGACCGGCGATGTCGGTATATTGCGCGATAGCAGTCTGGAGATTGCCGACCGTCTGCTGGCTCAAAACCGGCTGGTTGGTCGCGACCCGCTGGCCACCCGTTGCACGGGCGTCGAACTGGTCAGCCCAGTTGCCGCGGCGCGACGATCCAATAACGTCGGTCAGAGCTTGCTGAGCATAAGCCGAAGAAACCATGGCGGAGGCAGCCACGGAAAGGCCGGCGGTTGCCGCGCCGCGCAGGAAACTGCGGCGATCTACTCTGAAAGCATCGGCTGGTCTGTCGGTCTTGGTCATTTTGCTTAGTCCCAAAAGGCTAACCGCTCGCGCGGGATCTTCCCAGAGAATATCAGCAATAGGTCAACAAGGCGATAACCGGATTGCAAGCAACGCAAAGCTGCTCGCTTATCCGAAATTCGATTTCGAGCCCATTCCTGACTGAAGGTGGCACAATATTGCCCGTGCCGTTCTAAAACGCTTATGTCGTTTTTTATGGCTTAATCATGTCGCATGGCCTGAATTTCAAGCCATGCGCCTTACGATTGAGAGCTTCACAGCACCTTATTCTTCTCAATGGCAGCCTGTTGTGACAGTTCTGCAACTACTTAGAGCCGATAGGCGATGCTGTCGTTCCAGAAGCGGTCGAGACGCTGCAGCGACTTGTTCATCGCCGTGAATTCTTCAACCTGAATGCCGCCGACCTGTTCGATCGAGGAGATATGGCGTTCGTAGAGCGAAGCCACCTGATCGGCAATCGCATTGCCCTTGTCCGTCAGGCTGACGCGTACCGAGCGACGGTCAACGCGCGAGCGCTGATGATGAATGAAGCCCATTTCGACCAGCTTCTTCAGATTGTACGAAACATTGGAGCCGAGATAGTAACCGCGCGAGCGCAGTTCACCGGCGGTCAGCTCCGAATTGCCGATGTTGAAGAGCAGAAGAGCCTGCGTCGCGTTGATATCGTTCTGGCCGTTACGGTCGAACTCGTCCTTGACAACGTCGAGCAGGCGGCGATGCAGGCGCTCGACCAGCTGAAGT